>Ga0209061_1001730_pt1 | contig 33190 bp, 32 predicted proteins | sample Coa_R1_10_FD_187157 | JGI IMG/M metagenome (GOLD analysis project Ga0209061, IMG submission 187157) | Surface soil microbial communities from Centralia Pennsylvania, which are recovering from an underground coalmine fire - Coalmine... | ecosystem: Environmental > Terrestrial > Soil >... | reverse complement strand
GCGTCTCTTCGCGCAGATCGGGGGCGCCCGCCGCCGCGCCGATGCGGCGCATCTCGCCGGAGAAATCGACGATGCGGTCGGCGACGCCGGCCATGTACGTCCGTTCCGGCGTGATCTTCACCCAGAGTCGGCGCCGCGGCAGGTAGAACGTGATCGCCAGGCCGAGCAGCAGCAGCGCCGTGGCCACCCAGATAAACGTCGAGCCGGGGTCGCGCCGCACCGTGATGCCGGTGATCGAGCGGTTGCCCACGAACTCGTAGACGTAGTTGCCCACCTGCTGCGGCTGGCCCTGTACAAGGTCGAGCCTGCCAGCGGTTGGTGGCGCACCTGCCGGCGCGTTCTGCTGGCCGGCGTCGGCCGCGGCGCCCTGGCTACCACCCGTACCCAGCCCAATCTGGCCTGAGTTCATCGGCAGCACATCCAGGTACTGCCGGCCGTCCGCACTTGTTTCCAGCTGCAGCAGCGCCACCGAATCAATGCCCGGAATACCTTGCACTGCGGCGAGCGGCAGGCCGTTGAGCGTCGGGATCGAGAACGTCAGCCCGGCTGTCTGCGCCGAGCCGCCCACGGGTACCGTCAGGGCGAACTCCTGATCGCCAGGCCGGTTCGCGTCTCTTGGATGGTAAAGCGAGAAGCGCCAATCGCCTTTGCCCACGGCCTGCGCCGCGAGCAGCAGCGGCAGCGTGGAGCCGTCGTGCAGCCTGATCGGCAGAATGGCGTACATCGCCGAGAGCGTGGGATCGCGCGGCGCCAGCACGACGAAATCATCGAACAGGACGTTGCCCGCTGCATCCCGCACCGTGAGGCGCGGGCTCGGCGTGCGCCCCGACACGCTCAGGTCGGTCACTTCGTCATACACCACGCGGCCGGTCGCCGCATCGCGCACGCGCAGGTCGGCGCCGTACGGCGAAAGGTTGGTCTGGTGGAAGATGTAGCCCGCGCAGTGCATCGGGTCGTTGACCGTCGAGGTGCCGCGGCAGATCTGCTGGCCGTTCTTGTACACGGCCAGCTCGGAGAAGTAGCGGATCACCTGCCCCTGCGCGTTCGTGTTCTCGCCCGCGCGCAGATTTTCCACCTGCATCTGGCCCGGGTGGATCGTGGCGAAGACGGGCGCTGTTCGCCCTTCCGGAATCGTGATCTCCGAGCTGAAACCGACGAGCTTCGTCACCACGGCACCAGCGAGGAAGAGGATAAGGGCCAGGTGCGAGATGAAGGTGCCGTACTGCGCCCAGGCGAACTTATCGGCGAACAGGTAGACCGTCTCGCCGTCGCGTCGCACCTCCTCGACACGGTAGTGCGCCCGCCGCAGTTCGTGCGCGATCGCCGCTGGATCGGCAGGCGTGACGAAGCTGGCGCGATGGTGCGCGTGCTCGAAGTAGCGGTCGTTGACGCGCCGGATCGGTCTGCGCACGTTGCGCACAATTGGTGGGATGCGGTTCGCGGTGCAAACGGCGACGGCCAACAGCAGCAAGATAACGAGGCCGTTGAACCAGTAGGAGTGGAACACCGAGAAGAGGCCCAGATCGCGCAGCAGCGGCGCGAAGATGCCGTAGCGACCGCGCTGGCTCTGCACGTAGGCGTCGAAGGCGGCTGGTGAAGCGCGCACCTCGTCCGGCGCCTGCGGAAAGATGACTCCCAGCAGCGCCGCCAACGCGACGAGCGCGATCAGCAACAGGGCGAAGCGTACCGACGTGAGCAGCCGGAAGATCAGGCGGAACGGATCGAACGGTTCCCACGAACGCGGTGTGGCGCGCGCACGTGGACGTGTGGCGGTGCCGGCCATTACCGCGCCTCACCGGCAGGCGTTGGTGTTGCGATCGCGGTGGCCTGCGTACCGAGCTGCTTGAGGATGAACGCCTCGTTCATCGGGCCATAATGGATCGCCGAGGTCGTGCCGTCGTCGTTGCGGATGGCGCGTACGGTGCCGTCCGAATTGAGGAAGAGGCTGGTTGGGAACTGGGTGCCGGCGTGGAACGTCTCGCCGACCTGCCCCGACGTATCGAGCACGACGGGGAAACGCACGCCGTACTGGTCGACGAACTTTTGCACCGTGTTCGCGTCTTCCTGCTCGTCGACCGACAGAACGACGAAGCCCTGGTCTTTGTACTGATCGTAGACCTTCACCAGATTGGGCATCTCTTCGCGGCAGGGGCCGCACCACGTCGCCCAGAAGTTGATCAGCACGATCTTGCCCTGCAGATCGCTGAGGCGTAGCGTGCCGCCACCGAGCTTTTGCAGCACGAAATCGGGCGCGGCGCGACCGATCTCCGTCGATGGCGGCTTGCCAGTCGGGTTTTTCGCCGCCGGCAGCGGCACGATGCCTGTGCCGGATGCCGGTTTGGCGCTACCACTGCCACGCCCGACCTGCAGATACCAGACGGCGAGCACGATCGCCGCTACCGCCAGCAGTGGCAGCACCACGCTGCGCAATGGCCCCGTCCACTCGCGTCGCCGTTGTGGGCGTTCATCCGGCTCGGAAGGAAGGATCTCGTCGGCGTGCTTCGCCATGGCTCTCCGCGCAGTCGCGTCGCGCGCGGGGTGGGGTGGCTGCCTCGGCGCGCTCTTCGTGGCAGCGAAGGGGTTCGTTCTGCCTCGCCATCAGTATACGAGTGCGTGCACGGTGAGCGAAGCAGCCGCCTGACACGGTGGGAAGAGGGCGACGCGGTCGCGCCATCCGGCGGATGCTGTTCAACTCGCGCCGTCGATCGCCTGACGGATCAAGGGCAACAGCGTGGCGAAGAGACGCACGCCGGTCGTCAGTCGCGTGCGCACGAACAGAAAGGCGCCGTAGCCGCGCTGTCTGTCGATCCAGGGAATGGCGCCGAAAAGGCCGGCATCGCTGATCTGGGTTGGTGTGCCATCGGCAGCAAGCTCGTCGAACCACCAGGCGAGACCATACCCGTATTCCTTCTTGCCGCTTTCGGCCGCTACTTCGCTGAACGTCGCGCCGCGTGCCGCAACCTGGTCGCGCTGCATTTCGGCTACCGCCTCGGCAGAGAGGACCCGCGTGCCGTTCACCATGCCCAGCCCGAGATGCAGCTGCAAGAGCGTGGCATAATCGCCCAGCGAGCAGGCCGCGCCGCCGGCAATGCGCGGATTGCGCGTCTGGCCGTAGGTGAACGTCGACAGGCCGAGTGGCGTGGCGATCCGCTGCGCGAAGAACTCCGCCCAGGGGTGTCCCGAGACGATCTCCGCGACGCGCCCGGCGACGCTGTACGAGACGCCTCCATAGACGAAGCGTGTGCCTGGCGGTGCGACCAGCGGTAAACCCGCGTACTCCTCGACTGCCTCCGCGAGCGAGATATCGTAGCGGGACAGAGCGGGTGCATCGGCGGGCAGGCCTGACGTATGCGATAGGCACTGTCGCACGGTGATCGCCGCCTTGTCGCTGCTAAAGCTCGGCACGTACCGCGAAACGGGATCATCGAGCGAGAGCGCGCCATCGTCAACGAGCGTCATGATCGCGCTGGCCGAAGGCATCTTCGTCGCCGAGGCGATGAGATCGACGTGGTCGAGGCTAGCCGCGCCGGCCATCACCGCCAGAAGCGTCTCCTCGGCGGTGACCACGGTCAGCCCGGCCCAGGGCGGATCGCCATCAGCAACCGCGGCGCGCAGCGCGGTGATCACGCCGCTAAAATCGGGCGTGCTTGCCTGGGTTCGCCAGCGTGTCATCGCGTTCGCACGATGCTGCGCCAAAGCTGCCGCGGTCATGGCCACGGCCGCGCGCAAAAACAGGCGTCGTTGCATGCGCTGTGCCTCCGCGTACCTGCGCAGCCATGGGCGCACGATAACGAACGCTGGCCCGCGCTCGCAAGCGCGATCTGGCAGCATCGTTGCTGGCGGGCGTGCAATGACGGTAGCTCGCGGAGACACGCGCTCTGTCGGCATCCTCGCACTACCGCGAAGCGGGGCGAAGCGGACTACGAGGCTGCCTGCTCGGTAGCAGCAGCGCGTTCGGCGGCGGCGCGCGCCTGGGCCTCGAGCGCCTCGATATGCGCCTGCCAGTAGTGGTTCGTCTTGGCGAGCACGGTGATGATGCTCTTGACCTCGTTCTTCAATCGGTAATCGGGGCTAACGGGCAGGTAGAGCCGCTCATCCTCGCAGCGCGCGTACACGTTTTCGAGGATGATCGATGCGCATAGCCACGCCGCCATCTTCGGTGAGTGGCAGGTGACCGCGATCCAACCCGGCTCGGCTGGCTCGGCGTAGAGACCGGTCGTTTCCCAGATGCCGCGGCGGATCTCCTGCAGCGCCTCCGACTTCGCGAAGTCCTCCGCCGTTGCGCCAACCTCCACCGGCCCGAGTGCGTCTTCCTCGCCGCGGTGCGGCGGCCCGCCGTACAGCGCCAGCTCGCAGAAGCTCGTCCACATCGCGCCCCAATCGGGCCGGCCGTCCTCGCGCCAGACGAATTCCGCCGAGCTCATCGGCGCAGGCTGGGTAGAGGTGCCCGGCTGGATCTCCTCGACCTTTTGCTCGCCGCCGGCGGCGAGCATTGCCGCGTTGACCATGCGCAGCCGTGCCGGGCTGAGCTTCGCCAGCCCCACCGGCTCGGCGAGGTAATCGGCGAACTGCGCGCAGAGCGTGCGGCAGTCGTTCACGACCATCGGCGGGATCGTGTCTTCGGCGATCACGAGGATGCGGTAGGTCATGCGCTGCTTCTCCCGAATCCAGCTTGCTGTGGTGCTGGCGTCCACCACGGTTGCACTTTACGCTGCACGTAGTGGAGCCGTCGCGCACCTCTGTTTGTTGTGCAATACTAGCATCTGCAACTGGTTGCAGCGTAGCACAGACGGCGACAAGGCTCCAGGCGGCGAGCGGAGGGTCTGTAGTCATGCCCATGTACGGTTTTCGCTGCCCTCAATGCGGGCTGGAGTTCGAGGTGGCGCGGCCGATGCGCCTGGCCGCCGATCCAGCTACTTGCCCGATGGACGGTACGGTGAGCCAGCGTATCTTTGCCCCCGTTGCCACCATCGGCGGCGCGAAGCAGGAGCAAAAGGAGCCGCCCGCACCCAAACCGCAGAGCGGCGGCTTCTCCCACTTCGGCCACAGCCACGGCCCGGGCGTTGCCGCGCACACCCATGGCGGCTTCCGTCCGCAACTACCGCGTTCGAGCGGCGACTCTGGCGCTTGAAGCGCGGGCGCGTCTCTGCTGCTGCGTGCAACCGGTTGACACCGCAAACGGAGCGAGACGATGGCCGAAGAGGCGGTCAAGCAGGCGATCGCGCAGTATTGGGGCGCGATGGCCACGACGTTCGATGACGATCTGCTGCACACGCCGGCAACCGAGGGCGAGCTGCGCGCCTGGGACCGGCTCATTGCGCGGCTGCTACCGCCATCACCGCCGCGCGACGTGCTGGATGTCGGCACCGGCACCGGCTTCCTGGCGCTGGAGTTCGCCCGGCGCGGCCATCGTGTGACGGGGATTGACCTCGCCCCTGAGATGATCGCCCGCGCGCGCGAGAAGGCGGCGGCACTTGGCCTCGACGTGTGCTTTCTGGAGGGCGATGCCGAAGCGCCCGCTCTTCCCAACGACTCGTTCGACCTGGTGATCAGCCGCCACCTGCTGTGGACGCTGCCTCACCCCGACCGCGCGCTCGCCGCGTGGGTGCGGCTTGTCCGTCCGGGTGGGCGCGTCGTCGTAATCGATGGGCAATGGAGCGCTTCGCGCAAGGCGCGCCCCGCGGATGACGATGGCAACGAGCGCAACGATGACGTGCGCTCCGTCGAGCGCGAGTACGGCGAGGAGGTGATGGCCGCCCTCCCGTTCTACGGTGGCGCGCCGGTCGAGCAGGTCGAAGAGGCGCTGCGGGTAGCCGGGCTGCGCAACATCGAACGCGATATGCTCGAGGACCTGGTGGCGGCACAGGTGCAGCGCATGCGTGACGTGGGCCGTGAACCAGTGGCCTACATCCGCTACGCTGTCTGGGGAGATCGCCCGGCCTGATCGCGGCCCCTGCGTCGTAGAGGGATCGCTGCTGGACTCGTGACGTGCGCCGGTTGGGTGGAGGGCGGTGCCACGGCCGCGTCGCCATGGGCGCGCGGTGGTGCTAGCAGAAACCGGAATGCATCGTTCAGGCGTAGGGGAGCAGCATGCGGAAATCGCTGCCCTGGCCTGGCTCGCTTTGCACCTCGATCGTCCCCTGATGCGCCTGCACCGTGTGCTTGACGATCGCCAGCCCCAGCCCGGTGCCGTGCGACGAACGGGCGCGGTCGACCTTGTAGAAACGCTCGAAGATGCGGCCGAGGTCTTCGGCTGGGATGCCGATGCCTGTATCGCGCACGCCGATCGCCGCGCGATCGCCGCAACCACGCGCATAGACCGTCACCGTGCCGCCGGGTGGGGTGAACTTGATCGCGTTGTGCACGAGGTTGATCAGCGCGCGCAGCAGGCGTTCGCGGTCGGCGCGCAGCGGGCGCATGCCGCTGGCGGCGGTCCAGTGCAACGCGACGCCTTGCCGCTCGGCCTGCAGGCTGAGCCGGTCAACGGCCTCGGCGCAGAGATCGGCCGCGGATGTTGGCTCGAAGCGGAACGGCACCGCGCCCGACTCGATGCGGCTCAGCTCCAGCATCTCCTCGACGAGCTGCGACAGCCGATCAACCTCGCGGTCGACGTCGCGCAGCAGCTCGAGCGCCTGTTCGGTATCGTCGAGGCCACCGTCGGCCAGCACCTGCACGACCGCCTTGATCGAGGCGAGTGGCGTCCGCAGCTCATGCGAGACGTTCGAGACGAAATCGCGTCGCTGACCCTCGGCGCGTTTGACCTCTGTCAGATCGTGCAGCAGCCCGAGGTACTTCCAGGCGCCCGCTCCCTCCAACGGCATGAAGATCGCCTCGATCGGCCGGCGCAGCGGCCCGACCTCCACGATCGCGCTCTCCTGCGCGTTGCTTTCGCGACAACTCTGGAGGATGCCGGCGATCTCGTGATCGCGCACTAGCGCGACGAAGGTGTAGCCATCGCAAGCGCGGTCGCCAACCTCCAGCAGGCGGCGCGCCGCCGGGTTGAGATACCGTACGACGCCCTCGTCGTCGACCGCGATCACGCCGTCGGCGCTGCGTTCCAGCACGGCCGCCAGACGCGCGCGCTCCGCCCGCGCCTCCGCGACCGCGTTGGCGACGCTGAGCGCGATCGCATTGAACGTCCCCTCTGCCGGCACGGCGTGGTAGGTGCCCGTGCGCGGGCGCGTCGCCTCGGCGAGCATGCCCAGCGCACGACGGATGCGCCAGTCGACGAGCAGCGCGGCAAACGCGGCGGTGGCCGCTACCAACGCCGCGATGACGATGAGCGCTGCGGCGCTGGGCGGATGGCCGGAGATCGCGCCGATCGCCACGGCTACCAGCCCACCGAGCACCACCGGGCCGAGATGGAGCAACAGCAGCCGCGCTCGCAGCGCTTTCATCTCCTGGCGCCTCCCACGCTCCTCCCTGCTGCTATAAGTGTATGAGCCGCGTGTTACCTCGGCGTGAGCAGACCGTTATGAAGTCAGGAAGGGCGCGAGGGTAAGCGATGCCGGTGCAAGCAGCATGTCCCAACGATCGCGAGCGCGGACGAGAGATTGATCGCGTTACGTCGGATTCACTGGCGGATGCCGAGACGTTTATCGCGCTGTACGACCGTCTCCTGCCGCGTATCTACCGTTATGCGTACAGGCGGCTAGGCACGCACGCCGATGCCGAGGATATCGCTGCGCAGACGTTCCAGCGCGCCCTCGAATTTCGCGAACGTTATCAACAACGCGGTGTGCCGGTCGAGGCCTGGCTCTTCCGCATCGCTCATAACCTGATCGTCGATCACTACCGCGCGCGCCGTGACGTTGCGCCGCTCGACGCTTTCGACCGCAGTATCGCCACCGATGCTCCACCGCTCGATGCGCTTGTGCTGGAGAACGAGCGACTGTCGACGGTGTGGGAGGCAGTGGCAACGTTGCCGCCGCTGCAACGGCGTGCGGTGACGCTCTATTTCGGGCACGATTTGCCGCATGCCGAGGTGGGCCGCAGGATCGGCCGCAGCGAGGCCGCGACCAAGCAGCTCGTCTATCGAGCGATGCGTGCGCTGCGTATGCGGCTCGCCGAGGGGGAAGGAGGGGTTGAAGATGACTAGCCGCGAGAAGACGCCCGGAATGTCTCATCCAAAGACGCGCGCGCCGCGGCGAGCGGCACCCGCTGAACGTTTCGCGCTCGCTACTGCGCACCTGCTGCGCGGCGAGACGCCCGCCGACGAGCTGCTGGACGACGATCTGCGTGCCCTCCTGATGCTTGCGCGGCGGCTGCGCGACGAAGGCCCCGTGCCCGATCCGGTGTTCGCCGAAGGCCTACGCGCTGAGCTGCTCGCCCGGCTGCGGCAGGACAACCAGCCCGCGCCGCTCCTCTACGCGACCATCCCTACAACGCTGGGCACGCTCGCGATCGCCTACCGCAACGGCCGCGCTGTCTACTGCGAACGGCTTGAAGATACTGCCGACGAAGAGACGTTTGTACGCAACGTGGCGCGCGTCGTTGGGGTTGTGCCGCGCCGCGAGCAAGCGCTGCCATCCGCCCTCGCTCGCGCCGTGCGCGATCATCTCCAGGGACGGCGCCGGTTTACGCTGCTCGACCTCGAGTGGCTGCCGCCGTTCCAGCAGCGCGTGCTGATGAAGACCGCCGAGATCCCACGCGGCGAGGTGCGCCCTTACGCCTGGGTGGCCAAGGAGATCGGCGCGCCGGGCGCCGTGCGCGCGGTCGGTACGGCGCTGGGGCATAACCCGTTGCCATTTCTCATCCCCTGCCATCGCGTTGTGCGTGCGGATGGCACGCTCGGCGAGTACTCGGGCGGCGGCCCCGAGATGAAGGCGCGTGTGCTGGCCTGCGAAGGCGCGCCGGTCGAGATGCTCAAACGCGGTCTGCCCCGCACCGAACGTTTCATCGGCTCGCGCACGACGCACGCGGTCTGTTACCCGTGGTGCCGCGGCGGGCGCACGATCCGGCCGCAGAACGCGGTGCACTTCGCCTCCATCGCCGAGGCGACCGCCGCCGGCTACCGCCCCTGCAACTGGTGCCGACCGGCATAACCCCGTCTTTTCCTCCCGCTTTGCGTGTCGATGCTCCGATCGGTCTTGCGTGCCCGCCACGCCGCGACTCATCTTTCATCAAGGAGGCAACATCGTCCATGGCAGCAGGCAGAGTAGCGACGGCGCGCCGTTCTGGCGGTCTCTTCTACGGTTGGGTCGTTGTAGGCGCGGCGTTCGTCGTGCTGTTGCTCGGCTTCGCTTGCTCGCGCGCCTACGCCGCCTTTCTGCCAGCCTTCCGCGATCGCTTCCACGCCGACCTGACCGAGGTCTCCCTCGTCTTTTCGATCCTGACGCTGCTGGAACTGGGACTGGGTGTCGTCAGCGGTCCGCTCGCCGACCGTCTGGGGCCGCGGCGCATGGCCATGTGCGGCGTGGGCCTTTCCGTGCTGGGGATGACACTGGCGAGCCGGGCGCAGGCGTTGTGGCAGGTCTACGTCACGTACGGCCTGGGCGTGGGGCTGGGGATCGGCCTTGCCTACGTACCGGCGGTAGCGGCCGTGCAGCACTGGTTCGTGCGCAGGCGGGCGACCGCCACCGGCATCGTCGTGGCTGGCAACGGCACCGGTATCGCTCTGGGGGCGCCGGTCGCCGCGGTGCTCGTCGATGCGTTCGGCTGGCGCACGACCTTCCTCGTGCTCGCGGGCACGATGCTGGTACTGGGTGGCGCAGCTGCGCTGCTGATCGAAGGGTCGCCCGAGCGGCGCGGCCTTCTGCCCGATGGCGATCCGCCTGGAGCGGAGCGTGCGCGGCAGGAGGAGACGCGGCACATCAGCTTCGCGAAGGCACTGCGCAGCAGACCCTTCTGGCTGCTTTTCGTCGCGGGCATCGGTGCGACGTTCGCGATCTACACGCCCTACGCCCACCTCGAGCCGTTCGCGCAAGAACACGGCATGAGCGCCGTCGTCGGCGCGATCCTGGTCGGTGCGATCGGTGTGGGCAGCATCACCGGGCGGCTCATCGCCGGACCACTTGATGCCCGCTTCGGACGGCGGCAGACGCTGATCGTCATGTACGCTGGCATGACGCTCGCGATGGCGTGGTGGCTGGTCGCGACCAACGTTGTCACGCTGGCGCTGTTCGCGATACCGTTCGGCCTCTTCTATGGCGGCTTCGTCGCGCTGATCCCGTCGCTGCTGGCCGATTACTATGGCACCGCCAGCGCGGGGGCGATCATCGGCTTCGTCTACCTCGGTGCGGCGCTCGGCGCGTTCGCCGGGCCGATCGCCGCCGGCGCGATCTACGACGCGCTCGGCAGCTACGAGCCGGCGATTGCGTTCGGCGTCGCCTCCTGCGCACTGGCGACCGCCTGCGCGCTGCGCCTACCTGATATCGAGCGCTGGCACGCCACGCGGTTTGCCGATGTCGAGGCGCCGCCGCTGCCCGAGTGATCGCTGAGGGGCAAGCAGCCTGCTGGATACTATGGCGCGCAGGGCGCCTGGTGCTGCGTTAGCCACTGGTTCAGCGTCAGGCCGCTGGCAACAAACTCCTTCGCAGCCTGGACGCCGATGTAGCGGTAGTGCCACGGCTCGTAGACGTAGCCGGTGATGCTCTCCTTGCCTTGTGGATAGCTGAGCACGAAGCCGTAATCGGCGGCGTGCTGCGCCAGCCACCGGCCCTCCGGCGTCGTCGCGAACGAATCGTTGAGGTCGTACTGCAGCGTGCGGGTGGTGAAGTCGACCGCGGTGCCGAGTTGATGCTCGCTGTGGCCAGGACGGGCCGATTCCGAATCTGCTTTCGCCTGACCGAACGTCTGCACCTCGTTGTTGTAGACCTGTGCCTGGTAATCGTACGAGCGGTAGCCCGACTGCGCCAGCAGATAAATGCCCTGCGTGCGCGCGTCGGTAACCATGCGCGTGAGCGCGTCGGCGGCCTCTTTGCGCAGTTGCACGGCGATGGGAGCGCCCGGCGAGGCGACGTCTGCTTTCACCGTCACGAGGTCCGGCGGTACGTAATCTGGCGGCAAGGCGTGCGCTTTGTCCACCAGCACCAGCAAGTCGCTCGGGCCGCACGTTGGCACGGGCGTGGGCGCGAACCCGAAGCCTCCTGGCGCCTGCACCGTGGCGCTCGGCACGAGCTCGATCGTGATACCGTTGTTCATGTTCGCGCGCGACGGCGGCACCGTGCTCGCCCTGGTGCCGGTATTGGCATTTTTGTGGTGAGAGCCGCCGCAGCCGATGGCGAACGCCGTGACGCAGAGGAGCAGCGGGATCACATAGCGAGACGGGCGCGTGTGGAAGCGGCGCTGGATCATGGCACGATGCTAGCATAGCGGTCGTGCCCGGCCCGAGCCGCGGCAGCGCCGTCTACTTGCCAGAAGCACGGTTCCTGCGCTAGCGCGGCGCATACGAAGCGCGTGACGTCGGGCGAGCTCGCGCGGACGCGGCTCGCACACTAGCGCAGCGCGATCTCCGGATCTTTGACGCGGGGCAGGGTGTACCAGGCCTCATCGCACGCCGCTTTCACCGGCTCGGGCAGCGCGAGGTCGGCCGCCGCCAGCGTCTCGTCGAGCTGTTCGGGGCGCGTGGCACCCACGATCGCGGCGGTGATCGCCGGGTTGGCTAGCACCCAGGCGACAGCTACCCGCGCCAGCGATAGCCCGGCCTCGGCGACCACTGGTCGTAGGTCCTCCACCGCGTCGAACTGCGCCTCTTGCCAGTAGCGCGCGCGGTAGCGTGCGCCGGCGCCACGCCCCAGCGCGAAGCGCGTACCCGGTTCGATCTCCTGTCCCTTGCGGTATTTGCCGGTGAGGAAGCCGCCAGCGAGTGGGTTGTAGGCGATTACCCCTAGCCCCTCTTGCATACAGAGTGGCAGAATCTCGTTCTCGATTTCGCGGTAGAGAATGTTGTAGCGCGGCTGCACGCAATCGAAGCGCGCCAGCCCGTGCCGCTCGCTCGTCCAGAGCGCCGTGGCTAGCTCGTACGCACGGTAGTTCGAGCAACCGATGTAGCGCACCTTGCCACTCCGCACCAGATCGTCGAGCGCCCGCAACGTTTCATCGATCGGCGTCTCCGGATCAGGCGAATGCACCTGGTAGAGGTCGATGTAGTCGGTTTGCAGCCGGCGCAGGCTACCCTCGATCGCCTCCATGATGTGCTTGCGCGAGAGACCGGCATCGTTCGGCCCCGGACCCATCGCGCCGCGGCATTTCGTCGCCAGCACAATCCGGTCGCGCAGGCCGCGCTCGCGCAGCCAGCGGCCGATGATCTCTTCGGTACGGCCCTGCGCGCCCGCCTCGCCGCCCAGCGGGTAGACATCGGCCGTATCGAAGAAGAAAACGCCACCGTCGTAAGCGCGGTCCATGATCGCGAAGCTGGTCGCCTCGTCGCACTGGTTACCGAACGTCATCGTCCCGAGGCAGATGGCCGAGACTTTCAGCCCGGTGCGCCCCATGCGTCGGATATGCACGCCTCTTCTCCTCCACCGTTGTTGCACGCCACGCGCGGCGGAGGCGACCGCCGTGCGGTGCTGCTATCCTCGTGCAGGATACGACATGCGCCTTGGGTGGAGACCGGTCATGACGTTGTACGACGCGACGCTCCTGCTCGACGATCGCATCCCTACCTGGCCGGGAGAGCCGGGGCCGCGGCGCGAACTGATCAAAACGATCGCTGGAGACGGCGCGAACGTCTCGAAGCTCACGCTAGGCGTGCATTCGGGTACGCACATCGATGCCCCCTGCCACTTTATTCCCGGCGCGCCGGGCGTCGACGCCTGGCCGCTCGATGCGCTCGTCGGCCCGGGCGTTGTCGTCGATGCCGGCGATGCAGACGCGATCTCGCCCGCCGTGCTGGAACGGCTCGCACTGCCCGCCGGCTTCGAGCGGGTGCTGTTCAAGACGAAGAGCGGCGCCTGGCTCGGCGAGTCGCGCTTCCGCAGCGACTTCGTCTACATCGAGCCGGAGGCCGCCCGCTGGCTCGTGGCGCATGGCACGCGCCTCGTTGGCATCGATTACCTCTCGGTGGAGAAGTTCGAAGCACCGGGTGGGCCGGTGCACCACATCTTCCTCGAAGCGGGCGTCGTGATCGTCGAGGGGGCCGACCTGCGCGCCGTGCCGCCGGGCGCGTATACAGTCATGGCGCTGCCGATCAAGCTAGCGGGCAGCGACGGCGCGCCAACGCGGCTGCTCTTGCAATCGCGCTAACATCGACACGCTATGCTGAGGGATACCGGCGTACGCGATGCGCCGCCTGGAGGGAGCAATCGTGTCAAACGATGCACAGCAGATCGTGCGCGATTTCTGTGCCGCCTGGTCACGCCGCAACCTCGATGAGATCGTCGGCTATTTCACCAACGATGCCGTGTACCACAACATCCCGATGCAGGCGCTACACGGCATCGCCGCGATTCGCGCCGGGCTGGAGCCTTTCTTGCGCGGCATGAAGAGCGCAGAGTTCGACATCCTCCATATCGCCGCTGATGGCGATGTCGTGCTCACCGAGCGCGTCGATCGCTTCGAGCTAGGCGAACGGAAGGTGGAGATCCCGGTGATGGGTGTGTTCGAGCTGCGCGATGGCAAGATCGCCGCCTGGCGCGACTACTTCGATCTGGAGATGTACCAGCGTCAGCTACGTTAGGCGGCGCGGCGATGCCCGGGAGCGCGATGCACGACATCTACCCTACTTACCCCGCGCGCGGTGCCGGTACGGCGGCGGGTGGGCCGGCCGGTACCGAGCAGGTCGACCTGTACATCCGCACGTACACCACGTTGTTGCGCAGTTCGGGTGAGCTGCGGCTGCGTACACTCGAGCCGACGCACATTGGTATGCATTCCAGTCTGCACAGCGGCGCCGGATCGGCGCAGCCCGATATGGGCGCGCTGATCTACGCCACGCAGCGTTTGCCGCCGTGCATGCCTGCGGTGCGGCGTGTGATCCTTGGCCAGTCGGCCGAGGCGTTTCGCCGTGCCCTTGGCGAGGACGTGACTGCCTGGGAGCAGGTGAAAGCGCCGGGACGCCGCCGCCGCTGGCATTACGACGGTGGCGAGCGGCTCGCCGTGTTCATCGCCAGCCAGACCGATGTCGACGATCTCATCCCCACGCTCGTCGCCTGGCAGATCGAGTGGAACAAGCTACACGTGCAGCTTCGTAGCTTGCCGCATCCGCACGACGGCGATCCCGTGGCAGCGGTGCTCAACGCGCCGGACGCCATGCTTGGCGGCGCAGCGGAGGACTGGGCGCGGCTGCGGCATATCTGGGGCGAGCGCTTCGCCGAGGTGCTGCGCTGCATCGCCGCCGCCGACCGCAACATGACGGTGCGCCTGCTCGGCGGCACGCACGTTGGCTACGCGCGCGCCACGGCGGCCTGGTGGCAGCCGATCGAAGTGGTGCTGCGCGAGCAGGGCTTGCACGAGCGGCCACTCTACTTCGTCTCCAGCAACACGCACTGCCTGATCAACCTGCTCTCCGGCGTGGCCTGCCGCTACGAGCGTGAGATCCTCGCCCACGTCGTCGAGCGCGGCGACGATGAGCTAAGCGCCGAGCTGGAGGCCGTGCGCACCGGTGCCAGCCGCGCCAATCGCAACAACCTGCTCTATTACGCCGCGCGGCGCTACTTCAACGAAAATCCCGAGGCCTATGCACGTCGCTCCCAGGAAGAGCGCGAGCGCGGCATCTTCCACGTGGCGCCGAGCACCGCGATCGAGGTCGCCGCGCAGGTCTTCGCGCTCGACCGGCTGCACATCGAAGACCTCGATCCGCGGCTGGGCAATGTCGATGCGGCGCGGCTACGCGCCTGCCCGGCGGTGATCGTCAACATCGATTACCCGCTCGGCCTCGCCGCGTACCATATCCTGCGCTGCATCATGGAACGTGCGGTCGAACTGCGCGGTGTTTACATCCTCGGCAAGGCGGCGACTCTCAACGCCAGCGTCGGCGACGTGCTGATCCCCGACGTCGTGCACGATGAGCATTCGCTGAACACCTACTGGCTCGACAACTGTTTCGACGCCAGCGATGTCGCGCCCTTTCTCATCTTCGGCTCGGCGCTCGATCACCAGCGCGCCGTCACGGTCAAAGGCACGTTCCTCCAGAACCACGGCTACCTCGACATGTACTACCGCGACGCTTACACCACCGTGGAGATGGAGGCAGGACCATATCTCGAAGCGCTCTACGAGGGCACGCGGCCGGAACGCTATCCTGCGGGCGAGAACGTCAACTTTTCCAAGCTGCCGTTCGATTGCGGCATCATCCACTACGCCTCGGACACACCGTACACGCAGGCGCGCACGCTCGGCGCCCGGTCGCTCGACTACCGCGGCATGGACAGCACCTACGCCGGCGGTGTCGCCATCGCCCGCCGTATTCTCACCTGCGAAGCGCTGATCACAACCTGATCGCGGCATCTGCGTTTGCGGTGCCTCACTATTTTTCGGTGGCACCAGCGCGGCGTCGTCGGAGTAGAATAGCCGTATCGAGAATCCCCGGAGACGCCGGGGAGGGGCGCCGTGCACAGGCGGGCGAACGTACACGTGCCCGCCAGGCGCGAGCCGTCGAGGAGCGAGGAGCCATGAAGATCTTTATCGATCCTGACCTGTGCGAGGGGAATGCGCGCTGCGTGGCGGTGGCGCCAGAGCTATTCGAGCTAGGTGACGACGATCGCGCCCATCTCAAGATTGAGAACCCCGGCGAAGAGTTCCGGCAAAAGGCGGAGCATGCTGCTCGCGTGTGCCCGCGGCAGGCGATCCGTATCGACGACAAGTAAGCACGCGGCGACGTGCCGTCGTGGGGAGGCAGCCGATGGTGGCAGCGATCCAGCCGCTCGACGAGATCTCCTTCATCCACCCCGATGCGTTTTTGCAGGGGCCGCCGCACGAGATCTGGAAGCGTCTGCGGCGAGAACGGCCCGTGTTCTGGCATCAGCCCGTCGGGCCGATTCCGGGCCACTGGGCGATCACCAAATACGACGACATCATCGAGATCTCGCGCCAGCCGACGCTCTTCATCTCCAGCAAAGGCATCACCGCTGGCACTAACCCGGACGATCCCACCTCCGGCGTTGGCAAGATGCTGATCGTGACCGATCCGCCGCGGCACGTGCGCCTGCGCCGGCTGGTGAACCGCAGCTTCACGCCGCGCGCCGTAGCTCAGCTCGAACCGCGCGTGCGGCGCATCACGCGCGACCTGATCGCTCGCGTCGCACCGAAGGGGAGCTGCGATTTCGTCGTCGAGGTGTCGGCCAACCTGCCGCTGGCGGTGATCTGCGAGCTGATGGGCGTGCCCGAGTCGGACTGGCCCTATATGTTCGCTCTTACCAACCGCTCCCTTGGCGCCGATGACCCCGAGTATCGCACCGCTGACAGTTCCCAAGAAACGTTCGCGCAGGCGCAGCGCGAGATGTTCCAGTATTTCGCCGAACTCGGCCGCAAGCGTGCCGCCAACCCGCATGAAGATCTGCTCACGACACTGCTGAACGCCGAAGTCGATGGCGACAAGCTGACCGAAGAAGAGATTCTCTTCTTCTGCTTTCTGCTGATCGTGGCCGGCAACGAGACCACGCGCAACGCCATCTCCGGCGGTCTGCTGGCGCTGATCGAGCATCCCGAGGAGAAGCAGAAACTGCTCGTGCATCCCGAACTGCTGCCGAGCGCGGTGGAGGAGATCCTGCGCTGGACCAGCCCGGTGATGCACATGGCGCGCGTCGCCACACAGGATTACGTGTTGCGCGGCCAGACGATCCGCGCCGGCGACCGCGTCGTGATGTGGTACCCCTCGGCGAACCGCGACGAAGACGTCTTCCCCGACGGCGATCGGTTCCGCATCGATCGCCAGCCGAACGATCATCTCGCCTTTGGTATTGGCGAACACTTCTGCCTTGGCGCGGCGCTGGCCCGGCAGGAGCTACGCGTCATGTTCGACGAGCTGCTGCGAGCGCTACCCGATATCGAGCTGGACGGGCCGGTGGAGCGGCTGCGCTCGAACTTTATCGGCGGCATCAAGCATATGCCGGTGCGGTTCACGCCGCGCGGCTAACGCAAGGCCGAAGCGGCCGGTCGCGGTGGTCACAACGCTGCTGCCCGGCCTTTTTGCAGGAGGAGCTACATGGTCGCAAGCGATGCGCTGCCTCTCGACCAGATCAACCTCATCGATCCGCGCATCTATGTCGAAGGGCCGCCGCACGATATCTGGAAGCGATTGCGGCACGAAGCGCCCGTTTTCTGGCACAAACCCTGGCTGCCTGAGAACGAGGATGCGCCAGGAGAGTTCCGGGGGATCATCGGCGCCTGGCACCTGACCAAATACGCCGATATCGTCCAGGTCTCCCGCGATCCGCAAACGTTCATGTCTGGTCGGGGCATCACGGCGTACGAGCCGATCCATCCGCGCGTCTCTCCGGACCAGATCTCGCACTCGATGATCGAGACCGATCCGCCGCGGCATGTGCGTCTGCGCCGCCTGATCAACAAGGGCTTCACACCGCGCCAGGTTGGCCTGGCCGAGCCGAAGGTGCGCGCGATCGTCACTAGCCTGCTCGACGAGGTAGCCAACCGCGGCCGCTGCGACTTCGTCGTCGATCTGGCGGCCAAGCTGCCGCTGGCCGTGATCTGCGAGATGGTTGGCGTGCCGCGCCAGGACTGGCAGCTCATGTTCGACCTGACCAACCGTGTGCTCGGCGGCTCCGATCCGGAGTACCAGGACGGCAAAAGCGTCGATGACACGGTCAACGAAGGCCGTATGCGCATGCTCGCGTACTTCATCGACCTGATCGGCAAGCGTCAGGGCACCCGTGGCGACGATCTGCTCAGCGTCCTGCTCGACGCCGAGATCGACGGCGAGAAGCTTTCGTTCCAGGACATCCTCGAGTTCTGCTTCTTGCTGATCGTGGCGGGGAACGAGACCACGCGCAACGCGACCTCGGGCGGCTTGCTGGCGCTGTGCGAGCATCCCGATCAGCGCCAGCGCTTGCTGGAGCATCCCGAACTGCTGCCAAGTGCGGTGGAGGAGATCCTGCGCTGGACTAGCCCGGTGATGCACATGTCACGCGTCGCCACACGCGATACGGAGATCCGCGGCGTCCCGATCAAGGCCGGCCAGCGCATCGTGATGTGGTACCCCTCGGCGAACCGTGATGAAGAGGTCTTCCCCGACGGCGATCGGTTCGATATCGCCCGTCAGCCGAACGATCACATCGCTTTTGGCATCGGCGAGCACTTCTGCCTGGGCGCGGGTTATGCCCGGCTCGAACTGCGCGTGATGTTTGAAGAACTATTCCGCCGCATGCCCGATATCGAACTGGACGGTAAACCTGAGCGGCTGCAATCGAGCTTCATCGGCGGTATCAAGCACATGCCGGTGCGCTTTACCGTGCGCGAGTAAGCAGGGCGTGATCCTCAACGCCGCGTTTCGCCGCGTCGCATCGTGTGCGCATGAAGCGCATCATGCAACGGAGGGGACGAAGCGATGACCGCGACCGACGCGCCGCGTCTGGACGAGATCAACCTCGTCGACCCGGAGCTGTATGAGAAGGGGTTGCCGATCGAACAGTGGCGGCTGTTGCGGCGCTACGCGCCCGTGCACTGGTCGCCGCGCTACCGCCAGTGGCCGGCTCATTACGACATCACCCGTTACGCCGATATCATCCGCATCTCGCGCGACCCGCAGACCTTCTCTTCCGCCGAGGGAATCACCGCCTCGGCCGATCCGGAGAATCCGAACCCGGAAGATGGCCGCGGCGTGATCATGATCGCAACTGATCCACCACGGCATGTGCGCCTGCGGCGGTTGGTCAACAAGAGCTTCACGCCACGCGCTGTCGCTCAGCTCGAACCGCACGTGCGTCGCATCGTCGATCGCATCATCGATAACGTCGCGAACCGCACGAGCTGCGACTTTGTGACCGAGATGGCCGCGCTGCTGCCGCTGGCCGTGATCTGCGACATGGTTGGTGTGCCCGAGGGCGAATGGGCGCACATGTTCGCGCTGACCAACAAATCGCTCGGCCCCGACGACCCCGAGTACCAGATCGCCGGCACCGATGCGCGTGAAACGTCGAACATCGCGCGGCGAGAGATGTTCGGCGTCTTCCGCAACTTGATCGCCGAGCGTGCTGGCCAGCCACGCGCGGACCTCATGAGCGTGCTGCTCGGCGCGCGTATCGACGACGATCGCCTGACCGACGACGAGATCCTGTACTTCCTCTTCCTGCTGATCGTGGCCGGCAACGAAACGACCCGCAACGCCACGACCGGCGGTTTGCAGGCGATGCTCGAACTAAACGATAGCTGGGAGCGCCTGCAGCGCGATCCCACGTTGCTGCCAACGGCGGTGGAAGAGGTGCTGCGCTGGACCAGCCCGGTAATGCACATGGCCCGTTTCGCCACCCGCGACGTCGAGCTGCGCGGTGTGACGATCCGCCGTGGCGAGAAGATCATCATGTGGTACCCCTCGGCGAACCGGGACGAGGAGGTTTTCCCCGATGGTGACGTGTTCGATATCGCCCGGCAGCCGAACGATCATCTCGCTTTCGGCATCGGCGAGCACTTCTGCCTCGGTGCGAGCCTAGCGCGGCTCGAGCTGCGGGTAATGTACGAGCGGTTGCTGCAGCGCATGCCGGAGATCGAACTGGAAGGGCCGCCGCAGCGTCTGCGGTCGAACTTCATCGGCGGGATCAAGCATATGCCGATCCGCTACCGCGTGCGCGGCTAACCGCCATCCGCCCGCGCTGCATTGCGGCTTTGGCAGAGGGCTTGCCTCCCGCTACAGTGAGGGCATGCGCCTGTATCGCTCTCGGCGCTCCGGGTTCGCGCGCGCGGCCATCGCCGCTTGCGTTGCGCTGTTGCTCGCGGCAGCGCTGCTGGTGCCACCGCAGCAGCACGCGCGTCCTGCCGCCGCCGATACGCCGGCAGCGACACCGCTCACACCGTCGCTACTGCTACGCCGCGCGGCGGTGCCGACCACCGCGGAATGCGTGCGCGCGGGATTGGGGCCGTGCTACACGCCGGCGCAGATCCGCGCTGCCTACAACATCCAGCCGCTGATCGACGCTGGTATCGACGGCTCGGGGCAAACGATCGTGATCATCGACTCCTTCGGCAGCCCGACGCTGCTTGAGGATGTCGCCGCGTTCAGCGCCGCCATGGGCCTGCCGCCAGCCGACGTCGAGCAGCTGTACCCGCTCGGTAACGACTTCTCGACCGCCAAACCGTCCGACCTGCGCGACTGGGCCGGCGAGACGACGCTCGATGTCGAATGGGCGCATGCGATCGCGCCAGGGGCGAAGATCGTCGTGCTGGTCAGCCCGGTAGCAGAGACTGAAGGAGTCGAGGGTCTGCCCGAATTCCGCGCGCTGCTGACCTACGCGCTCGACCACCATCTAGGCAACGTTGTGTCGCAGAGCTGGGCGACAACCGAGAACTGGCTGGCCGACGAGGCCGGTGCTGCTGAACGCCAGGCCTGGGACGCGCTTTACGCTCGCGCCGTGGCCGAGGGCGTCACGATCCTGTCCGCTAGCGGCGACCACGGCCCGCTCGCCGATACGCGCTCGGGTGGCATAGGGACGACGCGCGCCGCCAACTGGCCAGCAACGGAACCGATGGTGACCGCCGTGGGCGGCACGGCGCTGACGCTCAACGCCGATGGCAGCTACGGCAGTGAGACCGTCTGGCGCAGCAGCCACGGCGCCAGCGGCAGCGGCGTCAGCATGTTCTATGCCGAGCCAACGGCGCAGCAGGTTCTGCCCGGCGCGGTTCAGCAGCGGCTCGGTGGCATGCGCGGCATCGCCGATGTCAGCGCGGTGGCGTCGGGCCTGGTGACGTACTACGCCGCGAATGGCGGCCACCCCGCTATCAGCGGCGGCACCAGCGCCTCCACGCCGATCTGGGCGGGCATCGTCGCGCTCGCCGACCAGCTCGCGGGCACGGGGCTGGGCAATATCAACCCGACGCTCTACGCGCTCGGGGCGGCGGGCAGCTGCTTCCACGATGTTACCGAGGGCAACAACCACAACGGCCTCGACCCCGGGGAATCTGCCGGCCCCGGTTGGGATTTTCCCACCGGTTGGGGCACACCCGATGCTGCCTGCCTCGTGCCGGCGCTGGTTGCGGCGGCGGAGGTCACGAGTTCGCCATGAGCCGCTTGCTGCTTGCCACCAACAATCCGGGCAAGATCGCCGAACTGCGCGCGTTGCTCGCGCCTCTGGGCGTTGAATGCCTTGCGCCGCGTGCTCTCGGCCTAGAGCTGGCACCCGAGGAGAGCGGCGCGACCTACCTGGAGAACGCCTTGATCAAGGCGCGCGCCTTCGCTGCCGCCTCGGGTTTGCCCGTGCTCGCCGATGATTCCGGGCTCGAAGTCGAAGCACTCGGCGGCCGGCCGGGCGTCGAGTCGGCCAACTACGGCGGCCCCGGCCTGTCTGCGTCCGAGCGGGTGCAGCTGCTCCTCGACGAATTGCGCGACGTTCCCGAGGAGCGGCGTGGCGCCCGTTTCGTCGCCGTGGTCGTCATCGCCCTGCCCGATGGCCGCTTCTGGCATGCGCGCGGCGAGCTGCGTGGCATGATCGCCCGTGCGCCTCGGGGAACAGGCGGCTTCGGGTACGACCCGATCTTCCTTCTTCCGGAACTGGGCCGAACCGTGGCCGAGCTGACCGCAGCGGAGAAGAACGCGCTCAGCCACCGGGCGCGGGCCGTTCAGGCAGCGCTGCCCGCGATCCGCGAGGCGCTCGCTGCGTTCTCGGCCGCACGCCTGAGCCATCTCGACGCCGAAGGGCAGGTTCGGATGGTCGATGTTACATCCAAGGCCGCGACCGAGCGCGAGGCGATCGCGCGCGGGCGCGTGCGCATGCGTCCAGAGACGCTTCGCTTGATCCTGGCCGGTGAGATCGCGAAGGGCAATGTGCTGACGACGGCGCAGATCGCTGGCATCATGGCTGCCAAGCGTACGCACGAGCTGATTCCGCTCTGCCATCCGCTGCTGCTGACCGATATCGATGTGCTGCTGACGCCCGATGAGGCCTCGTCTGCGATCGAGATCGAGGCGCGCGTGCGCACGACGGGCAAAACCGGCGTCGAGATGGAGGCTCTGACAGCCGTTGCCGTTGCCGGGTTGACGCTCTACGACATGTGCAAGGCGGTTGATCGCGGCATGCAGATCACCGATATCCGTCTTGCGAAGAAGAGCGGCGGTAAGAGCGGCGAGATCGCGCTGGAATAGCGAGCGTGGGCGCCCGTAGAGATAGAAGATAAGCTGATGGTTTCCGTGGCGCTGTCCTGGCGAGGCTACGCACTCCGGTGCGCGCTCAGATGGTTGCGCCAGTGACGTCCAGCCAGGCGATCGCGATCATGCTTAGCGCGACTGGCGCCGCCATCAGCACCGCTGCCGCGCGAATGCCGCAGAGGTCGGCCAGCGCGCCGTCGAGCAGGCTAGCGATTGGTCGCATGCCGAGGAAGGCAACGCTCCATAGCGCCATCACCCGCCCCCGTTGCGCGTCTTCGACGGTGAGCTGTACCAGCGTCGTCGCGCTTGTCTGCGAGGCAAGGTAGCCGAAGCCGGCAGCCAGCAGCGCGATCAGCCCGATGGCCAGCGGTGATGTCAGCCCGAAGAGCACCGTGCCGGCGGTCATCAGGCCGAGCGTGATGGCGATACGGCGAAAGGGCGTGCCCGAAGGCCGCACGCTCAGAAAGGCGCCGATCACCGCGCCGGCGCCGAACGCCCCGACGAGGTAGCCGAGTAGCGTATCGGGCCGATGGTAGACGCGTGTGGCGAAGGCTGGTCCTAGCGTGTTGACCGGGTCGGCGGAGAGGGCGCATGCCGCGATCGCGAGCATTAGCAGCAACAGGCGGCGATCGGCGGCGACAAGGGCGACGCTGTCGCGCAGGCGCGGACGCTGCGGCCGGCGCGCCTCGGCGGTGATCGGCCGGACGATGAGCAGCGCCAGGATTAGCGCCAGATACGAGAGGCTGTTGAGCGCGAACGCCCAGGGGATACCAAGCGCAGCAACCACCGCCACGCCCAGGATCGGCCCCAGGACGCGCGCCAGGTTGAACGTGACGGAATCCATCGTGACCGCGGCGGGCACGTACTCCCGTTCGACCAGCGTCGGCACGAGCGCCTTGAGCGCCGGCGTCGCGAAGGCCGTCGTCAGACCGAGCGCCAGCGCCAGCGCGATCACGATCGCGGCCGTCGCCCTGCCCGCGGCGGCGATCGTGGCTAGTGCTGCCGTGATGGCAACAGCCCCTGCCTGGGTGGCGATGATCAATCTACGTCTGTCGAAGCGGTCGGCGGCCATGCCGGCCCATGAGGCAAACACGAGCACGCCGGCGAACTGTGCGAAGTTGACCAGCCCGACGAGGAACACCGATCCCGTGAGCCGGTAGACCAGCAGCGACTGGGCGATGTTCTGAAACCAGGTACCGGTGTTGGAGAGCAGGTTACCGGCGAAGTACGGACCGAATTGGCGATGACGCAACACGCGCAGGATCGCGGCGGTCGCTCCTGGCGCCGCTGGTGCGGATGCTGCCAGACGCTCCGTCCTCGCTCTCGCCATCGCTCGCCCTCGTCTCACCGTTCGGGTCTACTGTGGCACATCGTGTGGGCGCGTGGATGAGCGCTGCCTCGCAGCGAGCGAAGCCGAGCAGGGCAGCTTGCATCACGCGTTGTACACCACCTCGTGGAAGCGCGGGCGGCCCCATGATCGGATGCGAAGGCGACGTGCGGCGTCGGTAGAACCGCGCGACCGTTGCCATTGTTCCTACCAGAAGGTGTGGAGCGTATCCGCGGCGTTGCAGCCGTGCTGGAACGCGCCCCGCAGCCATGCAGAGCGGCGCTGCGGGCCAGTCTGGGCGACGTGTGGATGGGCCGCTCAGTCGTCCACGTCCACGGTCACGGGCACGATCGCGTTGTTCGCGTAGCCCTTGCGATTGGGCGGCACCGTCGCTGGCTGGATGTGCCCGGCGGTATCCGTCGCGCGCGCCAGCAGTGTGTGCGTGCCCGGCGTGGCCACCCACTCGTGCTCCCACAATCGCCAGACGCCCGGCACGGCGGCGCTCGTGAGCCGCGCCTCCTGCCACGAGCGGCCACCGTCTGTGCTGACGTCGACGCGCGCGACGATGCCCGTGCCCGTCCAGGCCATGCCACGGATGAGCACGCGTCCGGCGGCGATCCGGCTGCCGGCGGCTGGGCTGGCGATCGCCGCCATCACGCGTATCGGGCCGATCTCGTCGCCCGCGTCGCCCTCGCCGTGCCAGAGCAGGTAATCGCGCGTCTGGAAGTGCCCGGGTTCCGGCTCTGCATGGGCGGTCAGGCGCGCCAGCCACTTGACAGCGTTCATGGCGTAGAAGCCGGGCAGCACGACGCGCAGCGGTGCTCCATGTTCGGGCGGCAGCGGCACGCCGTTCATCTCCAGCGCCAGCAGCGTCGTCTCTTGTAGGGCGAGATCGATGGGGATGCTGCGCGCGAACGGCGTGACACCTTCGTCGGTTGGGCAGCGGTCCGCTCCCTCCATGCGGATGTGGCGCGCCTCGGCGCGCACGCCCGCCAGCTGCAGCACTGCGGCGAGCGGCACACCGGCGAACCGCGCTGTGCTCACGGCGCCGGTCTGCCAGGGCACGCCGGGCGGGATGGGGCGTTGTAGCGTGCGCCGATTGCCCGCGCATTCGAGCGTCAGCACGATCTCGCGCCACGGCAGCGCGCGCAGATCGGCAAGCGAGAGCGTGAGCGGTTGCTGCACCAGGCCCTCGACGCTCAACCGCCAGCCGTCGTCGATGCGCGGGATCGGGCCGTGGCAGCGGATATAAAACGCGTCGTTGGGGGTGATGAGCGTGGGAACGCGCGCGAGATCGCATTCATCGTTGATCGGCTCGACGGTGCGCACGATGCGCCCTTCGGGGAGAGGCGCGTCAGGGGTGCGCGGCAGGGGGGTCATGAGCACTCCGGGCCTCGAGGTCTTTATTGCTTAAAGCTGACTCGATAAGTCTACTTTCTCGGCCAGGGTATCGGGGTGCCGGAGCGGCGTCAAGGTGTACCGCCAAGACGCGATAGTCTGGCCACTAGCGTGTGGCTGGTCTGGCCTCGCCTCGGCCGGACATGAAGCGAGGGGTGGACGGCTTCGCCTGCGTAACAGTGGGTCCCGTCCTGCCGCGCGCAGGCTAGCCAGTGTTCGAGTCAAGGTGTGCCGTTGACCTTCCAGCAAGGGCAAGCTCTACCGTGATGGCATGGCAGGCAAGAAGACGATCGGGGCTGCAGCGCGCGAGGCCGGGCTTTCACCACGGACGCTGCGCTTCTACGAGCGCCGCGGGGTGTTGCCGCCGCCGACGCGGACGCCGAGCGGGTACCGGCTCTATACGGCCCGCGATCTGCGGCGCATACGACTAGCGCGGCAACTCCGGCAGCTCGGCTTGCCGCTCGTCGAGGTCAAACGCCTCGTCGCACAGGTTTTCGCCGCAAGCTGCGATGACTACGCCGACCAGCTCTTGCAGCTGATTGCACACCAGCGCGCTCAGGTCGAACGCCGCATCGCCGAGCTCGCCGCGTTTCGTCGCGACCTCGATGCCCTCGAGGAGCACGTCCGCCATGCGCGGGTGCGCGCCCATCCCGCTCAGCGCGTGGCGGAGTGCACCTACTGTCCGCTCATTGATGAGCTAGCCCCGAATCAGGAAGGAGGTGAGAGCTGATGTGCCCTTGTGAATGCCCGTTCTGCCCGTAAGTAAGCCCTAGGGAGCAAGGGGGGATCGCGGGGCGCGGCGATCTCCCCCCCTCTCTATTATGCGCAGCATGGGTGTATGCATTGACATAAGCTTCGATGGTCCCGTTTGTGTCGGCGGACGCTTGCGCGGTGAGCGGAACACCGGCAACGCGATGCGCGCATCCAGTGGGAAAGATAGCACTGCGCGCTCGGCGCACCCTCTTGCGTTGCCGGGCTGGCACTAGTTCGGCTTCGTGAACGGTCCTTGCGATCTGGTCAGCCTTTGGCGCATCTCCTCGAACTGCTCTGTCGTGATCTCCCCGCGAGCGTAACGCTGTTCGAGTATTTCGAGCGCTGTTGGTTCGCCGCGGGGAGGTTGACCGGGCGATCTGTGTTCGATGCGCGTAATCACGGCATAGACAGCCCAGATGATGAGTCCCCAAAGAACGATCATCCAGAGCCAGCCGAAAACCATCCACCAGCCCCAGCCGTCGTGCATGTGCCACATCGTTGCACCTTCATTCCAACTCGGAGGAAAGGGGTAATTACGCTCCCGCATCTACCATAATGCCATGCTGCGCCAGTATCTGTCGGGCAACAGAAAGCACGTCGTCGGGTAGCGCCTGTCAGGCGTCTGCCTCTCCGTCGAATCCCTGGTCGATGGTCAAATGTCATAAATAAAAAAATCTTATCTTGGATGATAGGATCGGTTGGCTAACCGAGCGCAGCCTGCCTGCGTCTGATGGATTGGACGTGGCAAGGAAGCGCTACTAGGGGGATCTGGGGCAACCCGCAACCACCTATGCGGGAGCGGCAAAGCGTGCTGGCTGGTTAGGCCGTCACCGAGGTCGTGGGTGCGGGAGCGGGTACCTGTGCCCACACGCGCGTGCCACCCTCCGGGCGTGGCTCGATCGTCAGCGTACCGTGCAGCGCGGCGATCCGTTCGCGCATGCTGGCCAGCCCGAAGCCGCCTGGAAGCGGTATCGGGATCCCGATGCCGTCGTCGTCGATCGTGAGCGAGACGGTATCGGGGGCAAAATCGAGCACGATCTCGACGTGCCCGGCTCCGGCATGCTTGGCGACGTTGGCGAGCGCCTCCTGCGTGATCCGAAAGAGCGCCTCTTCGTACGCGTGCGGCAGCCGCCGCTGCAAGCCCTCGACGCGTATGCTCGCCGCGATCTCCTCGCGGCAGCTCCAGCCCTCGACGTGGCGCTGAAGCGCCATTACCAACCCCATTTCGCGCAGCATCGCCGGACGCAGCTCCAGGATCAGCATGCGCATCTCGGCCAGCGCGCCGCGGCTGAGGTCGGCAAGGCGCTGTGCGCGTTCGACGGCCCGCTCCGGCTGCCGCTCGATCAGGCTCGGCAGCGCTTGCGCCATCAGCGAGATGCTGAAGAGCATCTGCGTCACGCTATCGTGCAGGTCGCGGGCGATGCGGTTGCGCTCCTCGCTGATGGCGAGACGGCGGCTCTGCGCGGCGAGACGCGCGTGTTCAAGCGCTGTACCCAGCTGCGTCGCCAGCGCCTCCATCAGTTGTGTGGCGTCCTGGCTCAACCTGAGATCGCGGTACGATACGAGACCGAGGACGCCTAGCTCGCGCCCTTTCCAGCGCAGCGGGATCACCACGCCTGTGCGGTACGGTCCGCGATAGTGCGGCAGGCGCGGCAGCGCGATCTTCGTCAGGCGGCCGCGCGCGGCGATGCGCCCCAGCAGGCGCTGCATTTCATCGCTGTCGAGGTACCCGGCGAGATCGGCGAGCGAATCCTCATCGTGCGCGACGATCCTCGCGCTCTCGTCTCTCGCGACGGTGTTGACGGCGAGCGCGAGCGTGAACCGCCCGCTGCGCTCGTCCACAAGGAAGACCGAGCCAGCATTCATGCCCGTGTAGGTCAGCAGCTTCTCTAGCGCCAGCTGTTGCACCTCGTCTGGATCGAGCGATTGGTTGAGCGTGACGGCAACATCGTAGAGCGCGCTGAGCCGCTCGTTGGCGCGGGCGCGCTCGGCGAGCAGCTGCTCGCGTTCGCGTTTCTCCGCGGCGAGCGTGGCCGCCATCTGCCGGAGCGAGGAGGCAAGGCGCGCCAGCTCGTCGTTGCCGGCCCTGGCCGGGCCGAGGTCGAACGCGCTCGTTTCGATCCGCGCGACATCCTCTTCCAGCGCGTGGAAGCGGCGGCTCAGGCGTGCGCTGGCGTAAAAAGCGAAGAAAAAGCCCCCGCCGGCGATGAGCGCGATCAGGGGCGCACCGAGTACCCGAGTCCAGAACTCGACGGCCTGCGCATGGTCCAGTCGCTGCTGTACAGCGCGCAAGTTGTCGCTCGCCAGAGCGTCGAGACGGGCACGCACGTCTTGCAACGCGCTTGCGCCTTCGCTCTGCCACTCGACCGCCGCGCTCTCCGCCCCCTCCGCGCCACGACGCACGATCTCGCGTTGCCCCAGCGCGTAGAACGCCGCCTCCAGGGTACGCGCTTCGGCGAGAGTGGCGCGCGAAGCGGGCGCCTGCGTGGCGAGCCGCGCGGCCGCGCTGGCAAACGCGCTATGCCCCTGCTCGACCTGCTGAAGCTGCGCCGGTTCGCCGGTGATCAGGTAGCCCTGCACACCCGCGTTCTCGATCGCAACAGCATCGCGCATGGCGCTGATCGCGCTCTGGCCAACGCTGACATCGCGGACGGTCTGGTCCAGCGCGCCGGTCAGTACGCGCATAAGCAGGGCGCTAGCAAGGCCGATAGCGAGCAGGCAGCCGCCGCCAACGATGAAGGCCAGCCTGATCTGCCAGGCGATGTTCGGCCGCCGCGCGAGCGCACCCGTCGCGCGGCGCAGAATCGCGCGCATACGACCGATCATGGCGCCCATGGCGTCCGCAGCGCCGCACGGGGGCTCATGACACCGCGCGACCCGCGCTCTGCGGCGTGGCGGGAGGTCGACCGCGATGTCGGTGCCGATGGGCGGACGCGAGGAAACGGGGTGAGCGCTGTGCAGATGGCTGCAGCGGCGCGAAACTGGAAGGGACGAGCATCGGGCAGCGAACAGTCGCGCGCGTTCACATCTGCAGCTTAACGCCTCCCGCTGCCGGCCCAACGGTACGGAAGGACGGTCTTCCCCCCGATCTTTAGACGGGGGTGCCTCGCTGGAGCGCGCCGGTCAGCAGCCCGCGGAAGCGGCGCGCGTCGATCGCGCGTACGATGGTCGCGTTGGCGGGGTGGATGCCGGTGGGTCGTTTGACGGCCAGCGCGCCGCGGTCCGCGCCGGTCACGATCGTTTCGACATGAGCACACTCGGTCGCGAGCGCCAGGCGCGGATCGAGCGCCATCGCCATGGCGACGGCATCGGGTACGGAAGCCGCCCCGTCCGCCCAGCCGAAGCGGCGCTGGCCACTCACGGCAAGGAAGCGAAGCAGCGCCGCTGCCAGACGCGCACGCGGCGTCGTGGCGCGGTCGATGGCAGCGATCTCGGCGGGGAGTAGCCGGGCGACGTCGCGGCTCAGCTCCAGCCCGACGAGCGTGAGCGGCACACCCGCGCGCAGCGCCTCGGCGGTGGCATCGGGGTCGGTGCGCAGGTTGAACTCGGCGAGTCGCGTGCCACCCATCACGATGAGTCGTGCGATTCCCTGCCGGGCGCGGGGGTCGCGCAGCGCCAGGGCGACATTGGTCAGCGGGCCGAGCGCGACGAGCGTCCACCCCCCGGGCGGCGTGGCGAGATACTCCCGCAGCGTGGCGGCGCCCGGGCCGGGTGCGATGCTGCCGCGCGGCTCTGGCAAGTCAAGGTCGCCCAGACCGTCGCGGCCATGCGTGAGGCGCGGCGGTACGGGCCAACCCGCCAGCGTCGTCATCGCGCCGGCGTGCACGGGCACCTGCACCCCGGCGTGGTCGAGCACGGTCAGTACGTTCCGCGCCGCCCGCGTAGCATCGACGTTGCCGGAGACGGTGGTGATCGCCGCGATGGTCGCATCTGGCCACGCCAGCGCCAGCAGAATCGCCAGCGCATCGTCAACGCCGCAATCGGTATCGACGAGCAGCCGCTGGGTCATCGCGGGAGAACGTGTCTACTCTAGCTCGACCAGCGTCTCGTAGCGCTCGATCTCGGGGCGACCATCGAGCAGGTCGCGGATCCTGGCGCCGAACGCTTTCATGTGCTCGGTCGTGCCGTGTGCCGCGAGCGCTGCTTCGTCGGCATACCGTTCGTAGAAGAGGAACAGGTGTGGGTCGCTTGCCGAGCGGTGGAGAGTGTAGGTGAGCGTTTTGCCGGCCTCGTGTTGGCGAACGGCGGCGATCTGTTCGCGCGCCGCGGCGATAAACTCTTCGGCTTTGCCCTCGCGCGTGCGCAGTCTGGCAACGATCGCGATCATCGTCTACGCTCCGCTGGCAGAGAGTCGGCGCGGTGCGCCGGCCAGCGTCCCTATCGTCGCCGGGCGCGCTGCAACCGTCCAGCCCGTCACGGCTGAGCAATGCCGTCAAGACATCGATAGCCAGGGCTACTTTCTATAGGCGATCGTTTAGTCGGAGTCCATATAGCTTAGCCGGATGCGGCGGCCGCGGAAATAGGCGCGGCGCTCCTCCGGTGTTGTGCGCACCGCGCAGACGGCGCACAGCGGGCCATGGTCGTCGCGCGTGAACGGCTCGCGTGGGTAGTCGCACAGAATGCAGAGCGTCATCGTTTTCTCCTCGCGGATCTCTCCCTGTTGTCGTTGCGCTACCAGGGTATTATTGACAAAAGCGCCTCTTCAAGGCATTTACCATAGACGCTGCTGATGGATCGTATGGAAGCTGTCGAACTGCGGGGTGTGTTGGCCCTTGCTAGCCAACGGGATAGCGTATGGGCAGCGAGAGTTGCGGAGAAAGGAGAACGTCCGTGGCCGAGGCCGACTACAGCCAGATTCTCTACGAACGTCGCGAGCGGCTGGCGCTGATCACGCTCAATCGTCCTGAGCGGCTCAACGCCTGGACGCAACAGATGGAACGAGAGTTCCTTGATGCGATCGATCGTGCCAATCGCGATAACGGCGTGGGCTGCATCGTCATCACCGGTGCCGGGCGTGGCTTCTGCGCGGGTGCGGATATCAGCGGCTTCCGCCAGCGGCTGGATGCAATGGCGCGCACCGACGGCGAGCCGGGGGACGAACCGCTGTTGCTCCAGCAGGTCAGCAGCCAGGAGGTGCCGATCGCCCTCTCGCAGGGAAAACCGGCGATCGCCGCGATCAACGGTGCGGCCGTGGGCGTGGGCCTGACGATGACGCTCGCCTGCGACATCCGCATCGCGTCAGAAGCGGCGCGCTTTTCGGCCCGGTTCGTACGCGTGGGATTGACGCCCGAGTGCGGCAGCACTCGCTATCTGCCGCTCGTGGCCGGTCTGCCGAACGCGCTCTACCTCGCGCTTACCGGCCGCATCATCGATGCCCAGGAGGCGCTGCAGCGCGGCCTTGTTGACCGGGTGGTACCTGCCGAAAAGCTGATGGAAGAGACACTGGCGCTGGCAACGGAGATCGCCGCCAACCCCCTCGAAGCGGTGTGGACGGCGAAGCGCCTGTTGCACATGAACGCGCTGGAGGCCGATCTGCGCCGTGTAGTGACGCTGGAGGCGTACGCGATCAAAGAGATGCGCCGTTTGCCGGCGCACCGCGAGGCCACGCTGGCCTTTCTGGAGAAGCGCGAACCGGTTTTCAATCGCTGAGCGAAGGCGGCGGCAGAGAGCGCGCTTGTGCCGCAGCGAGGATGGCGATGATGGAACGCCGCGTGGTGCCAGAACGGCCGACCTCAGCTCGCGCGGCGGCGGCTCAACCCGAGCGCATGGCGCAGCGCCGCCTTGATCGAGCGGAATTGATCGTCGGGCAGTTTCTCGATCTCGGCCAGCAGGGTGCGCCATTCGCTATCGGTTTCGATGCGGCTGAAGCTCGTGCGCTCGCTGACGATCATACCGGCCTTCTCGGCGACGAACTCGACCGGCAGGCGCAGGCAGCGCGCGACGGCGATCACGGCGGCACGATCCGGCAGCGACTTGCGATGACGCCAGACGCTCACCGTCGAGGCGTTGACGTTGGCGTACGCGGCGAGCTGGGCGGGGCGCATGTTGCGCGCAGCCAGCTCGGTGTTGATGAACTCGGCCCAGATTTCGAGCCGCTGCCGGCGCTCATCCGGAGAGAGCCGGCCTCCCGTACGCGATGCAGCCGGCGCGTTTGCGGCGCCCGCATCGCCGTTTGTCTGGCGTGCGAGTGGAATCGTCTGCGACACACCGATCCTCCATCGAGCGATCCGTCCGCGCCCCGCCCCGATCGCGGGACGCGGCTCCAGCCTGCCCCCTGCGAGCCCGGTCACGCAGCGCTTGTCAGAACACTGCGGGTGTTAACCGGGTTATTGCACTCCTGTATCACGATCTTCGGCAGAAAACGGGAAAAGCTGAGGCTTTGAACGGTTACAAGCGGGTTGAGGGTTTGGCAGTGGTAAGGGACGATGTGCGGGAACGCCACCTTGGCTTCCACTATCCGCGCGCCTGGCAACGGTTGCGCATGCGCCTGTTCGACGCTGCTTTTCCGCGCGTTCCCAGCGTGGTGGCCTGGCTCGAGGACGACGGGGCAGCGCTGCGCGTGCGCGTTGCACTGCCCGAGCGCGTCCTCGCATGGGAGGAGCGCTTCACCCCTGAAGAGCTGCGTGCAGCCGATGGGCGTTGGGCCGAATGGGTGGAGTGGATCGCGCGCGCCGTTGCACCAACGGACGCCGCGCCGGAAAACTCTGCCTCCTGAAGGCCCGTCGCGCGCTGGCTTACGCCGGCGCCTGCTCGGAGCCGGTCTTGAGCGCATCGAGCACAGCCGGATCGGTGACCATGCCGCGCAGGAAGAAATCAACCAGCTCTTCGCGGCCGCGTGGTGTCGATGTGTCGCCGTAGGGGAGCGGACCGAAGAGCTGGCGCGCTCGCGGCAGGAAAGCGGCATAATACGTCGCTAGCGTACCCGAGATCGTGACGACGAAACGGGGATGAAGATCGGCGCGGAAAAGACCGGTGCGGATACCTTCTTCGATATCGCCAAGAAAGGCGTTCGCAACCTCGTGGAAGGGGATCTCCGGATCGCGACGTAGATGGTTGAGGATCTGCCAGCCGCCCGCCGACTCCCATTGCTCGAAGCGGCTCGTGAGCGTGTCGGTGTGCGACGCCTCGAGATAGGCCAGTATAAACGTGCGTAGGCGCACGAGCACGGGCGCGTCGCGGGTCTGCCGCACGACTTCGACGAGGCGGGCGAACAGCCGCCGGTAGTTTTCGGAGGCGACGGCGGCGTACAGACCCTCTTTGCTGCCGAAATAGTGATAGAGCATGCGGGGGCTCATCCCCGCCCGCTGCGAGATCTCTTCGACGCGTGCTCCTGCGTACCCACGCTCGGCAAACGCCTCGGCCGCCGCTGCCAGGATACGCGCGCGCGAGGCTTCGGGATCGAGCTTGCGCTTCGCCCGCGGCGTCGGCCTATCGGTTTCAGCCATCGTCATCGCTCCGCGCTGGCTGGTACGATCAGCGCCTTTTGCTTCGATGATAACTGATTGCGCGTGCACAGTGACTTC
>Ga0209061_1001729_pt1 | contig 33228 bp, 26 predicted proteins | sample Coa_R1_10_FD_187157 | JGI IMG/M metagenome (GOLD analysis project Ga0209061, IMG submission 187157) | Surface soil microbial communities from Centralia Pennsylvania, which are recovering from an underground coalmine fire - Coalmine... | ecosystem: Environmental > Terrestrial > Soil >... | reverse complement strand
TGTACAGTCTGGGATTGCCCCCGGATGAGAAGAGTTCACACAGCTTACGGCGAAAGCGTGGACCTGTAAGCGTCTGCCCGCGCTCCCACTGGATTTTTAAGTCTATCAGGAAGCGAGCGAGCGTCTGTAGTGCTCTGTCAACCGTATCACCGCCTTCATCACATCACTTCGACTTTTAAATAGACCGATCCTCTATATGCAGGCGCTATCCTTACAAATAGACGGGAAGGTATTCTACTTGTTGCGTCGTCCTGCTTTGAACTTCCTGTACTTGTTCAGGTTGGATGGATAGCCATGAATCTTGTGACTTTCTCTATTAAGACAAAGGGATTACCGAATTTCACCAGGAGGCTCTGGACAGTCTTTACCCGGTTTGGCTTCTCTGAATCAAGGACGAAGAAAGCGCTATACTCGATCATAAACTTGCTGCGATCTTATAACTCCGCACCAACATTTTTCGTTCCGGCTGTAGTGCTGCGCAGGCATATCAGGCTTATCGCGGAAATTGCCAGCAAGGGTGCGGAAATAGGTATCCATGGCTATGTCCACAACGACTACCGGACGCTCAGTGAATACGAGCAGTATAAGCAAACTGATCGTGCCATCTCAGTGTTTCGCCATGCCCGTATCATCCATCAGGGATTTCGTAATCCCTATCTCGGGTGGACGGAAGAATCGCTGCGTGTGTTTGCCGCACTCGGTTTTACTTATGAAAGCAATGAGGCTGTTATTCATGACGTGATCGATCTCAGCCACTTTCCACCGTCTTTGAGAAGTGGCTTCGAGAAGTCACTGAAACTCTTTCAGGCCATCCCTTGCAGTGCGTATACCCTGCGTCCTCATTTTGAAGGCTCACTTCTACGGATACCGACGAGTATACCAGACGACGAAATGCTTTTTGATCGTCTGCGCATCACCGATCCTGAGGAACTGGGGTACATCTGGAGTCGAGTGATGCAGCGCGTTTATGATTATGGTGGACTCTATACGCTTAACCTGCACCCGGAGCGCGGCATCCTCTGCGCACGAGCACTTGAGATCCTGCTAAAATATGCTCACAGCCAGCCGGGTCATGTGTGGCTAACCACTCTTGATGATGTGGCTCGCTGGTGGAAGGAACGCAGGGCATTCAGGTTGAACATCACACCACTGGCTCCTGAACACTGGTCGGTTGAAGCTACCTGTACTCCCCGGGCAACACTGTATGCTCGGAACCTTATCATAGAGCAGGAGATCCTGACCACAAGTTCTCATGCTGAAAAGCGTGTCTGCGATCATCGTTGCGTTGTACAGGCAAAGCAATGTCCATGTATTGCCCTCTCGCCTCAAACGCCAGACGAAGTGTTGAACTTTCTCTACGAACAAGGGTATCCCGCACTACGCTCTCCAGAAGGAGATGCCGAAATGTATTCGCTTTACCTTAACATGCCAGAAGGTCTTGGAGCTACCCGGGAAGAGCAGCGACAACGCTGTATAGCGCTTGTACAGCAAGTTGAACAATTAGATGGGCCTTTCCTTTACTTCGGATGCTGGCCCAACAACCATCAGGCAGCGCTTGCTATCAGCGGCGATATTGATTCGGTGACGGTGCAGGATTTCTTCCTGCGTGTCCTTGAAGTCCAGTAACATGTGTAAGTAAGATTTATAACACAGCGGTTATCGTGAGGCATTATGCGGAGACGAAACGTTTACTATCCCCGGAGAAAAATAGTAGTGCCTGCCAGCCTGCTTTTGATAGTTGTAGTAGCCTCTCTTACTGTTTTCATCACGCATAAGCCTCAAGCATTGTGGAAGACAATCGTATATGTTGCTCATCCTCCACCAATACCGTCAGGCGCGGAAAGATTCATCACTTTGCCCCCCGGCGCAAAGTTGCCAGGCGAAGCAGAATGCGCCTTGCGCGTTCAGCGGGACTCATGGGAGCCGCGGCCAGAAAACTTTACAGCAAACCACCGGGTGCCTACTGCACAGCAAGTCGCGCAACTGGCGCCCTGGGGTCCCTGGATCGGCGTTCGTCCTGAGGCGGATGGGCTGCGCAAGCAGGTAACAGGTAACTTTACGGGCACAACGGACGAGATTCTCCAGTGGGTTGCATGCAAGTGGGGCATAGATGAGAACATCGTGCGAGCGGAGGCCGTAACTGAATCAAACTGGTACCAGAGTCAGCGCGGTGACTGGACGACGAATCCGCGCTCTTGCCCACCTGAAACGTGGAATGGAACTGGATGTTATCAAAGCTATGGTATTCTCCAGATAAAGTTCTCGGTTTTTCAAAGCACATGGCCCATGAGCCGCGATGATACAGCGTTCAACGCCGAGTATACATATGCTGTTATCCGTACCTGCTACGAAGGATGGACAACCTATCTGGAGAATTCGACGCCCATGCCAGGCTACCCACGCTACCATGCAGGTGATATCTGGGGGTGTCTCGGTCGCTGGTTCAGCGGCGGATGGTATAACCAGGGCGCTATCAATTATATCAACACCGTTAAAGCCGATCTCGCGCATAAAGCATGGTTGCAGCCGGGATTTTAATCAGGTGGGTTTGTCGTGCCTTTTCCTGGTAGGAACCATCGCGCGAGGTAGTATATGAGACGGTCCACATCGAAAAAAACATACATCCTTTCAGTTCTGCTTGTGCTTGTAATTGCCGTTTCCCTGATAGGTTTTCTCGCGCGACGCCAGCCAGATCTCAGATACTACCTGGTGCAGACCTTCAAGGGCCTGACATCCGGCGCCACGGCAGGACAGAACCCGGAGCGTGCTGGCTCCAGGCCCCCGGCCTCCTGGTTCCTGATTAGTCGTAACGCCCCTGCATTTACTTCTTCTGAGGTTCGTCCTGCTTCTGATGCTAATGATGATAGTTATGATACAGCCTGGTGGGCTGCAACTACTCCTGCATGGTTAGCGTATGATCTTTCCAGAGTCCCTGCATCTCGGCGTAGCAAAGTGCTCGTTGCCTGGTACAACGAGACATTTAATTATGACCACACCATCATTGGCTACCCGGCATACAATATGCCAGAAAATTACACAATTGAAGTCAACCCGGCTCCCGGTGGAGGCCACCCCCCGGATACAGGCTGGCGAACGCTGGTAACTGTAAAAGGGAATCACTATCATTCTCGTCAACACGTCATCGACATGACAGGGAACAACTGGATACGCATCAACGTCACAGCAGTTGATGGTTCTGTGGAGAATTATAACCCCGAAATAAATATGGATGTTTATGATGCAAGCTACGCTGCCACCGATGATTGGATGTTTTTTGGTGATTCTATTACCGCGGGTGCGATGGGACATAGCACAATCGATGGAGTGAAAGCCTTTGCCCAGCTTATTAATGCGCATACTCCTGCCAGTTTTCCAGCACAGGAGGGGGGAGGGATTGCCTATCTCACAAGCGGCGACGGAGCGAAATATATCAACAGGTGGCTAGAGCTTTTCCCGGGCAGGTACGTCGGGCTGAGCTACGGAACGAATGATGCTCTTGGCTGTGAGAATCCCCATCAGTTCTATAATAACTATGTTACAATGGTGCAGGCTACTTTGCATACCGGTAAGATCCCGGTGATACCCCATATTCCATGGGGAAGAGCTACGAATATCCAGAACTGCGCCCCCGCGCTTAATGCCGAAATAGACACCCTGTATAAAACGTTCCCGCAGATAATAAAAGGCCCAGATCTCTGGACCTTCTTCCGAAACCATCAAAATCTTATTTCAAAGGACAACATCCATCCCACAGAGGCAGGGGAGGGCGCGTACCGCCAGCAATGGGCCGATGCAATGCTCAAGGAAGTATATACAAGAGGCCAGCCATGAGATATGCTACAACTCCCCCTCCTCACTGGCAATAAAGCGCTGTTTTTGGGCCTGCTTCCGGCTCAGACCCGTAAGCAATTGTATGTAGCGTTCAGCTACTAATTCCCATCTATAGGGTTCATAATCCTCAGCGGCAGCCGCCACCATCTGCGCTCGCTTTTCTGGATGCTGATACAGATCAATGATCGCCCCGGCGAAGCTCTCCGGGCTTGTTGGATCACAGAGAACTATCGACTCGGGTCGGAACATCGAGCGGATCGCAGGCGTATCTGAAGCAATCATGGGGATGCGCATCCAGGCATATTCATAGCACTTTGTTGGCAGCACCAGTTCCATGAAGCCGTCGCAGCCATAGGGAATGATTCCAAGGTCGCCATGAAGGACAAAATCTACGACCTCTTCTGGAGGGCACGGGTTGCTAAACACAACATGATCGCTTACTCCTAACTCCGCTGCTAATCGCTTTAAGAAGGGCACCTGCTCGCCCTGGCCCTGGATGTCCAGGCGCAGATGCGGCACAACACGTCGGGCCAGTGCCAGGGCGTGAATAGCTATCTCTAACTTATTCCGCCTTGCCAGCGTGCCATGATACATCAGAATAAAGGGTCGCTGATCTTCACTGGCTTCAGGAAGCAAGGAAGCTGATCGACGCGACGGGGGGAAGAATTTGGGATCGGCACTGTTGATAATAACCGCCAGCTTGTCTTGAGGCACTCCTCGTTGCAGCAATAGCTTTTCGAAAGGCCAGCCAGCAGTTATTACGTAATCGGCAAAACCAGTAGAAATACGTTCTTGCCAGATAGCCATTCTTACTACCAGGCCGCGCAGGCGCTTACTGGCTTTCACAGCCATTAGCTCCGGGCTGACATCTTGCACATCCAGGACGATCTTCGCCCCTGATAGTTTGGGCAGCAATGTAGAGAACACCAGGAAGTCAGGCATGTTATGCACATCAATCACATCATAAGGATGCCTCAGATGCAGCCAGGTCACAGTAATCCCCGCCAGCACGAGAAACCAGCACCAGCACAGGATGGTGATTGGCAATGGGCGGCCAAAACCACGGCTCATAGGCACACGATAAATGTGCACCCCATTGCACACCTCGTAATACTTTTGATGGGGCTGACGGAGACAAATAACATCAACCTTGCACCCTGCACCCGCTGCTGCCTCCACGAGACGGATAACCCTGGCATCCGTAAAGTACCAATCAAAGGTAATTGTGCCAACATGCATAGACGGCATATCCCAACCTTTCCTTTCAGATCATTTTAAGAAGTGATACGGCTTGTTCGGACCCATTCGCCGGCGTGTTTTTTGCTTCTGCTGAGCACAAAAAACACCCACAATTTCCAGAGCACGAAGCCTGGAGCATAGAGAATGGCCCTGTACACGGTGCGAGAAGGGCGCAGGAGATACAGAGCTGTGCCTATATAAAAGGCAAGCCCTCCTATGAGCATCAAGCCCAGTAGTAGCCCCGGCGGGAACCAGATTAACAGGGATGCTACCAGTACAAGCCAGCAGCAGAACATGAGGGAGGAGAGAGGCGGAGTGAGTAACTCCGCTACTGCCTCGATCCGCATAAAGTCATGTGCCCTCAGACCAGCCCCCAGAAGTTTCAAAGCAACCAGCCACGCTTTTTGATCGTGACCCGCTGCCTCCCAACGTACATCCTGGGTGCGCATTTGCCTGAATGTGATCGGCATCGTCGAGTACACGATTGCCTCCGGTACATAGCACACGCGCTCACCATTTTCAACCAGAGTGAGATAATACTGATAATCTTCTGCAACCGAGAAGGCTTGCCAGGGATGACGTATCAGGAGGGCACGCGAGAAACACATGCCGTTGCCTGTTAAAGTTGAAGAACCGCCCAGAGCGTTTCGGCCCAGGGGACGTACATGATTCATCAACGTGAGGGCAATCCAACGCAGAGCCGTGCTGGGAGACTCGGTGTTGTTCAGCACCGTATTAAGGGCTTGCAGCGCCTGTGCTCCCCCCATCAGTTCCCTGTTCATCACTCGCAAGAAAGTGGGTGCCACCACGGAATCGGCATCCAGAACAACGTAAGCATCATAGATCAACTGAGCCTCTTCCAGCTTCTGCAATAGCCAGTTCAGCGCATAGCCTTTTCCCCGCCTGACGTTATCGAAACGCTCGTATACATGAACGCGGTTAGTGGATCGTGCAAGTTCAGCCGTGCCATCTGTGCAGTTATCAGCCACAACATACACTGTATAGCCGTCATCTGGATAATTGAGTTCTCCGAGACTGTTCAGCAGCGTGCCAAGCACAGTTTCTTCGTTATGTGCCGGAATGAGAATAGCAAAGCGCGCAGGCGAAGAGAGTTCTGAAGAACTGGCGATCTCCCCCACTTTCCGCCTCTTTGCGGCCACTACCGAGGCAAATGATACAATACACAGGTAGAGAACAGGCCCGGCAAGACCTGTTTCAGCCACCAGGAGGAACCATTTCAGTATCTGCAACGCCAGCATATCCTCAGTCTCTCTTTCTCGTGCAATCTCTGCGAAACCCGCTACAGCTTATCTGCGCACCGTTCCTGGCGATACGCGGTCTTCATCAGGAACTGCATTGGCGAGCGCTTCCTTTTGCTTATCCAGTGCAGGCAGTTTCATCAATACACCTAACAGCAGCCCGAGATAGATCACATTGCGATAAAAGTAGAGCTGGTAATCGGCAAAGGCCACGACGATCTCCATAGTGGTTACTCCGATGATGAAGATAGCTACCAGTTGCAAATACTGGTCTTTGAGCTGCCGCGCAATAAGGCTCCCGCGTACAATTACCGCCCCGATCAGGTACCAGAATGCCAGATATCCCAGCGGCCCCAGGCGCATTAAGATCCAGAAGATATTGTTATGAGGAACAATAAGATAAATCGGGTCGCTACTGGAAAGATTCGGCAGGAGAACGGGTTGAAGAAAAGGTTTACCGAAGCCCATTCCCAGCAGCGGATTTTGCTTTGCCGTATATTCCAGATCGAAATTCTCGACCCCGCGATACCAGTTGGAGTTAAGATCGCGGGCATCTGCTGTGCTGGGATTGACAATAGACATAACAGCACGCGCAGGCTCAGCTATTAATCCATTGCTGTGTGAGAACGTAAAGATATAGCCAGCACCGAGCACCCCGACGAGAAGCACCACAACGACGAGGGCTTTGCGCGCGCGCGGCTTCAGGCGGAAGATAATCACCCAGGAAAAGGCAAGGCCCACAACGAGAGCAATGTAATCAGCACGCCGCTGATTTGCCACCAGTGCGATGAGCACAGTCGGAAATATGAGCAGAGCAAGGTACAACTGCGGGCGGTAGGAATGGTGAAAGCAGAAAAGTAATAATAGTAGGATCAGAGCGATAAAGAAGAACGATTCTTCGTGCGACAGAATCGCGTCGATGCCCTGGATATTACCATGCAAAACAACGAGGTAGATATAGATGCCCTGTAGGGATTTAATGCCGGCGCATATAATCATTATCCAGAACGCCGTGCGGATATGAGCCTTTTTTGTTATCAGATTGTAGGCCAGCAGGTATGACGCAAAGAGATACCACCACGGCCTCACCTCCAGAACCACATCTTTGAGATTCCCGCCACTTGTCAGACCATGCACGACGCCGCCCGCCACGCAGAGCAGGTAGAGCACAAAGGGGATCAGAAGTTGTCCTCCCCGCAGTAGTTTTTGACGCCTGATAAGCCGGGAAGTAATGATTACGAAAAAGATAAAGATGAAGAAAAATCCAATAGGACGCTCAATCGACCCCTCAAGCACGGATCCAACGGGCCAGTGGAAGATGGGCAGGCTGTCGGTCCCATCAGGAAGGGGCAGCGGTCCATCCTCGATAAGCACAACACAAGCAATAGTGGCATAGAATCCCACTACAGGCCAGCGAATAACCAGGAAGGCAATAAGTAAGATGGCAAGAATCCCTGCTACAAAACCAAAGCCGAGCTTCGCCCCTCCCAGCAGCGCTAATGGAAGCAAGCCCAGAGCCATGACAAAGATCGCTATATAGCCAGATCGATCATTGCGCCGATCATCCGCGGATAGAGGTGCACTGGTTTCAGGGGTGGCCCAGGATCGCATATTTCCTCGTTTCTCATGCCCGGTAGAGGTAAGCTATCATGGCAGCAATGGAGACAATCAATAGCAAGCGCGTCCAGCCATTATACTTGCGGACAACCAGCCCGAGTCCCAGGAATACCAGCAGGATTGCGAAGGTTAGTTTCATGAGTCTCCCCCTTATAGTATTTGCCGTAGCCAGCCAGGAATCCGGCTCTCCATCTGGTAGAAAACAAGTCCCTCGACAGGTGAGGCCGCGAGTTGCTTACAGGTTTCCATAAGCGCAACATCGGAAGTCACGCCTGCACGAACGACGATAAAAGTGCCTTCCACCAATCCGGCAGCTAACGCGCCATAGGAAGTAGTCATCATGGGGGGCAAGTCAACCACCACCAGCCCATTCCCGGAGAGCAGGGAATCGATTACACCTGCTCTGCGCATATTTTGTAACAGGGCAATGGCGTCTCGCTCACTGTTTCCTGCGGGAATAACGGTCAGATTATCGGCGACCTGGCGCTGGCTGGCGGTCTGACTACATTCTCCACGCAGCCATTCCGCCAGGCCGGGCGCAGGAGCAAAATCAAAGAGCTGATGCGCCTGGGGATTCTGCCAGTCACATTCCACCAACGTTACCGGGAAAGTAGTATCATCCGCCAGAACACGCGCAGTCATCATCGACAGGATAGACTTTCCTTCCCCCGGAAGCGAACTTGTGAAACCGATACTGCGCAGCGGCTTCTGTTCGCGAAAGAAGGCGGAGAGATACAATTGCCGGCACTGCTTCTCAAGTTCGAGGCTCTTAGCTGTACCGGCCCGCTTCTTTGGCGGCGCTTCTGTACGCCCTTTCCGCTTTTTTTGAACCTGTGGTTTCACCTCCAACTTTTTTAGCGTCTGCTCAGAAACTGGCACGGATTCATGAGTCTCTACCTCAGCCGTTGACGGTTCTGGACGGGATATTGGCTTGATAGGTGGTATTTTCTGCGTGACAGCTCCATCTGTCTCTTCGGGCATTACCAATACTCACTTTCTAGCTATGGCGATTGGCTGCTTCCTCACCCGGCAACCTGCCGTTCTGCGTTGCTCCTTTGAGCAATAAAGGAGCACTCACGGAAGTCAGGTCTGGAAGTTGCAGAATAACTGGATAGGCTGTTACTCTCTGAAGATCGGTTACAGCGTAGATAGCCCGATCTCGACGAAGTGCCATGACAATGTATGTTGCGCATGCAATGAGAGCCAATACCAACCCCGTTGCTCCAAAGATGAGAAACTCTTTCACGCGCCCCATAGGATGGATCGGTACTATCGGAGCATCTATCACTTTAAAGAGGCTATCGGTACCATTCTTCTGCGATGTAATATCCTGCTTTAGCGCGGCTATCTGGGTTTCGATATTGTCCACTACGGCCTGTGCCTGCTGCGTCCGCGCATGCAGGAGAGCATATTGCGGATCAGACAGCTCACCATATTGCGGATTGAGGCGCAAGATCTCATTCACCAGGTTTGGATGCGCTGCCAGATAGCGGGCTTCCGCCACCGCAGCCGTATCTGCATCCTTCCTCGCTGTATCAAGCTGCGCCTGATAGCTCTGCAACAAAGTATCGGCCTCAAAGGTCGAGATTTCCAGACTCTGTAATCCATAGGTTCGAATAATCGAGGCAACCACCTGTTGGGCCACATGCGGGTCTCGATTGCTGTAACTGATGAAGAACAGGTTATAGCCCTGCGCCTGAATCTGCACATGCTGAGAGAGTTCAGTAATTACAGCGTCGGTCAGCTTCTGCGGGTCCGAGCGCACATTGGGATCAAGAGTTGAGGCGAGATTGCTCTCCTTTGCAACTACCAGGGCAAAATCACGAGTTTGAAGTAGCTCGATAAGAGTGGTCGCCTGTGATTGGGCCGGCGATGAATTGAGATCTGTATCCAGCCCGGTTGAACCAACGATCTCATAACGGCGCAGCGCCCACAGGCTCGAAGTCACCTGATAGGTACGCGGCAGGAAAAATACAATGGCAACGCTCACTGCTGGCAGGGCCAGGGTCAACAGTAATAGCCGGACAATTCGACGAAAGATCGCCTCAAAAACCCGCTCCAAGATTGCTTACCTCCTCTCATATCGAAAGGTTTCCTTATCTAGCATACATCCCTACAGGTCGTAAGGGCGTTTATATTGGCATCGAGATAGTATCGAGAGGAGGGCTTTTCGGTCTCGATAACTTGACCACAGGAAATGTTAGCCATCTTTAGCCATTCGAGGATCCGATGGATGCCTGTTCCATCAGCTTGCTCAAAAGGTGGCCTGCCAGAATGTGCGCTTCCTGAAATTTGTGTCGTAACTCTACTATCCTGCCACTCCTGAGAGCACTCTTGAGTCATCTAAAACGCGCAACAATTGAGCACGAGCTTGCTCCCAACTATACTCAGCCTCCACTAAAGCCCGGCCAGCGTTTCCGAGAGTGATGCGCAGCGAAGGATTTTGCAGAAGTTCTACAACCGACCGGGCAAGCGCCTCAGGCTGATCTGCTACCAGCAAATGCTGGCCGGATTCTACAGCTAATCCCTGATACCCTACGCTTGTAGAGACGACTGCCTTGCCCATTGCCAGCGCCTCAAGGATCTTGATACGCGTCCCACTGCCGATCTGCAATGGAGCAATGGCAACCGCTGACGCGGCGAGATAGGGACGCACATCAGGCACGGAACCTGTGACTGTAACCCCGGGCAGGTCATTCAGCCTCCACACCTCAGGCGGTGGATATCTACCCACGATTTGCCAGGTTGCCTCAGGAACCTGCGCACGTATGAGAGGCCAGCAGTGTCGCGCAAAGAAGAGCACCGCGTGAATATTCGGATAATAATTCATCGTTCCCGTAAAGATGATCTGATGTGGAACCTCTCGCTCCGCACAGGCCCCGCTAAAAGTCTCAATATCGACTCCAATGCGAACGACTTCGATCACACTCTCTGGCAGTAATGCTTTCAAGATATGGCGCTCTCGTTCACTGGTCACCAGGACAAGATCAGCCCTGCGGCAACGCTCTATCTCAGCCCGCTTGACCAGACGATATTCGTACCAGTTATACCACTTACGCAACCACGCCCTTTCACGTTCGTAGGTAAGATGCAATATCTCATGCTCGATATTATGCTGATCGATAATTACCTTCACCCCTGCTGGCAGTCGATAACCAGCCACCAGCGCACTCTCGAAAAATACCGCGTCGTAATGGTCGCGGGCGAGCATGGTATCCAACGCTGATTGCATCTCCTCTAGAGCAAAGAGGTTTAGAAAATAGGAACTGCCACGAGCTACGCTCAATAACTGCTGCCAGCGCTTTGAATGAGGGATCGTATGAGGTACCAGCCGCAGCGGATAGGCCAGATCTTTTAACAGGGATATTCCGCTATTCTCTTCCTCCCTGGTATTGCCTACCAGGCTCAGCAGTGAAACCTCATGCTGGCAGGCCAGTGCTCTCAAAAGATGGTAGTTGCGTTCGCCGGCTGCGGAGTTCAGACCTGGCAGATAAGCGGATACCATGAGCAGCTTCATAAAACACGTTACTCCTTATACCCGGCAATGCTGGCTCAATACCCGGCAATGCTGGCTCAACCGCTTTTCTCAGATGGAATTGCTCGCAGATTGCATTCCGGTCCTGGCGCTTCGACATATTGCTCTTTACCAAGAATACTTCCTTATGGTCGTAAGTCAGTCACTGTTGAGATCGAAATCGTGTCGCAAAGCCTGCTTTCAGGTCTCTATTGCTTGACTACCCGCGCTGCAATAGAGTTGGTAGAGGCATCTCTACATCAAAAATTTTCTCGTGCTGTGCTTTACCGCGCGCTTTCGCCATATACCTTAATTTATGCCTTCATCAAGGGTACTGAAATTCTTCTGTTACCCGGGGGTCGTCAATTCTCGACCACAGTAAGCATTTCTTCAAGACATACTCATGCTACTATCAGAGTAGAAATTCAGGGAATATGGAAGAATCCCTCAAGGGTGGGGAGGGGGAGCACTGTAACCATTCATAATGGAGAACGATTAAAATGAAGCACGGCACCGTTGCAATCATTGGCGCTGGCCCTTATGGCCTTGCTATAGCAGCGCACTTAAAAGGGCGAGGTATACCGACACATATTTTTGGCAAGCCTATGGAGTTCTGGCAGAACATGCCCCCGGCAATGTACTTGAAGTCCTCCTGGAGTGCCTTGAGTATATCTGATCCCGCCGGCAAATATAGTCTCAATCGCTTTAGCGAGATTACCGGAATCCCCGGGCGGCAGGAACCGGTCCCTTTGCAAACTTTTCTCAGGTATGGGCACTGGTTTCAGCAGCAGGTTGTTCCCGACGTTGACCAGGTATATGTGCAATCTCTTACCGGTAATGGGCAAGGATTTCACCTCGATCTCGCTGATGGAAGAGGCATCGAGGCAAGCAGAGTGATCGTTGCCGCGGGCATCTCCTCGTTTGCCTGCATACCTGACTTTGCATCTCACCTTCCCTCAGCGCTTGTATCACACAGCCAGGATCATAGCGACTTCTCGTGCTTCAAGGGGAAGAGCGTTGTTGTCATAGGAAGTGGTCAGAGTGCATTGGAATGTGCTGCGCTGCTGCATGAAGCAGCAGCTTCGGTTGAACTGATTGCACGAGGGACCGTCATCTGGATTGATCGAAGATTATATCGTTACACCGGCCCCGCTAAACGTATCTTTTACCCACCCAGCGACGTGGGTCCCCCCGGTATCAACTGGCTGGTGTCCTTTCCACTACTTTTCAGACATTTCTCCGATGAAGCAAGACGGTCTCTGGAGGCCAGAGCCATTCGTCCGGCAGGAGCACCCTGGCTACGCCCCAGGATTGAGAAGAAGGTCAGGATTACAGAACGCACAGAGGTCCTCAATGCAACGGAACGAGGTTCAAAGGTGTACCTCGAACTGAGTGACAAAACGACGAGGGAAGTAGACCATGTTGTTCTGGGGACAGGATACAGGGCAGACATACATAAGCTTAAATTCATCGATCACTCTTTGCTTCTGCAAGTGAAGGAATGCAATGGCTCACCGCTTCTGAACGAGTGGTTTGAGTCATCTGTCCCCAACCTGCACTTCGTAGGTGCTCCGGCCGGTTATGCCTTCGGACCTCTCTGTCGCTTCGTCGTAGGGTCAAAGATCGCCGCGAGACAAATCGCACGGCGGGCCACGCGCGGGACATAACCGGCCCCTGGCAGAAGGAAGAGAAAGGTAAATCTCATGCCACAATACCAGAGCACTCCCGGAGTCATCGTTCTTGGCAGCGACTTTAAAGCCCTGGGCGTGGTACGCAGCCTGGGGCGACAGGGCATACCCAGTATCGTTATTGACAATGTGCCTCGTTCTGCCTGGTTCTCACGTTATGTCGTGAAGCGCTTCCTCTGGCATGGCCCGATGGATGGTGAAGCATTTTTGCAGTTTCTCTCCGACCTCGGCAAGCTCCATCATTTAGAGCAATGGGTGCTTTTTCCTCTGCAAGATGAAGTGGTGGAATGCGTAGCTCGTAATGCCTATGAACTCGGCAAGCTTTTTCGACTCGTCACTCAGGACTGGAGCGTGGTGCAATGGGCCTGTGATAAGCGATTCACACACCGTCTGGCCCAGCAAGTAGGAGTCCCTTATCCCAGAACCTGGTATCCGACGTGTGAGGACGATCTTGACAGCATGGAGATTTCCTACCCCGTCATCATTAAACCGGCTGTCTCGATCCATTTTCAGCACGCTATCCGCCTCAAAGCCCTGCCTGCAAACACAAATGAGGAACTGCGGGCGCACTACCGCCTCGCTGCCAGTGTCATCAATGCGGATGAGATTATGATACAGGAGATGATTCCGGGCGATGGACGAGCGCAGTACTCTGTAGGCGCATACTGCAAAGATGGGCATACCCTCATCCGTATGACTGTCCGGCGTACCCGACAGTATCCGATTGACTATGGGCTTAGTAGCAGTTTCGTCGAGGCGATAGAGGTGCCGGCATTATATGAGCCTGCCGAGAAAGTATTGTGTGCCATGGGTGCTTCCGGCATGGTCGAGGTAGAGTTTAAGTATGACCGCCGGGTCGATCAATTCAAATTACTGGACATCAATCTACGTCCGTGGGGCTGGCATAGCCTCTGCCTGGCCTGTGGCATCGATTTTCCTCTGATCCAGTACCGTGATGTGTCAGGACAGGCTCCGCCAGACATCACCCCGACCTATGGCTATCACTGGATTCGGCTCATCACCGATATTCCGGCAGCCATAGAAGAGATGCGCACCGGCATCACCGGACCCTTTGAATATCTTCGTTCATTATCTGGCAAAACCGTTTTTTCCGTATTTGATTGGCGTGATCCCCTGCCTGCTCCTGGCGATTTTGTTACCGTTGTCTCTCGCTGGATCAGGGGCTTTGGCCGGAAAGAGGTGAGGGTGTGAACCGGATTCATAGAATGCTATTGGATCGTTCAGAAACCCTGCCAGGCGATCAGAAAATGCACGCTTCACTTGTGAGTGTGAGGCGTATTGCGAATAATACAGTTATCTCGCTGGTGGGGCAACTGGTAACCTGGACCTCCACGTTTTTGCTTCTTGTTGCCTACGGACGTTTTCTGGGTGATGTCAGGTTCGGCGAACTCTATTTTGCTACTACCTTTGCCGCGCTGGTTGGATTTCCCCTCGATGCCGGCTTTAGCCAGCAGATCACCCGCGATGTAGCTCAGGATACAGGAAAGGCTTTGAACTATCTCTCTAACACGCTCCTCATCAAGCTGATGCTCTGGCTTGTCCTGTATGGCCTGATCCTTCTGCTGGTCTGGCTGCTCGGCTACAATATGGAAGAGCGAATGCTCGTTGCGATCTGCGGACTTATCCTTCTGAGCACTTCACTGGCTAACACGTTTGCATCGTTACATTCAGCCTTTGAACGGGTGATTTTCCCCGTCGTCGGGTCAATCCTCGAAAAAGGTCTATCCGCGCTCATTGGCTTTCTTGTATTGAAGCTGGGTGCAGGGGTAGAAGTGATGGCGTGGGTACTGCTAGGTGGATCGGTCGCCAATCTCATCTGGCAAGCGAACTGGTTTATCCGTCTGGTAGGCATTAGTTTTGCCATTGATAGAGCACTCATACGCAGACTGGTGCAGACCAGCATACCATTTGTGGCTTATGGTGTATTAGGAGTGATCTATTATCGAATCGATACCGTCCTTCTATCTCTCATGACGAATGCCGCGGTGGTAGGCTGGTACGGCGCAGGGTATCGCCTGTTTGACACGCTGAACTTTTTACCGACGCTGCTGATGGCTCCCATTATGTATCCGGTCTTCTCGAAGCTCTCTACTACTTCTGAGGAAAGGCTGAAGCTGGCGATTGAGAAGACAATGAACTTCTTACTTTTCCTCGGCATACCTATAGCTATGGGATTGATCTTTGCCGCATCAAACATCATTGGCTTCCTTTACCATCGATCTGAATTTATGCCTACCGTCCCCGCACTTCAGGCACTCGCGCCTGGCCTGGTCTTTCTCTACATCAATGCAGTGCTAAGTAATGTGCTCATAAGTATAAAAAAAGAGAAAAAAATTCCTGTCATGGCCGCAATCGCTCTCGTCTTCAATCTTGGACTGAACCTTATATTGATACCTGTTTATCAACATGTCGGGGCCGCGATAGTCACCTCTCTGACAGAGTTACTCTTAGCTGCAATTGCGATTGTATTCATTCCCAGGCATCTACTGCCTGCGGGTAGTTTGCTTGTGGGAGTCAAATCCCTCGCAGCGAGTCTCGTGATGGCGGCGGCTATTCTCCTTCTGAGCACTTTTCAGATTACAGTGATTCTACCGATTGCCACGCTTATCTATTTTGGCACAGCAACTCTTCTGAGAACTATACCCCGTGAAGACGTTCAGGCTCTTTATCGGGCGGTACGCCGGCGAGCAGAAGGAAGGGCATCACCTTCGGGTGTCGAATACCAGGAAGAGGATCAGGCAAAAGAGATAACCGAAAAATTACCGAGGATAAAGAGAGACATAGCTTCACAGGAGGCGGCACAATGAAGCGGATCCTTGCAGCCGCTATAAAGTACGTAACGAATCATGTCATCTCCCATATTCCGTCGTATACAGTGCGTCTTGCATGGTACAGAAATGTGCTGGGCTGGCGTATCGGCCCCAATGTAACCATCTTTATGGGGCAGTACGTGCAGATGGCAGGGGTGCGAAGCAGCGCCCAGAAGGTCTCGATTGCCAGAAACACAACCATCAATCAGAATTGTATGCTTTACACAACAGGTGGCCTTGTAATCGGTGAAAACGTCAGCATCTCGGCTGGCGTATGGTTAATAACTGGCACCCATGATATGAACCATCCGCAGTTCATCGATATATATAAACCCATTGTGATCTGTAACCACGTCTGGATCGGTATGCGCGCCACGATACTCGGCGGTGTTACTATCGGTGAAGGAGCCGTTGTGATGGCAGGAGCAGTAGTTACTCATGACGTTCCGCCTTTCTCAGTGGTTGGGGGCGTTCCGGCCAGAGTGATCCGGCAGCGAGAGCTGCAACAACTGGCATACTCACTGAATTATCGTCCACTTTTTGAGTAAAGGATTTAAGCAACAATCGTACTTCCTGAGTGTCCGAGGCGCAGTGCTCTCGCCGGGCGTTGATGTGGCTCCGCCGCACCAGGGATCCCAGGAGGTGTGAGCCAATGCACGCCGCGCATTGGCTCACACCCTCAGATCTAGCGAGCGCCTGCGGCGCGAGCATGCGATGGCGCTGGGCAACAGACACATTCTAAGGACTCGCTTTAGCTCCGCGGCGACGAATGTCAGTGATACTCCAGTACAGGAAAGAGAAGCAGGAGATAATGTTAGAATTAAGATATTCCAGCGGCGAGCATCTGGTGAAGGTGCCGGGCTGGCACATCGAGGAATCATCCTGGAAGGCCAGGCACATCACGCAGATGCTGAAGCGTCATCACCTTGAGCCGAGGACACTGTGTGAGGTAGGATGTGGAGCCGGAGAGGTGCTCCGGCTCTTGCAGGAGCGTATGAGTGAAGCGTGCTCGTTCTGGGGCTACGATATTTCTCCGCAAGCGATTGCAATGTGTAAAGGGAGAGCCAATGAACGACTTCACTTCAAACTGGCGGATATCAGGCAGGAACAAGGCATCTCTTTTGATCTCATTTTAGTGCTCGATGTCGTTGAGCATCTGGAAGACTATTTTAGTTTTCTCAGAGACCTCAAGCCCAGGAGCACCTACAAACTCTTCCAGATCCCATTGGAAATATCGGTACAGGGTGTTTTGCGTGGCAAGATCTTCATAAGAAATCGGGATCGCTATGGACATTTGCACCATTTTACTAAAGAGACGGCCCTGCGGACGCTAGAGGATGCCGGCTATGAAGTGCAGGACTACTCCTATTCGCCCGAATATGAAATGCCTGGCACCGTAGTACAGACAAACCTGATGCGACTTCCGAGAAGGTTATTCTTTACGCTTCATCAGGACTGGGCCGTTCGCATTCTGGGTGGCTTCAGATTGCTGGTTTTAGCCAGATAAATCAGCAGCTCCCTCCGCAAGCATCCGGCGGGCGAGAGCTGCTCCCGTCTCCTGATAGAGCGAGGCGAGTGCCGGGCCTGCTTAGCCAGAAACGACCATCAGTGGATGGCGATGGTCCTCGCGGGCGGCATGCGGCTCCTCGTCAAACCGGCGGACCAGCTTATAACCGATCCCTGGTACGGTCTGAATATAGCGCGGGTGATCAGGATCGTGCTCGATCTTCTGTCGTAAGTGATAGATGTGCGTCTTGATCAACGAGCTATCGCCGCCACTGAATCCCCACACATGCGCTACAATCTGATCGGTCGTACAAACATTATCCGCGTTAGTAGCCAGCAAGTTTACAAGTTTGCCCTCTAAAGGTGTCAGGCGAATAGTTTTGCCATGAATACTGACCTGATTGTGCAGGGGATCGAAGCAGAGCGGCCCGACTGTGATGCGTGAAGAGGGCGGCACCTTAATCGTCGAACGCGCCCGGCGGCTGACGGCATGAATGCGAGCGAGCAACTGATCGGGTAGAAAAGGTTTGCGTAGATAGTCGTCGGCGCCAGCCTCCAGGCAGCGCACCTCGTCGGCAATAGCTTTGCCTTCGGTCACTACCAGGATCAGTGCATCATGGGTGCTTTGCAGTTCCCGGCACACCGCCAGGGCATCGCCGCCCGGTAAGGCGCTCTCGACAATGACGAGTTCGGGACGCTGCTCGAACCACTTGGTGCGCGCTTGCTCAGGAGTATAGGCCCGGTCGACCTGGTAGCCAAATGTCTTCAACCAGCTGGTCAGCATCTCGACCAGGTGGCGGTCACTATCAATAATCAACAACTTCATCTGAGTTCTCCCCCTACATGCTCATTCCTTAGAATTGGAACATATACGCCACTCATTGCTACAAACCAATTCTACTGGTTCTGCTTCGAGCAGACTCCTCAAACGTACAAACCAGGCATCTTGCTCAAGGTCCTTTGCCATTGCTTGCGCCAGATCCTCATTCTCACAATGCATAATAGTAATGAACTCGCGAGGAGCTTTGATATTCCTGAGTAGCTCCCAGCAGAAGAAAGCAACTCCAACGCCAGGCTTCTGATTGCGCTGCCAATCCTCATGCAGGGCAATAATAGCATCCTCCTCCCCGGCCCTGGCTTGAAGGATGCGCAGGGTTACAAACATTTCCGCCTTCCTCCCTTTGCGATTAGAATACCTGATGAATGCCCCTCATGCCCTGAGAACGAGTTATGCAGCCAGCCTTTTCATTGTAACCTCCAGCGTGCCTCTGGTCATCGGGAAAACCTCTCATTTCCTGGTGGATTGTAGAAGAGCAAAATTTGATCATATAGATGGGATTAATTACCTATGATAACTCGAAACAGCTATAAACTGTGTGAGAGATACCAGGATGTTTTATAGAGGAGATAAGGTAGAGATATAGTATGGGATAGGGGATATTTCCTGATTAACGCCAGGTGCATGTTTCGCTGACGGCTCACCGCTGCGCGGCTCGCCAGGATGAAGAGTCAGCGGGCACAGCGCCACAGAGCTGTGCCCGCTGACTCTTCACCAGAGGGTGCGCCTCAGGCGCACAGCAACATACACACGGGGTTAATTACGCCTCGTGAAGCATATTCGCTCCTACGCGGACTCGGATATCAGTCCAGAGCGTATGGCAAATGTTGTCGCCGCGACGCGGTTCTCGCAGCCTGTTTTATTGAATATATGAGTGATATGATTAGCCACCGTTTTCTCGCTGAGGCTCAATTCCCGCGCAATCTGGCGGTTACTCTTCCCCTGAGCAACGAGCTGGAGCACTTTAACCTCGCTCTTTGTGAGCCTGGCAGGAAGAGGAGCCTGGGGGGGGGACTGTGGTTGGCTCGAAAGAGTGCGGAGCCGATTAGAGACATCGGTTGTTGCGGCTGTCAGGCCCAGCCTCTTAAAAAGAGCAAGGGCATGTTCCAGAAGCTCTCTCCCTCGTTCGCATGCATGGGCATTACGTGCCAACTCACAGTCAGCCTGTGCCAGAAGAGTACGCGCTAATTCTGGAACCAGATCTTCGCGCCGGGCCACTGCCTCCGCATCCGCGAGGTGCGACATCGCCATATCCCAATCGCCGGTGGCTATGCAGATCATTCCCAGAATACGGTCGACCAGAAACCAGTAGTGCTGGCCTTTAAATCGCAGCAGCCTGGGATAGAGCTTTATCAGTCGTTCCCTGTTACCGGCAACAATTGCCAGTAATGCCAGGCACATCATAATTGGCGCGGTGGTCAACGTATCCGCCGGCAGTTTGTCAAGCAGGGCCTCCTGCTCAGTGATATAGGCATTCACCTCTTCATGCTTTCCTGAAGCCATCATGACTAAACCAGGAAGGCCAGTGTGAAACATGAAATATTGGAAACCTCTCTGCTGCTCCCGGTCAGACGCCCGAAGCTCGCGCTCGGCGGTAACATAATCTTCCCGCTGGTAAGCAAGAAAGCCACGAATCTGGTGCAAGAAGTTTACTGACGCAGGGTGAGCCATGTTGATGGCTACAGATTTCGTCTGCTCGATGGCCTGCTCAGCATCGGCCCATCTCCCTTGAGAAGCGTGTAGAAGAGCAAGCCAGGCAAAGACATCTCGCGATTGGCATTGTTGCCGGCACCGCGCATTGAACTCAAGCCAGCGTAGACTTATCTCGTGGGAGCGTTTAATTTCCGCCATCCAATAGTACAAACTTGCCAGATAGAGCGAGCACTCTGCTGCCTCACATGCATCATCCTGGGCTTCTATTATTACCATAGCTCGTTCCATTGACTGCACAGTCAATAGAAGATTATTGACGGGCACAAAGTCTTTTCTTGCGACCACCCGAGACACCGCCGCTTGAAGGAGGTTATCCCCCAGGCGGTCCGCCATTTCCCGCGCTTGCTGGATATATGTGGCTCCTGCGTCTTGCTCTCCAAGATAGACAATGAGCAATGTAGCCAGGTCCACAAGCACTTGCACTGCTAATGGAGAGGATGAATTTTTCAATAGCTCCATAGCATGTTCCAGTGCCTTCCGAGTTTCCAGCAGTGCTCCCTGCCGCCAGTAAGCCAGTCCCACTCCACGAGCTGCCTGTGCGGCTGTTTCCAGTTCACCCGACTGCAACGACCACGACAGTGCCGCTTGATAGGCAGCGACAGCATCATTCTCCATTCTGTCCAACAGCGCAGCCCGACCCAGGCCGAGCAGCAGGCGGCCGCGCCGACTATCAGATGCATCAATAAGATCAAGGGCTGTCTGATAGAAATCCTTTGCTTCTTTTAGAGCAAAAGCTTGCAGCGCCTGTTCAGCCGCTTGCTGAGCATAGCTTACGCCTCGCTCCCGGTCTCTGCTCTGAGTAAAATGGAAAGCAAGTTCTGAGAGTTCATAGATACTGCCAGTTTTTTTCAGTGCATAGAGGCTCTCAAGCACGAGACCGATAGCTTCATGGAGGCGCCGGCGCCTGGAGGTACTGACTTCAGTGTTCAGGGTCTCACGGATTTTGCTGTGTTCAAACATGTAGACGCCCGGTTCAACAGTACGAATGAGATGCGCATTTACAGCCTCAAGAAGGTGGTCCTCGACCTCTTCAACTTCCTGCGCTTCTACAGCGGCGAGTAAGGATAGTTCAAATGTCCGGCCAATAGCCGCTGCTACTCGCAGATGATCAATCGTGATAGGCGAAAGTCGCATGAGTTGCTCGCGCAAGGCGCCAACGATACTCGACGGAAGCGTATGTTCAAGCTGTGAAGCCGGGAGCCAGAGTTCACCCTCCTGAACCAGATTACCTTTCTGGCTCCAGACAGCAAGGATCTCCTCGGTAAAGAAAGGATTCCCTTCGCTCTGGGCATAGAGGACCTGCTTCACGGACGAACTGATAGGGCCTTTCAGATAGTTCACCGCCAGTTCCTCGATCTCATCCTCTGAAAGCGGATCAATTTTCACCCTGGTGAGCACGCGCTGTCGTCCGAGTTCGATAATCGCATGGTCAAGGGCGGTATTGCGACTAACTTCTCCCTCGCGGTAGCTCCCAACAACCAGCAACTTCGCCTCTGGCTGATAGCGTATGATATGACAGAGGAGATTAAGGCTTGCGCTATCAGCCCACTGGAGATCGTCGAGAGTCAGCAAGAGTGGGCGCGATGTGCTAATCGCTTCCAAAAACGAGCCGATGGCTTCATAAAGCCGGAAGCGCTTCTGCTCTTGAGGCAATGAATAAGTCGCTGGAAGCTCTCCCAGACGACCAGATATTTCTGGCAAAATACTCGCCAGGATCTGTGGAGCTACGCTTACCTGTTCGCGCAGCCGGTCTAAAGGGATGGCGCGAATGTAGCGACCGAGGGCTATTAAAAAAGGTAAATATGCAGGCATCCCCTCTGAATCCGATGCCTCACCTTGCAATACAGTTGCTCCCTCAAGCAAAGCCCGATCAGCAATCTCATCGAGAAGACGAGTTTTCCCAATACCAAGTTCGCCAGCCAGCAGCACTACCCTGGCATTACCATTCATGGCGATCCTGTACTGGCTCCAGATCAATTGCAGTTCATCTTTTCTGCCAACAAGCGGGGACCGCGCAGGGATCATACCATCGACCACTGACCTGTGAGGCATTGATCTCATAAATAGACTCCTGCATTCGATCAAACACTCACTACTATCATGCACTACAATAATATCATTTCATGGATGCATAAAGCTATAGATATAATGGACCCCTGGTAATGAATATCATTTTACCTCAAACTTGATGTCTCAGAATTAGCAGCTTCAAACTCATCTGGGGATACATAGCCTGAAGCCCGGTGCGGTGCGCCCATGCGCGCACATAAATTACCCGCAATGAGAGTTAGATACGTGATCGAGTTAAAATAATGGATGCAGGGACCTGATTCTGCATAAAACGGCAATAGTGACTGACTGCCCCCGGCCGATTTTCTATCGCAGTCTTTGCACTTGCCTATGCGTAGATAATATTTTACCCCTTGATTGAAAATAGCTTCCCACCAAACTTCCGAAGTCCATGCAGAACCAAGCATTAGTATAGCATCGATGCTTCTCATTGTCAAGTGTTTCTAAATATGCGAATAAAGAATTTTAGATTTCTTAATTGATTCTTAATAGATTCCTCCGTATACGCCTCACTTTCAAAATTCATGTAGCTCAGCGGTATGGTATCCCGTCGTTTGCAAGCGCCGGGACTTCTGATAATCCAGTGGCTCTGGATAGATAGTAGACAGAATTTCATTTTCATTGACGAGATTACCGTTTTTACGACACTACTTCGACCTCAATATAGACCGAACCTCTATAATGAAATGCTATTCTTAACAGCAGGCGAGGCGTGATGTCGCTAAAACGCCCCTGCGACAATGCAGCCAGACAGTCAGGAGCTATACTGCTATGCGAATACCTCTCGTCGACCTGCATGCCCAGTATCAGACAATCAAGCACGAGGTTACAGCAGCTTTTGAGGATGTGCTTGAGCATATGCAGCTCTTTCTCGGGCCACAGACTCAACAGTTTGAGGAAGAGTTTGCGGCGTTTTGTGGATGCCGTTATGGTATAGGACTCTCATCGGGCACCGACGCTCTTACCCTGGCTCTGCGGGCCTGTGATATTGGTCCCGGTGATGAAGTGATAACCGTTGCCAATACCTTTATTGCAACGGTGGAGGCAATTACTCTGACAGGAGCAACCCCGGTCTTCGTTGATATCGATCCAGATACCTATACTCTGGACTGGCAACAACTCGACCAGGTGCTGACCCCCCATACGCGAGCTATCATTCCCGTCCATCTGTACGGCCATCCGGTAGACCTGCAACCTGTCCTGGATTTTGCTCGCACCCACGGCTTACGTGTAATCGAGGACGCTTCTCAAGCGCATGGAGCAACCTGCCGCGGCCAGCGGGTGGGTAGCATTGGAGATATTGGCTGCTTTAGCCTCTATTATAGCAAAAACCTGGGAGCATATGGCGAGGCAGGAGTCTGCGTGACCAACGCGGCTGATCTCGCGGAGAGAATTCGCCTGCTGCGTGATCATGGTTCCCGCTTTCGCTATCAGCATGAGGTGATGGGAGTTAACGCTCGTCTTGATGAGCTACAGGCAGCCGTACTACGGGTGAAGTTGCGCTATCTAGAGCAATGGAATGCAGAGCGCCAGGCGCATGCCCGGTTCTATACCGAGCACCTGCAAGCAGTGGTCGAGGCTGTTCCATCAGTCAGGCCGTGGGGGACGCATGTGTATTACGTCTATGTAATTCAGGTGCCTCACCGCGATCATTTTCGCAGGCTTCTGGAGCAAGAGGGGATCGCTACAGGCATCCACTACCCGGTGCCTGTTCATCTGCAACCAGCCTGTGCCCGCTATGGATATACCCGTGGCATGCTACCAGTGACAGAAGCCATCACAGAGCGCATCGTCTCTTTGCCCATGTATCCTGAGCTAACCGCTGAACAGAGGCAGCGCGTGGTCAATGCTGTTGAGAAAAGTTACGCCTTTGAAGCCGGGCATTCTTGATAAAGTCGGCATGGAAAATTTGAAAAACTGTAAAGCTACCAGAGAAGGGGAAACAGGATGATCAGGGCTGACTTACGGTTTGGGATCCTTGGCTGGGGATACTGGGGACCAAAGATTGCTCGCAATCTGGAGTCTTTGCCACATGTGATGGTAACTATGATCGCGGACAGTGATCCACACCGCCTGGCATCGCTGCAAGTAAACCAGTACCAATCTCGCATACGTCAGACAGCGCTTGCAGAGGATGTCTTCCGTTCTGACGTTGATGGAGTGGTTATTGCAACTCCCGTACAGACACATTATCGATTAGCGAAAGAGGCACTGAGGCACGGCAAACATGTGCTGGTTGAAAAGCCATTAACTACCAGCGTTGCCGAAGCCGAGGAACTGATTGCCCTGGCGGAAAAGCAGGGTTGTATTCTGATGGTCGGTCACACCTTCGAATATAGCCCTGCCGTCAATGAGTTGCGGAAGTTCGTGCAAAGCGGAGATCTAGGGAAAATCTACTGTATTGAAGCAGAGCGGCTGAATTTAGGGCTATTCCGCAGCGATGTCAATGTAATATGGGATCTTGCCCCACATGATGTATCGATTCTCCTATATTTACTCAATAAGAAGCCGGAACAGATTAAAATACAGGCGCATGCCCACCTCCAGACCGGTATTCATGACAGCGCCCATCTCGATCTTGACTTCGCGAACCGTATGACGGCCCATATACATGTGAGCTGGCTGCATCCTTGCAAAATTCGTCGCATCACGGTTATTGGTGATATGAGAATGGCGGTCTATGATGACACCAATCCGGCCGAAATGCTCAAGATTTACAATAAAGGGGCCGATGTTTACACCGATCCAGTTGTTTCGTATCGCTTCGGGGAGATTACCATACCCCATATTGATTGGATTGAGCCGCTGCGACTGGAATGCGAAGATTTTGTGAATTCTATTCGCACCGGAACACAGCCACGCGCACATGGCAATGCCGGGCTGGAGGTCGTGCGCGTGCTGGCAGCAGCCCAGGAAGCGCTTGAGGCACAGGAAAGGCAATCAGCCCAGGTGCTTGTAGAGAACACTGCTCAGAGAACCGCTGAGCGCAAGAGGTAACTTGCTCCAACAGGCTGTTAGCAGGCGGAAGCGCCAACTTCTTTCAGAAGTAGCAGCCAGGCCCGCCTTCCGGGGATAATAGTAGTACGGGAGAGCTTCCTGGCTTGCTCCCCAACGCCGCTTAAACTCCATCAGCCCTTCGTTCTCAATAGCAGTGCGTCCCAGGTCAAGCGTTTGATAGCCATGCTCGCTCGCCCAGGTGATCGCGCTCCACATGAGCAGATTATTGGGAGCCAGGGAGAGATACCGTTCCTCAGAGGCGCCATAGGCATAACGTACTGTAGTGCCAGAAGCAAGCAGGATCATTCCAGCGATCAGATTACCCCGGTACTCGGCCAGCAGTAATTGTAGCGCGCCACTCGCTGAGAAAGCATCCCATAGATTATAGAAAAATCTCCGCGGTTGAGCCGGCATCCCATGTTTCTTGCAGCGTGTTTGCAGATGCAAGCGGTAGTAACGCTCAAGATCCTCCCGCCGATCTGCCAGCCGCACCTGCACACCCGCGTTGCGTGCTTTCTTAATCTGCCGTTGGACGGGCTTGCGCAACTTCGCCCATCTGGCATCAGGATCGGTAAGCAGCGGAAGCGACCAGCGCACATAGAGATTTCCTTCTACCATATCCTTGCGCCTGGCGAGGGCCTCGTTGACTCCTGTACGCAGTTCCAGATAACGTACATCCTTCTGTCGAGCCAGCTGGACGGCCTGGTCGACCAGATCATTGGCACTCGACTCATCAACCGCAAGAAGAGGGCAGTGGTCAGAAAAAGGCAGGGAGACCAGTCGGCTGCCCGTAAGAGGGCTGCTCATAAAACAGAGTGGCAGAAAGCCAGTAATCTGTCGCGATCCGTTGACACTGGTCAATGGGATGACAGAATAACCATAGAGAGTAGCAATGAGATCCAGCCACGCAGGACTGTAGTAGATTGGCACATCCCCGGTCTGTTGCTTCACAAAGGTCGTCCAATCAGGACTTATCAGGGTTTGTCCTATCATTGTTGCTCAATCCCCTTTTACCGCAATTCAGCGATGGCAATGCCTCTATAAACCGCCGCTTCTTTTTTAAGCATACCGGGGAGTAGTCTAAACGTAGTCAATTTCACGGTAGAGATATAAATATTTACGCGCTATTTATATCCGCGCCGGTCACATTTATGCGCTGTTTACGTCCCACCGGCTACACTATCAGCGTGAGCTTTACAGTACCATTCATTCATCCAACGGCAACCGCGAACCGGCTGCTCAATATCCCGCTGGCTCGTGGGTACGATAAAGATGGACCACAAGGCGTTTTAAATCTACGTAGCGGCGCGCCTCATCGAGCCTTCAGCCACTCGACCAGCCCGGCAGGCGTGACGAAGCGCGCCGCCAGGTACCGGGGCGGGGGACATCTCGGTTCTGGTTGGTAACGTTCATCATCGTGCCGCTACGCACGGGAGAGAGTTTTTAAAATGAACACTGCTCGACCTACGACAAACTCATCATCTTTGCCACAGAATCAGGCCAGCGGGGGCGAGCCGGTCATCGAGTTACGCAATGTCACCAAGCGGTTTCTGACGCCTGCGGGCCAGGTCTACACGGCGCTGCGGGACCTTACGCTGAGCGTCGCTCCCGGCGAGTTCTGCGCGGTCATCGGCCCAACTGGCTGCGGCAAGTCTACTACCCTCGGCCTCATCTCGGGCCTGGAGCCGCCGAGCGAAGGTTCAGTGCAGGTGATGGGCAAACCTGTGCAGGGCATTGATCCGCGCATCGGCTATGTCTTCCAGACGGATGCGGTCTTCCCCTGGAAGAATGTGCTCAATAACGTCGCCTCCGGTCCACTATTTCGTGGAGTGCCAAAATCAGAGGCGTTCGCACGTGCACGCGATTGGATCGCCCGCGTCGGGCTTGCCGGCTTCGAGGACCGCTATCCACACCAGCTCTCAGGCGGCATGCGCAAACGCGTGGCGCTGGCCCAGACCTTTATCAACGAGCCACAGATCTTGCTGATGGACGAGCCGTTCAGCGCGCTCGATGTGCAGACGCGGACCTTGATGGAGGACGAACTGCTCCATCTCTGGTCCTCACTCTCGGCCTCCGTCGTTTTCGTCACGCACGACCTGGAAGAAGCGATCTCGCTGGCTGACCGCGTATGCGTTCTCACGGCGGGACCGGCCACGGTCAAGGGGATCTATACCATCGATCTGCCGCGCCCGCGCAAGGTGGCGGAAATTCGCTTCGATCCGCGCTTCGTACAACTGTATCACGATATCTGGGAAGATCTCCGCGACGAGGTAATGATTAGCTATGAACGTACTAAGCAGCAAAACCAATGAGTCTATCGACGTGACAGGGAGCGTGGAAGTACAGGCAGCCACGATCCGTCGTCGGCGGCAGCGCCTCGTGGTCAATGGCCTGCGTGTCCTGCTCCTGGTCGTGATTATCGGCGGCTGGGAACTCACGACGCGCATTGGCATCGTTGATCCTTTCTTCTGGAGCCGCCCGTCCGGTATCTGGCAACAGCTCGTGACGTGGGTGACGCACGGAACAGCACAGGGGCCACTCTGGGCGCAAATCGCCATCACGTTAGAAGAGACCATCCTGGGCTTTGTGATCGGCGTGGCGCTTGGCATCGCCTTCGGCGTGCTGCTAGGACGCAATCAATTTCTGGCCGATATCCTGAGTCCCTATATCAAGGCAGCCAATTCGATCCCCCGCGTCACGCTCGCCCCGCTGTTCGCTATCGCTCTGGGCCTGGGCGTTCAATCCAAGGTGGCGCTTGCCGTCGTGCTGGTCTTCTTCATCGTGTTTTTCAACGCCTTCCAGGGCGTGCGTGAGGTTGATCGTAACCTGCTGGCGAACGCGCGCATTCTGGGGGCGAGCCGGAGGCAACTCTTCACGGAAGTGATCCTTCCTTCGGCCCTGACATGGATCATCGCCAGCCTGCACACCAGTTTCAGCTTCGCGCTGGTCGGCGCGGTGGTCGGTGAGTTTATCGGCGCGATAGGCGGCATTGGCCTGATGATCCAGAACGCGGGAGCTACCTTCAACGCCAATGGCGTCTTCGCAGCAATGGCGATCCTGGCGGTGGTCGCTCTGCTCTCGGAGGCCCTGGTTTCCGCACTGGAGCGCCGCCTGCTGCGCTGGCGCCCCAACACCGTCAACGACATAACTATCTAATCCATGGGTGTTTGAGTGCGCCAGCGGCGCACCCCGAGTTATTGAGTCTGCGGGCTGAGCGCCTGCGGCGCTCAGCCCGCAGACTCAACATTCTGACGAACCGCGCAGCGGTGAGCGAGTCTGTGATTGGTACTGTTGCCGGTCATGCATATGACCGGAAGAGATTACGAAAGGAAGCGGTATTATGAACGCGAAGCGGCAGTTTTGCCTGGTCACTGGCATTATCCTGCTCCTCATGCTCAGCGCATGTGGCGCCGGTGGGACCAGCAGCGGTCCTACGACGAGCAACGGAAAAATTCAGCTCAAGATCATGGTTGGTGGACTCAGCAAGCAGCTCTATTTGCCCAACATGCTTACGCAGCGGCTCGGGTATTTTTCTCAAGAGGGCCTCGACGTGACGTTGATCGACGAAGCCTCCGGCCAGTCTTCCGAGGATGAAGTGCTCGCCGGCCAGGTGGATGCCGGCTCAGGCTCCTACAACCATACCATCGAGCTGCAAGCGGCCGGCAAGCAAATGGAGTGCGTGGTCCAACTGGATATCGCGCCTGGGGAGGCCGAGATCGTATCCTCCAAAGTAGCGGGCCAGATCCACTCGGTCAGCGACCTCAAAGGCAAGAACCTGGGCGTCACCGAACTCGGCTCGGGAACGCAAACGCTGACTACCTTGCTCCTGCACAAAGTCGGCGTCCCCGCAGACCAGGTACATTTTGTGCCGGTAGGCGCCGGTGATACCTTCATCGCGGCATTGCAGCAGGGCAAGATCGATGCGGGCATGACCTCTGAGCCAACCATCTCGCGTGTTGTATCGAGCGGTGTCGGAAAAGTTCTGGTAGATCTGCGCACGCCGCAGACAACGCAGGCAGCCCTCGGCGGCCCGTATCCCTTCATCTGCGTCTTTATGCGCAACGACTACGTGAACGCGCACAAAGACGTGGTGCAGAAGCTGGTGAACGCCTACGTCAAGACCATGAAGTGGATTCACACCCACTCGGCAGCGCAGATCGCCGACAAGATGCCCGCCGACTACTACGCCGGCAATAAGGATCTCTATGTGACGGCGCTGCAAAATCAACTCGGCATCTTCAGCCCGGATGGCATGATGCCCGCAGGCGGTCCCGAGTTTGTGCTCCAGACGGAGCAGCAGACCAACCAGACCGTGCAGGGCAAACAGATCGATCTCAGTGCGACCTATACCAACGAGTTCGTGAGCAAAGCGAGCTGATATCCCTTTGGGATTGATGCATATATGGAGATGCACGATGGTGAGCTGTTTTTTCCATCGCGCATCTCCGCGCGGCTCCGCCGCGCAAGGAGTGTATATTGTTTTGCGAAACATGCGCTGTGCGCATGTTTCGCAAAACAATATACATAAGGCGAACGCCGGAGGCGCGAGCCAGCAATGATGCTGACAGGCAGGCACACTCTACATTGTGAAAATGTTTCAATATGCAGGATGATATAATGTACGAGCGATGACAGTCCGTGGGAACGTGAGAGAGGTGTACTGCTATGCTGCATTTGATGCGTCGATCTCTCCTGCTTCAGTTGCTCAGCGTCTACCTGCTCTTTGTCGCCGTCGTGCTGCTGGGAGGCGTGGGCGTCAACGCACTTGTCGAGCAGCGACTGCGCAGCGATGTCCAGGCATCGGACCAGGCGCTGGCGCAGGAGGTCGCGCGCGAGACCAGCCTGCAATTGCAGGGCGCCGAGCAGGCATTGCACGCTCTGGGCACACTTGCGCTGCAAGCCGACACGCCCGAAGACCTGGCACTCTCGTTCCAGGCATGGAAGAACGCGCGCAGCGATGTGGATCACGTCTACTGGCTCGATCCCTTCGGCGCTGTGCTCGCTTCCTGGCCGCAGAGCGAGGTCGCGCCGGGAGCGGAATTCTCGCCCCCAATGGTAGTTCAGAGAGCTTTGAAGACCAGTAGTCCAGTGTTCGAGGTGGGCATTGTAGGCATGACAGCCGTGGAACCGGTTAACCCGGGCGTCATCATCGCCGAAGCCATGCGCTGGCATGGGAAGGTGGCCGGGATCATCGCGGCTGATTTCTCGCTCGCCGAACTGAGTGTTCCCCTGAGCAATGTTGTCCAGGCGCAGCGACTCCAGGGCAGGCATCTCATGATTAGCGTGATCGATGGCAGTGGCGTACTCGTCGCCACATCCGATCCTCACCGGTTCTTGCAGACAGTTCTGGACCAGTTGCCGGGCGCGGACCAGGCGCTCCACGGCCATATCGCCTCACGCGTAGGTCCGGGGCCGGATGGGCAGAAGTGGCTTTTCAGCGCCGTTCCCGTTCAGAATAGCGGCTGGGCCGTGGTTGTGCAGAGACCTGTCAGCGAGGCGCTGGCTGCGGTGTCACAGTTTCACCTCTGGCTGCTGATTGTCGCCCTGCTCTTCGCCATTGGCGGCCTGCTGTTCTGGCTTATGCTGCTGCTGCGCGTTATTCGTCCCTTGCATACGCTTGCCGTCCAGCACCAGGAGCTGCCGGCCTCCGAGCAATCCATCCCAGGAGCGACACTCGCGCTCGCCGCATATGATGATGAGGTCGGCGACCTGGCGCGGTCACTGATTCGCCTGGAGCGCGACGGGCTGAGAAAGCTCGGCGAACTGCATACGCTGCTGGAAACATCGAATGCTGTGGTCCGTTCGCTGGATCCGCATGCGGTTGTCAGAGAGATCATGCGCGAGGTGCAGCAGTTGGTGGATGTGCAGGCTGTTGCGGTCCTGCTGCCCGATGAGCAGGGAGTGCTGCGCGTGCTGGACAGCTCCGGTCACAGCGAACGCTATAATCATGCACTCACTCTGTCTCCTGAGCGTATGAACTCAGCCGCAGTGCTGGCCTTGAACACCGGTAAGCCGGTGCAGAAGTTACTCGATGGCAGCCAGCACTCGTTCGCCTACGATGATGGCTTCCAGGCGGTGCTGGCGCTTCCCATTATCAGCCATCATGTGGGCAGCGTCGTTCTGCTGGTGCATCGCTGCGAGCCGCAGTTGTTCAACCAGCATGAGATCGACTTGCTGCTGACCTTCGCCAACTACGCCACCCTTGCCTGGGAACATGCTGTGCTCTATGAGCGCAGCGACGAACGGCTGCGTGAGGTCGCCCGGGAGAACGAGCGCCTGTACCGGCGCGCGATGGAGGAGAAGCAGAAGCTGGAGGCAATCATGGGGAGCATGCGCGATGGGCTGGTGCTGACGAGCACCGATGGCGGGGTGCTCTATGCCAACCAGGGAGCATGCATCATGGTGGGCCTGCCTTTCGAGGCGCTGGAGGGACGGTCCATCGGCGTATTCTATGATGCGCTGCGCGCGGCGGGTGCGGATTCAGAGACGTGTGAGCGAGCTATGATGCAGGCCGAGTCCTCGGAGTTCATTATCGAGTGCAGGCGTGAGGGCAGCCCTCGCGCCATTCACCTGCGGCTCTTCGACGTGAACGACGAAGCGGGGCAGCCCATCGGGCGCGGCCTGCTGCTGCGCGATGTCACGCGCGAGCGCGAACTCGATGCCTTCAAGACGACACTGCTGGCGGCGGTAGGTCACGAAGTGCGCACGCCTCTCGCCGCGATCAAGGGTTACGCCTCAACGTTGTTGCAGCAAGACGTGCGCTGGCCTCCGGAGGACCAGCGCCATTTTCTGCAAATCATCAGCAGCGAAGCAGACCGGTTGACGCAGCTCGTCAACAATCTGCTCGACCTCTCACGCCAGGAAGCCGGTCTCTTGCAACTCAATTGCGCACCGGTCAGCGTACAGGATATCATCGCCGGGACCATCGAGCGCCTGAGTTCCAGCGATGCTACGATAGACATGCGTATATCCGCCGACCTGCCCCTGGTGAACATAGACAGAGGGCGCATCGAGGTCGTGATCCACAACCTGGTCGCCAACGCGCTGCTCTACGGCGCCAGTGAAGTCTGTATCACTGCTGAAAGCCGCGACGATATGATAACGATAGCTGTGGCGGACAACGGACCCGGCATCGCTCCCGACGAACTGCCGCACGTCTTCGAGCGCTTCTACCGTGCGCCTCGGGGCCGCCAGCAGCATTCCAGTGGCACCGGCCTCGGTCTGACCATCTGCAAGGCGTTCGTCGAGGCTCACGGCGGCCAGATCCAGGCACAGAGCAGCGCGCAGGGCACCACGATCTCGTTCTCGCTGCCGCTCGCCTCATCTGTTGTTATCGCCGGTCATGAACGTTGAAACAGGAGGAGAGGGAACATGACGATGAAGGCAAAGCGTATTCTGCTGGCCGAAGACGAGGCGGCGCTGCGCGACTTCGTAAGCCGGAACCTGCGCATACGCGGTTTCGAGGTCTTCGAGGCGAGTAATGGTCTGGAGGCGATGGCCCTCTATGAACGGGAGCATCCCCACCTGCTGATTCTGGACCTCATGATGCCGCGTATGGACGGCCTGGAGGTCTGCCAGCGCGTGCGCGAGCATTCTACCGTGCCTATCATCGTGTTGACCGCGCTCTATGCGGAAAGCGACAAGGTTGCTGCCCTTGACCTGGGTGCGGACGATTACCTGACCAAGCCTTTCGGGGTAGAAGAACTGCTGGCCCGTGTCCGCGCGGTGCTGCGCCGGAGCCAGTGGGAGACGGCGCCGCTGCCCGCAGGAGATAGCAAACGCTTCGGCGACCTGGAGATCGATCTGCCAGGGCACATCGTGCGCCTGCGCGGGGAGGAGGTGCGCCTCTCGCCTACGGAGTTCGCCGTGCTGGAGCAACTGGTCGCGCACGCCGGGAAGGTGCTTACGCATCGGATGCTGCTCCAGCGGATCTGGGGGCCAGAATACGGTGGCGAAGCCGAATATCTGCGTGTCTATATCAACCGCCTGCGCCAGAAGCTAGAGCCTGATCCAGCGCACCCGCGCTATCTCCTCACCGAGCCGGGCGTCGGCTACCGCTTCGTTGTGTCCGAAGGCGCAGGGGCACCGCAGATCCGGCTTGATCGTTCTCGCCCGGAGAGTTGAA
>Ga0209061_1001727_pt1 | contig 33228 bp, 55 predicted proteins | sample Coa_R1_10_FD_187157 | JGI IMG/M metagenome (GOLD analysis project Ga0209061, IMG submission 187157) | Surface soil microbial communities from Centralia Pennsylvania, which are recovering from an underground coalmine fire - Coalmine... | ecosystem: Environmental > Terrestrial > Soil >... | reverse complement strand
AAATATGATATGAATTTTGTAAATGAAGTTCCAAAACCACCAACACAGCTACATAAAGGACATGTATCATTATTGCTTGCGAGTGGCTTATTAAATGGATTTATTGGAACTGGACCAGATCAGCATCTTGTAAAAGGCAGTGTTGTCAAAATGACAACCACAGTAGAAGAAGAGGAGGAAACAATTAACGGTACTAATGTAAAACAGATAGAACGTGAATATTTTAATGTTGGCATCAAGTATTTAGACCGTTATGGTAACTTCCATAAATTATTGTAAGGGAGTGTTATAAGTGGCGGAATGTAAATCAAATGAAATTTATAAAATTGAATTGTTCGGAAGAGGATATGTTGGGAATCTAACGGCGTTCATTGATTTAATCGCTTATGATCAGTATTATAAAACTATTTATTTAGCAAACACCATTAATACAGATAGCAAAATGAAATTATTTATGGCTGAAATGCTAGAAACAAAAACTGGCACGATCCATCGTGCAGAAGGTCCTATTCGTGCAGAAGGTCATGAAAATTATACGATTTATACTGGCGGCAAGAAGTTCTATGATACATTTGATTCTAAAGTGGAAGACTTAACAAATGTTTTGTTTATTGCCAAGTGTGCGAATCCGAATATTAAAGACCGGCAAGATTGGCAGAAAGAAGAAGACGCTCGATTAGCACAAGGTCTTCCACCAAGGCCGGCGCCAGAAGAGTTGATTCTTGCATGGGATGGAGATTATAAAAAGCAAATCTTTAAAGTGTTATGGGATCGTTATAATACACCCATGTTGGAGGAATGGGCAGATTATATTGTGGAAACATGTATTGCTCGTCAATATTATAAGCCGCTCGTTGTGAAATCTTATGGGCGTGAATATGATCTAGAGGCTGGCCTTTTATCTATTACGGAACGTCAGCTGGAGGCTATTATCACCGAGGGAATTGCTTCATATGAACTGAATTTTGCCGTAATGGAAGATGGTCGAAGCGATGATGAATCCATTTTAAAAGACTGTACGACATTAGATACTTATTTAGAAAACTTTGCGGGTCCAATAGGAGAGAGGATTCAAGAGAATTCCGAATTACGATTTGATCCAACAAAAGAAAAGCATCACAAAGCTTTGTATCATCTGAATATGCATGCGAATCAAAATGGTGTTACAGGTCTTTTTCCGCCACAAGCTGATGTGGTCATGGGTGTTGCTAATACATTATCTGATGAAAATTATTGCTTTATCATAGGTGAAATGGGGGTAGGTAAAACATGCCTCGGACCAGCTGCTGTTTATACTGCAGAAGCTATGCAAAGCGGTAAAGAAAAACCAAACCCATTTCGCACACTCGTGTTTGTACCAAGTATCATGGTAGATAAATGGATACGTGAAATTAAAGAACGTGTTCCAGATGCCAAGGTGTTTCAAATTAACTCATGGAAAGATGTTATTCCATTAAAACAAGCACCTTATAAACCTGAGCAAATTGAATTCTATGTCATGAGTTCAGATACAGCTAAACAAACTTATCCCGTAGAGCCAGAGCTCCATTTTCGATATGGTGTCACAAAAGATCTAGATGGTCGTCAAGTTTCCAATGAGTTGAAGGATGCTTTGGAGACATGTGAAAATCGCCATGAGATCCATCCGGCTATTAAAATTGATACAGTGTGGAGAGATGGCAATGAAGTTACCCGAGTGGTTGTAGGTGAAACGGGTTATTATTGCCCTCAATGCGGCGGCTTAATCATGCAGCGTAAAGGAAAGCCGGCTGATGCTAAATTCTTTAAACATAAGAATAGTACAAATTATTGCTGTCAAAATGAAGTAGAAACAGCAAATCTTCCAAGCTACATGATTAAAGATAAAAATGCAACAACTCAGAAATGCGGCTATATCTTCTGGCAGCCACAAAAGTTAAAAGAAACTTCTTTAAGCCGAAAAGTGGCGCCAGCTTGGTATATCAATAAGTATTTACGTCGTGGCTTCTTTAAATACTTAATAGCGGATGAAGTGCATGAATATAAATCAGGAGAATCCGATCGCGCAAAAGCTTTCGGTCAATTGGTTAATCATACTGAAAAACAAGTGCTTTTAACTGGAACATTACTTGGCGGTGTAGCAAGTGATATTTTCTATTTGCTGGCCCGCTTGGATCCTAAGCGATTACAAAAAGAAAGTATTGGCTATAACGATGTGAGTGAATTTATTCGCCGCTATGGTGTTTATGAACATAATTATACTTTGGCGGGCAATGATTCTCGCAAGAAAAAGGGGCAAAAAGAAAAAGCTGGAGTTTCACCGCAAGTATTTGCTCGATTCTTGATTTCTAACTGTGCATTTTTAGAACTTGCTGACCTTGGTTATGCTTTGCCAAGTTATAAAGAAGAGCCCATATTTGTTGAAATGACGGATCTTCAAAAACAAAAATATAATGAGTTAGAAATACAAATTGGAAACCGCATGCGTGAAAATGCATTTAAAGGCGGTATGAAACACGTTTCTACCTATGTGAATCGCTTGTATCAATATGCAGATATGCCATTTAGACAAGCTCCGATTACGTATTTTGATGAAAACAATGCAGAACAATTGCTTGCTGCGCCTTACAACTTTGATATAGATGAGTTTACTCCTCCTAAATATCATGCTTTACTTCAAAAGCTTGATGAAGAGATAGAAGAACGAAATCGTAAGGTATTGATTTATTGCCGGTTTACCGGTGCCAATGCAGTAGATACGTATTTGTATGATAAATTAAAAGAAGATGGCTATAATGTAGGAATCTTGCGTTCTTCTGGTAGCTATGATGGACTTAAGATGCCAAAACAAGAAGACCGAGAAGCCTGGTTGCGTAAACAAATGGAAAAGCACGATTGGGATGTGTTAGTAACCAATGCAAGATTAGTTTCAGTAGGGCTTGATTTACTTCAATTCCCAACCATTATCTATTATCAAATGGATTATTCTACTTATAATTATATGCAATCATCTCGTCGTTCTTGGAGAATCAAACAAACAGAACCTGTAGAAGTCTATACCATGGTGTATCGTGATACAATCCAGGCGGATGTATTAGAACATATTGCTAAGAAAATTGATGCAGCACTTGCTCTTCAAGGGAAGTTCAGTGAAGAAGGTTTACGAGCTATGGCTGATTCAGGCGATGGGATTAATGCTCTTGCCAAGAAACTGATGAATGAGGGTCGCTTGGATAATATTCATTCCATTGAAGATCGCTGGAAACGAATCAATGCATCTTATGAGCAAATGCAAAATAGCAAATATGAAGGTTATGATGAATACGAAATGAATCCACTTGGTATTGATGAGGTTCGTCGTATTGCGGCCGGCATGATCACAAAACTAAAAGATGATGTGAAATCTGGCAAGATTACCAATGCAGAACTTGAGTCGTATCTGACGCATCTTGAAGAGATGTTTGTTCAAGTGGAAGATGCCATGGAATACAATAAAGGTTTGAAGAAAAAGGATAAAGTTGAAGAAGGGCAATTTACTCTGTCTCTTTTCTAAGAGGCAGAGTAGCATGATTAAAAGGAGAGATTAAAAATGGGACAACGATTAAATATTGAAATTTTACAAAATGGAAATACATTAGCAAATGCTTATTATCATTGGAGTGGTTATACATCATCTGCTTTAGAACTAACCCAAACCATCATAGAAAATGTAGATGAAATCCAACATAAAGATGATGTCGTTCGCGCAATTCGTTTGTTGGAAACAACAGGTGCCTTATTAACAGAAGATGAAATTAAACAAATGAAATATGACGGAAAGTTATTTAGATCAGCAAAAAGCAGAAATGCCGGACTTATTGCTATTTCAGAAAAAGGTATGAATGAAACTAGACGATGGGAAGAGGCCCGTGTAGAAATTAATCTTGATGAAGAAACTGTTAGTTTCGATGCAATACATTTGATTGATAAAGAAACATACCTGTATTGGTATGGAAAAGCAGATGAAGATTACGAAAAATTACCAATCAAATCATATGATTATGACTTCGAGAATATTTCATTCTCTGAATTTAACCAATTTGCTTCAGAGATATTGGAAGATATTCGAAATGAAAATTATGCAGTCAGATTGTTAAATGGTGATGTTTTAGGTTTCATTGAATAAGTGCCCGAAATATCATTATCAAAATTATAGAAAAGGGAAAATTGCAAGTACCAACAATAAGGAGATAGAGAAATGAAAATTAAAGTTTTTGTTGAAGAACTTTATCGACATGAACTTATTATTGAATCTGATGAAGAAGTTAGTGAATCTAAATTAAAAAGAATATTAAACAGAGCCGAAAGAGAATCAAATAATCTTGATGATGTTCAGTTTTTCCTTGAGGAATCAGGGTTTGATGTTGTTGAAGTGGTTCAAACAGATTATTCGAGTCCACATGATTTTTGTTTAGAAATGATAAATGTTGCTGAAATATGATGCAAAATCGAAATAAAGGACGAGATGAGAAAATGGAACATCCTAGCTTAGTTGTTAAAAGCGAAATTTATAACGAAATGATGGATACGGCTATAAAATTAGTGCGAAAAATCCAAGCAAAACAAGGTATTGAGACCGAAACAATAACCCAAGAGGAAGCTGACTTTGCTAATGCTTTTATGACCTATGCCAGTGAAATTATGAAAGTTATTGGTGAAGATTAACGGCACTATTCAAAATAAAGAAAGGAGTATTATTGATGGGATATATAAGGCACAATGCCATTATCGTAACAGCAGATGGCTATCAAAATGCACAAGAAAAATTAAAATTAACACATAAAAAAGCAGTTGAACTTTTCGATAATTTGGTTTCTCCAGTAATTACAGGAAAAGCAAATGGATATCAATCATTCTTCATTGCTCCTGATGGTAGTAAAGAGGGCTGGGACTTGTCAAATGAATATGATGAGAAAAGAAAACAATTTGCAGATTTTGTTGACTCTTTATCCTATAGTGATGGGTCTAACTGTGTACAGTTTGTAGATGTTGGTTTTGATGAGTATTATGAAGTTGAAATTGATAGGACCAATAAAGAAAGGCCGATTTAGGAAATATACTAGAATTTAAATAAAGGTGATTTACATGATTACGGAAGAGAAAGCGAAAAAGAAAAAAAGAGGTAAACCTCCCGTTATCGTGCCAAGAAAAATTTCTGAATGGATTAAAATGTCGTCCACGAATGCAAAGGTGAATAATTGGAAAGTGGGCGGCGGCCATTCTTATAATGCAAAGAATCAATGAGTAAATAGACTATCATAACTGCAACAAGATACTATAATATAAAACTAAATATATAAAATTGGAGATTGATTTAATGAACAACAATGTAGAACTTATTGTCGCAAGAACGAAAGAATATGGAATTCCAAAAGAAACATTATTATTAATGCTTAGTTATATGCCAGATGAAGAACTAACTCCTTATGCAATGCAAAATGAGGATATAGATCATCCATTTACTTTATTTGGTTTTGCAACAGATAGTATTTCAGACAAATTGAATGATAGTAATTTAGATGCATTTAATGCTCTGCTTTTAAAAGAAGCTTGTTATCCGATTCCAGTTGGTAAACATAAGCTGATTCGATTAATGAATGTCAATGTTATTATCATGGGATAGATTTTGATTACTGGTCGCCTAACGGTGACTTCTTCTTCATGAATAAAAAGTTGGAGGGATAATTATGACTGAAACATTAACTGCTGTGGAAATGGAAAAAGCTGCTGCTAACTCTATGTTTACAAGTGATCAAAAAGCAAAATTGGTTATTCGGACTGAAGTATTAAAAGAAGCCATTCGCAAAGTTTCGGGGACTATAAAGCCTCATAATACAATACCTGCACTTGCCGGTATATACATGCATGCAAATAATGATCGGATTGTATTTCGCGCTTCTAATAGCAATTATTCTACTGAATATATCGTGGATGATTTGGAATCTTTTATGGTGGATGGGAATGAAGCTGCTATTGTTTTTCCGGGTAAAAAATTTGCGGATATTATCAATAAAATGACAGGCAAAAATATTACCATTGAGTTTGATGGATTATGGACCAAAATTAAATCTGGCGGTGCAAAACCATCCTTAGCTGGCATGCATCACGAAGAATTTCCACGCTTTCCAGAAGTCAATCCACAAACTTCTTTCTCAATGTCGGCCGCAAGCCTTTTAAAGATGTATCATAAGACTATGTATGCTGCTTCTACTTCTGAAACACGTCCAGTCTTAACTGGAATCAATCATGAAATTATTGATAAGGAGTTTCGTTGTATTGTAACAGATAGCCATCGATTAAGTCGTCAATATCATAATCTTCCGGTAGAAGTGGAGAATATGAATAAGACTGTTCCAGCAGACACTATCAAAGAAGTAATCAAGCATTTAGCACAATCTGAAATCGTTGAATTGGCTTTTGATGAATCAAATGTCATTTATAAGATGGATAGTGCCACGATTTATTCAAGAGTCTTGGAAGGGAACTATCCTGCTACGGATCGCTTGATTCCTCCAAAAGTTCAAACAACAGCTCGTTTTATTGTAGGAAATCTTATTAGCTTACTGGAACGTGTAAACTTGTTCAAAGATGATACACAACAAAATGCAGTAGCCAATATGATTATTCATGCTGATGATGGACAAATGCGGGTGCTTTCTAATAATACTTCTATGGGCCAAGCTCAAGAAGATATTGTTATTAGTAAAGGAACTGGCAACAATCTTGTTCTTTGTGCAAGTGTTAAATTCTTATTGGATGCATTGAAAACATATGATGTAAATGAAGAAATAGAATTTGGCTTTGTGTCAGCAACAACTCCATTTACTATTCGTGCATTAAGTGAAGATGAACGCAATATTGATTTAGTATTGCCAATTCGTCCTACAAAAGAAATTGAAGATGAAATTAAAGACTTTAATCCTGGAGAAGGGGAAGATGATCCACTTCTTAAACGAAATGAAACAGAAAAAATGGAGGTTGCCTAATGTTTGTTTTATCTGTAATAGAAGATGGACTTTTAATTACATTAAAAGTTCGTAATAGTTTACAAGAAATTGCTGAAGAATTACGTGAAACCCTTGTAGAAGTTTTACAGCTTGATCCAAATGAATCAATTTACACAGAAGATGGATATGCAGCAGTATTTGAAATTGATCAAAATAATCATGAAAAAAATATCTTTACTTGGGGATTTGATGGCGAAGAAACAATAGATGAAGCAATTTCAAGAATGATGATGTAATTTAAAGATTCTTCTTGATAACACCATGTAATGAAAGTATAATAATTTATGTACCGTGTTACATGGTGTTTTTTAATAATTTTAGGGGTGTTTCAAATGAATCCAAATATTCAACGAGCGATTTTTGTGACCAATGCATTTGCAGATGCTTGTCCTCAAGAACATCATCGTCTTTGGAACATATTTGAACAGGAAGTTTCATACGAAAAGCGAAGTGGATATTATGGGGCTGATAATTTAGCATATATCAACTGGTTGAATATGAACCGTCCTGTAGCTTATATGAATTTCATTAATGGCCATATTGAGAGTCGTTCATTAAAGTAGGGTGGTGATTATAATGCCTGCAACAAAAGCAGAAATTGTTGAAAATCTGTTGCCAAAAGATATTTTACATCAGGCTTCTCGTATTGTTGTAAATGACAATGGAAATAAAGTTGTGATTGTTGATGAACCAGGGCAAAATGAAGATAAGAAAAATACAATCACCATTGTTTACAATATTTCTTTAGATGCAGCTATTGCGTCTTTTGAAAATACAAGAATCATGAAAGATTTTACATCTGGAAAATTAAAATTATAATTCATATGCTTTTTCAAGCAATGTTTGTAGAAATTAGAACTATAGGAGTGACTCGTGGTTGCTCCTATTGTTATAAAGAGAAAAATGAAACATTAATAGATAGGACTGTTAAGCAATGCAAGTGAACCATAAAAAAATATGGACTCCAGAGCAAGAAGAGTTTCTACTGGAGTCCTATGGCAGCACCACAATGAAATATATGATAAAAGTGCTTGGAAAAAGTGAAACGGCCATTAAACAAAAGATCAAAGAATTAATGGGTACATATGATATGCATGCTATTGGTGGCTTATATTCTGCCAGATATGTAGCACAAGCATTGGGTGTAGAGGTCCGAACTATTTGTGATTGGATCCACCGTTATCAATTTCCTGCCAAACAGTTGAACAATAAAAAGAAAAACTATCAATATTTTATTGATGCGTATGAAGCATGGCGCTGGGTAAAGCTTCACAAAGAAAGAGTTAATTTTGCTCATGTTAAAAAAGGAATCTTGTTGCCTGAGCCGGCCTGGTTGGATGATGAAATTAAAAAGGATATGGCTAAAGGAATTAAACGACCAACTTGCTGGACCAAGGAAGAGGATGAATCCGCCTGGTTTTGGTACAAAGGCGGTATGAATTACCGTGAAATTGCTAAAAGATTAGGAAGACCCGAAAAAGGCACACAGCGTCGTTTAACTCTTATTCGTAAACATAAAGAAAAACTGAAAGAAAGTGTAGGATAATTATGGATCTATTTCAATATGATTTTTATAAAACTGAAAAGAAAATGGATCAAGAATTGAATCGCATGCCAAAAATAGGAGATAAGGTACTTATTCCCTCTATCGATCATGAAGGGATCATTGATTACATCGATGATAAGAATTTGTTTAATCATCATTTCTTTCCCATTCAAGTTCACTTATTAGAGCCATTTGACTATCAATTCTTATATCGTACCAGTTTAAAAGATATGGTGTATGTAACATGAATCTAATGTTGTGGTATTTAACACATAACAATCCAGAGGCTGTTCCGGTTCAATATGGATTCTTTCGACAAGGTGATGTATGTCCACGTTGCGGAGCGCGTTGTCATGATGAATCAGAAATGGTGGATGTAGGTATTGGAAGTGTTCCTGTTACTTATGAAATGTATTGCTTGGTTTGTGGAATGGAAGGACATAACATTGGCCGGGATGTAATTTGGATAGAATATGATGAAAATAAAAGCATGACTTAATTGAAATATTGTTTCACGATAAAGGAGAGACTGTTAAATGGAAAAATTGAAAGTAGTGATAGAAAGATTAAAGCATAAATATGAGATCTATGAAAAAGAAAAGAAAAATGCGGGAGAAGATGGAATCACTGATCTTTCATTAGCTTGTGATTTAGCTGATTCGATTCCTTATCTTATTGAGCAGATTGAAAAATTACAGAAACAGTTAGATGTCAAAATCATGTTTGTCAATAATGGAATGGAAGAAGACATGTATATTTTACAAGAAAAGGTTATTAGATATGAAAAAGCATTAAAAGCTTATGGAGATGAAAAAGGAAAAATCATTTTAGGTACTCTTGAAAATATAGGGAGAATACCTAAAAAGCCTAGAGTTGATTAAAATTGAATTCCATAAAGCGAAAGAAGTATTGTAGATTAACCAAGGGAAATACTGCCTTAGTCAATCTTCCCGTTCGGCAGAGGAATATGTTTTGACTAATATTCACAATGGTTTTCTCTTTTGTATGTATATTATTTCCTCTGTCGAACAGGGAGTTTGTTAACTTTCATCCTTTCAAATGAACTCTAAATATCATAAACAAATGATGATGAATAGAAGAAATTTGTAAAAAAGGAGAGCTAAAAATGACACCAATTTATTTATTGGAAGATAAAAAATGGCATATCCAAACTGATAAAGGGCTGTTAGGACAATCGTTTTTCACACTTCAAGAAGCATTTGAATTTATAAAAGGACATAAAATTGATGTAAGTTCTTGGAGATAGTTGATGCACTTGAACGATATTGCGAAGGAGAAAGATTATGATAGCGGAACAGTACAAAGAGGAAATATCAAAAATGGGTAATGAAGAATTAAAAGTAGAAACAAAAGAAAAAATTTGGTCATCAGCTTATTGGAATGGAGTTAATCACGAATCACATAGTCAATTAGATGCTTGCTATGCAGAATGGGTTAAGCGTGATGGAAACTATTCAACATATGCAAAATTATTTCAAGAAGTTAGAGAAGAATTTAGTTATTAATTTGCCATATTTGGAGTATTTCCAAGATTATCTTTCTTATCGAGAATAAAAGAACCAACAAACAAAGGAGATTGTGAATCAATTGAGTAGTAGTTTGCCATCCCCTGATTGTATTAAGTGTTTTGGCACTGGAGAAAGGCATAATGGTTATTTTAGCTATCCATGTGACTGTAGAAATCCATTAACTAATACAACTATTTCTAACAAAGATTTTAAAAGTAAACCCAATATGTTTATCGGTGATAAAGAAATCTTTAACATACTTTTAAAAGATTTAAATTTAATTTGTGATGAAGAAGAAAGAAAAAACTTTGTCTCTAGACTTTATCCTCATATTGAGTTTACTAGAAGACAATCATTCAAAAACGGTTATGACCAAGGAGTTTTTGATGAAAAAATAAGTTGGTTGAATCAAGGGAAAGATGATTAATTTACTTTGTTATACGAATAATGAAAGGATGAAATAAATGTATTTCGATACAGTTGAATGTCCTTATTGTGAACACGAAAATGACATGTCAAATGCGATAGTTGAATTGTCTGATGATAATCAATTTGACCACGAATGTGAAAAATGTGGGCGGGAATTCGAAGTATTTGTAGAGTTTCTACCTTCTTACAGTAGTGGAAAGATTGAATACGTAAAATGTGAAAAATGTGGAGAAGAAACAAGAGATCCTGCTAAACGTGGAAATATATTCCCCTATCCTAAATCCTTAAAAGAAAACATCATGTGCAGACCTTGTTATTATAAGACATTGAATGAAGAATATTCAAAGCGTTAGAATCATCAGAAAGTCAACAACTTTTGAATAATATGATTGATTGGGGTGTTTATCATATTTTTTTGGGGGTGAATGTTTAAATGAAACTTGAAATAGGACAAATCTGGATTAGTGAAGAATATCCTTATGAGAGTTTTAAGATTTATGATGTAGACATTGATACATGTTGCGATAATAAAAAAGATTTTACCTTGCCTTTTGAACAGTTACCAGAAGCAAGTAAAGATTTATTTTTGGGAACGTATAAATAAAGATGCATTTGATAAATTGGGTATGAAACTTTAAGTGTGGATTAATTAATTTTAGTTCTTTGAAAATTGAATATAGATATTATCTCTCAATATAACTTTAAATGTGGACAAAATAACTTTAGTTGTGGTATAATTGTAATATAAAGTAATGCTATGCAAGGGTAGGAGGATTATAATGGCAAAGGATATGATTACCAAGTATTACAATAAAAGAACTCCATTCAATCAAAGAAAATACTATAATACGCTTGATGAAATATTTCTCGCTGAAGGACGGTATGAATTAGTGGGAAGATACATAATACCATCTTGGTTAGGAATAAAGAACATCACAGTAGACTTGGAGGTGTAATTATGGAAAATTTATTACCATGTCCTATATGTGGAAGCCAACCAAAATTAAGTTCATTAGAGCCTAAACATCAGAGTATGAAGTATTTTTGCGGTGTTCATGTATCTTGTGGTGATTGGAAAAAGACCGAGGAAATGGCTGCAGAAGACTGGAATAGGCGTGTGCAAGAATACCAAAATTGGACACAGCAAGTTAATACTCCAGGTACTCCAGAATTTCTGTATGCACAAGCAATCATAACATCACATGCTTATTGTGAAGATTGTGCCTACAAAACAGATAGTATGCCTATGAAAGAGTTATTGTATAAACTTTGTATGGAAGGTGGATATATAGTAAGTGATAAAAGCGGAGGATATTTTAGCCAGTGTCCAAAGTGCGGAGGTAAAAACTTAACATTAGGAACAAATTGATGGTAAGGGGATAGCATAATGAACCAACTCAATTTACCAGAGTTTAAAGTTATCGGCACACAAGAGAATGACCATGATATCCTATTCACTGTAGAGGCTAAAAATCCACCGTATTGTTGTCCTGAATGTGGTAGCATATCTATCTATAAACATGGCAGAACTAAACGCTTTGTGCGTGATTTAAACGCATTTGGAAAGCGTGTTGGTATCAATATTATTGGGAACAGATATAAGTGTCAGGATTGCTCTACAACTTTTAGCGAGTCATATAATTCAATAGATTACCGAGATAAAATTACTAATAGACTTCGTAACCATATACAGGTGCAGTCCTTGAAAAAGCCTTTTGCCAATATAGCCGATGATTTCAGTATATCGCCTACAACCGTTAAGCGTATTTTTACCGAGTTCGTGAAGGAGCAGGAAGCCCAAATGATGTTTATAACACCAAGGATACTTGGTATAGATGAAGTACACCTTAACAAGCAAATGAGGGCTGTATTCACCGATATAGAAGGTTTGAAGGTGCTTGATATGCTTCCTAAACGTAATAAGGAAGATGTCATAGCCTTCCTGAAAAAACTTCCCAATAAAGACGATATAGAGGTTGTAACAATGGATATGTGGCAACCATACAAGGATGCTGTCCTTAATGTTATACCACATGCCAGACTTATAGTAGATAAGTTCCATGTAGTCCAATATGCTAACATTGCTATGGAAAATGCAAGAAAGTCATTCCGTAGCACTCTTACAGATAAACAGCGTAAACAACTTATGCATGAGAGATTTATTCTGCTCAAAAATAAAGAGGACTTAAAACCACAAGAGAAATGGAACTTGCAAATATGGTTTACTACATTTCCCACACTTAAAGTTGCATACAATCTTAAGGAAGGGCTACGGGACATGTATCTCTGTGAAACCAAGGAACAGGCTATGGTATATTATAGGCAGTGGAAATCATCTATTCCGATGGATATGCAACCATTCCTTAATATAGCCAAGATGATTGATAATTGGAGCACAGAAATATTCAACTACTTCGATTTCCGAGTTACCAATGCCTTTACAGAGAGCATAAACAATCTCATTAAACATATTGAAAAGGCTGGTCGTGGTTATTCCTTTGAAGTTCTTCGTGCTAAAGTACTATTTGGTACTAAAGCAACTGTTAAGCCTAAATTCGGAGAACAGTCCTTCGGGCCTATGGATAACACATTCAGTAATATGTTATACGGGTCATTTAATTACTCACCACCCAAACTTATAGAAGGGTTTGGGGTATCAATTCCACAATTACTTAAAATTATTGAGAGAGATGAATTTTAACATCTCTCTTTTTATTTTCCACACTAAAAGTTATATACCCGATAAATTTATTGTAGAGCAAAAAGGTGAAAATTATGATAATACATATCCTTATGCATGGGCAGGAGAATCAAAAAAGAATACATTTGTTAGAAAAATTAAAAAATATAACATGAAACTATCTGGATAAAAAATTCTCTTTTCTTAAGGAGTGATGATATGAAAAATTTACTTAATAATTTGCTAGAATTGCAGGCAGATTTTGAAGATTTATCAGATGAAGATTTAATTGAATGTCGTAAAGTAATGCTTGAGCGGGTAAATGAGTGTTTGGAAGAAATAGACGATTTATATGAAGATAATTAATTATGATGACTAGAAATTATATGATTAAATTTTACTCTTTTAAATGGAGTTGAAATGATGGAAGGATATTTAATGACAATTATTAATTGTGAAAGTGGAGATTGGGAAGGCTTATATGTAAATGGAATACTGCAATATGAAGGACATAGTATCAACGCTAGGGACTTTATTAACTTAATTAGAAAATATAAAGTATTTAAAGATGTCCAGTGTTTTGAAATATCAGATGAGCATATGGAGAAATTAGGCTCAAGTTTCCCTCATAATTTACGAGATGTAAATATTAAAAGATAAAATTTCCCTTTTAATTGGAGTTGTGAGATACTTTCTATTGACCAAAGGCTAAGGAAAATATCCAAGATAATAGGATCAGCTATTTAGGAGGATAAAATATTATGAAAAAGATTAAGGTTAAGGAGATATTATCAGGATCTCACAAGTTGATGAATGATATTGTAGTAGGTACAGCATGGCATATTGGAGATGCCGAGATTATCGTAAAATTAGATGACTTACTAAAAGAGAGGGGTATCTCTCAGAAAGACTTAGCAAAGATGACAGGAATGAGGCCAGGTACAATATCTGAAATTGTGAATGGGCAAGGGACATTATTCAATAAAGCTCAACTTTTAGCAATTATGGTAGCATTAAGATTAACTAGTTTTAAAGATATATTTGAAGTGAGATTACCTGATGAAACTCGTCTCAAATATATTGAGCAATCTAATGAATGGATCAGAGACAAAGAAATGCCTTTAGAAATCAAAGAGATGTATAGAGAAAATGTTTTAAAAGCGTCAGGCTTAGATAAATAAACTTTACTCATAATATAAGAAGTTGAAGGGATTGACTAAAATAAAGAAACATATAGATTCATTTCATGAAGAAGTAAACAAGTTATTGGATACTATGAATTATCCCATTATAATTGAAAAATATAAGAAAATACTCGAAATCATGAAGAATCCTCTATGGACCAAGCCTCCTCAGTCTGTAGAGGATTCTTTTCGTTTTGGATGGTTACGTGGCATCGCTTTGATGACTGATACACTTTTGGATGGCCGATGGTACGAATGGCTGCGAATTCTCCATAATGGGGAAATGAAACATCCAGATGAAATGCCTAACAATTCAATTAAAGCAGAAGCTAATAGACAGTCAGATGGACTCAAGATGCTTGAACGATGTATGAATCATGTTTATGCAGCCGGCTATCGACTTGCAGATTTCATTGAATGGATCGGATACGGGCTAGGTATTGCCTGGTTTAAGAAACCAAACATTCCAAATAGGCTTTGGGGACAATTGTATCGAGAATTTAATCTAGACTTGTTACAAATGAAGCCGGCTGATTATTTTTCTTCTTTTGTAGGGGAACATGGTCAAAAAGGGCAGCTAGATTATTTTCCTACTCCTATTCATGTTACAATGGCCATTAATGAAATGCTGAATTTCGATAGTAAATCCAATAGGATACATAGTCAATTTGAGCCTTGTGTTGGAGCTGCTGCTATGTTGCTTCCATCAAACTCATTGAACCTAGTAGGAGCTGATTTAAACTTGACCATGGTGAAAGTGGCAAGTATCCAAGCATTTTTATATATGCCGTCTATGTTATATGTGCCACGGCCGGTTATTGGAGTTCATGCGGATCCTGAAACATTAACGATCAATAAATATTTTGAATTTAATACAGATACTCGCTTGTACTGGGGAAATTCGTTACTTGGTGAATACCAGGTACCACGTCACATATTTGAAGAAAATAGCGAAATGGTGGATATTTATTGTCACTCGTTGGATTTGTCTAAGCATGAGATCTTCCAGTATGAAGAAGAAATGCGAAAACCTTGGGATAGTATTCCATATGAAATGAAAAGACAAATTGTGAAGGCTCAGGCAAGGGAAATTGGATGGGACATCATGACAACAAATCCACCATTTAATCTAAACCTTAGTCAATATGAACGGGACAAGATTCGCACTATTAAAGAAAATAATCAAATTTTCTTGCAAGAACGTCAGAAGCGTGAGTTGGAAAAGAATCCTGTAATAGAATTCATGATCTATGATGTGCAATTAAAGATTGCTGAAATCAATAAGAAAAATAAAATCAATGATGGGCAATATGAATTTGAATTAGTATAGGTGATAGAATGAGTAAGTATAAATTTGAAAATCTGGATTATGTGAATCGTGTTATTAAGAAATGGAAAACGAAGCCTCATGATGATCAGCGTAGATTTTGTCAGCAATTAAGGCAAAAGATTCAATACATGGATAATAATAAATTGTGCAAAGAACTATCAGACTATAATAGGCGAAATGAAATGGTTCGAATCATGTGGGGATTGCAGAAGAATCTTCCATTTTTATTTACCCCGGGTCAGAAAGTAATTGTTCGTTGGAAAAAGCGTCCATTACATGCTGTTGTCGTGTCACTTGGTAAGCCTGAATACCGAGAAGTAACTGTTAGGCCAATTGACAATGTATACAAGGAGCCTATTCAAATAAGTGAATGGTTGTTAGAGAGTGATGAAGGAAGGCTACTAAGAGACGAACAATTGTCTTTATTTTAATAGGATATTAAGGGTAATTATGGTATAATAAAGATATACGGCTACAAGGTAAGATGGGCAGCGGCCACTTCCTCATAGAGAGGAGGTGACGGCTGATGACGGTATACGAATCATTAATGTTTGCAGTATCATTTGCAGGCTTAATCGTATCAGTGTTCATAGCAGTTATTTCTTTGACAAAAAAGAAATAACCCTCCCTTAATACCTTGCCCCAGGTAGGAGGATTATTTCTTCACCGGGTCGCTGCACTTCTAGCAGTGTAGCTTGTATATCAGGGATACTAGTGTCAGCTGGTGTCCCTTTTTTTAATCTATGCTGTATATCTTTATTATATACATGGCTTTTAAAATATACAAGGAAGTTTATTTATGAACTCCATAAAACTATCCGAAATTCTTCTGCCACTTTCACTGATTCTGTGGCGATAGTTCATATTAGGCTTGTTATACATGTTATAATTAATCTTTAATTGAACCATATTGCGAAGGAGTGATTTTTTTTGGATAAAGTTATACAGATGGTAAAAGAATTAAAATTTTTAGGCTATAGCGAAGAGGAAATACTTGAAATGGTAAAAGAATGCCTATCAATTAAATTTGAGTATCAGAAGGCACACATCGCCTATTGAGTTTCTTGCCAATCCCTTTTCAATTAATTTCGAGTTAGCACGCAATACGATGGAAGACGGATATGAAAAAAATTGCAAAGTAAAGGAAGTATATATTTATGATTAGAAATTTAATTTCAACTTTAACCGATGATGAGTTAAAAACTGCGTTTTCTGAGATACAAGAATGGCAAAGAACTGGTGTTTTAGCAGAAGGAGTTGTCAGAGATATTCATAGAAAGTATATTAAAAAAATTGGATACGACGATCCAACTTCTTTAATAGTAGTAGAGAAGGAATTTTTATATGAAATGGCTTGCCGTTTCGCAAAGGATTAATGTTGTTTAACAATGGAACAAAAAGAAAAAAATCAATATTTGGAGGATATAATATATGTCAAGAATTACTATTGATAAAGAATATGGTGTCAAATTAATGCCCCCAGATGAAGACGACTCACAGTCTCGTGGACTTCGTGTTCAAGTTGATGGAAAATAATATAATGTATTTATTAATGAAGATGGATCCATAACACCTTTGCTTCCAGCGCTGGGAACTGGTGGTGATGTCTTATTTCTCAATGCTGAAGAGAAGCAGGAATTGTTACAATTTGCTAATGAAACAGAACCAACGAATCATCCTATATATCAATTTCAAGAAGATATGAGAAGAAATATTGAAAATGCAAAGACAGACAAGGAGCTTAAATTACTACTAAACTATAAGTTATTGGAGAAGCCAACATGGAACAAGGAAACGAAAACTTATCAAGCTGTTGTGGAACTATCAAGAGGAGACAAGTTCTTAATTGATATTAATACAAGCTTTGATGGAAAAGCTAAAATGACAGTTTTTGATATCTTTGAACCATTTGACGACGACGATCCAATGGAGACATTTATCGATGAAGAACCAGTCGTTCTGCATGAAAAAATATCTTCTATGATTTGGAATGATATCAAGGAAGATATAGAAAAAGATATGAAGACTCGTTTATTTGATCTGTTATTTAAAAATTAAATTGTTATTTGCACATGAAGGCTCCTGTAAAAAGGGAGTCTTTTATGTTGCTATATACAAGATGGCCGGCTTGATAAGCCAAGGTGAAAAGGAAAGAATAAAAAGATTCGCAATCGAAATGATAGGAAAATTAGCAAACAACTGACACCACTTTGTATTTTCAGAAATTTATTTATAGTTATATTTACAAAAATTTTTCAATGATTTAAACTGGAATTGTTCTCAATAATGAACAAAAATATCCAATTAAGGATTAGTGCTGTTATTTCCACTTAAAGTGTAAATAAAATAAAAATGGTGAAAAGAGGGGTTTTTGAATGTCAAAGATCAAAAAGATTGGTAGTGTCGTAGCATTATCTACAGGTTTACTTGCTCTAGGATGTGTAAATGCACACGCTCAAACACCTTATGATTCTGTTAAGGACCAATTTAAACATGCTGAAACTCATGGGGATCCAACCACAGGATTAATTAAACCACATTCGTCGAATCCAGTTTTGAAATCTACTGTAAAAAAGGATTTAACAGGAAATGTTTATTATGAGTTTGAACCAAATGATACCATCTATCAGGCTAATCTCTTAAATAGAGGTGACATCGTAGTAGGAGCATCTGATAATGCTTATGATATTGATACGTATGCAATCCAAGTTCCGCAGAAAGAATTAATTTCTATTGCCGGAACCATGAATAATAAGAGTTCAGCCTCAGATATTCAATTCTTACTCTATGATAGAAATGATAATCCTATCCAATTTAATGACTATCAAATTGACGATCATACTTTAGCAGAATTATATGATTTACAGCCGGGCACGTATTTTATAAAAGTATTCAATCCAACAGGTTATTACAACAGGTGATCTATATGGATTAGCTTGGGATGTATACACTCCGGATACCACGCCACCTGCAGCACCAACTGTAAATAAAGTTTATGATAATAGCAATGTTGTCACTGGGGTTACTGAACCAAATGCAACAGTTAATGTTTATTTGAATGGCTCTAAAATTGGCTCATCTGTTGCTGATTCTAATGGCAATTTTACAGTTCGCATTCCGGTTGAAAGTGCCGGCTCCGTTTTAAGTATTACAGCAACTGACCGAGCTGGAAATGTAAGTCAGCCAACAAAAATTACTGTAACAAGAGCAATGTTAAATGGATGGGTAACAATAAATGGAAAATATTATTACTACATCAATAATGTTAAACAAACGGGTTGGTTGAAACTTAGTGGAAAATGGTACTATCTAGGCAAAACCGGAGAAATGCAAACTGGTTGGGCTTATGTCAACAACCAATGGTATTATCTAAATAAAACTACTGGTGTTATGATGACTGGATGGTTGTATGATAGTGGTAATTGGTACTACTTAAACAGCAGTGGTTCAATGGTTACCGGTTGGCAAAAAATTAATGGCAAATGGTATTATTTCTATTCAAATGGCAAGATGGCACATGATACTAAGATTGGTAAATATAGATTAGGTCATGATGGGGCTATGATTTAAAGAAAATGGTTTAAAGGGAGTGGCTGAAAACGGTCACTCCTTTTAAACTTAGCAGCGGGAAAAACTTAAGTACATGGAAGAACATTATCATGAGGAAATATAATCCCTAACTACCATTATATTCATGTTTAATTTATAATATAAAAATAAGGGAGGATAAAAAAATGAAGAAAAAATACTTATTATCGATTATTTTTAGTTTATTTATCATTATTTTTTTAACAGCTTGTCAGTCTGATAGCAATTCTCCAAGATCAAACCCGCATTCAGAGACTAATAGTGATCAAGCCACTACCGATGATACTACAACAGATGATACCTCAAGTGATTCTTCATCCAATACATCTACAGATGATAGTACATCACCATATACTAAGGATCAATTGCAGAATGATCCGAAGGCACCGTCAAAAGATCCTGCGGATTACAACTCAAATGGTGAATATGTGCCAAAGAATGGACCGACCGATAACCCAGCAGATTACAATGCAAAAGGTGAATATAAGCCGGTTCAAGATATGACACAAGATGAAATCAAAAAAGAGCTGGAAGACATGTTGGGTAATTCAGTAAATAACAAGTAATTTCTCACAGAGACTCTCTGAAAAGGGGGTCTTTTTATTTAACACCGGGAAAACAATTATTACGTAAAATGTCATTTTGACGTAATAATCTCAATGATACAAGACTACTTAGAATAGTGAGACAGAAAATATTGAATTGTCTTATGGGTATCATCTTTTAAATATCTTCTTGTATCTCGTTGTCTTCGTTTTCTTATCTTTTCCTTTAACCCTTGGCCGATAAGCACCGTCGCAGGTATAATTATAACCTGTATATCTTTTATCAGTTTGACGCTTTAACTTTCTATGTAGAGTCATTACATGTTCCCTCCAGTGAAACGTTTCTTACTATTTTCTTTATAAATGATCTTTTTCACAAAATTAAACGCTTTTACTAACTATCCGATATATTTTAAAAAATATATTCAGGAAGTGTTAAGATGAAAAAAATATTTTCTTTTTTGCTGGTGATTACCTTTTTAATTGTCGGAGCTGGTATTTTTTATAAGTATTTTTATGTCCATTATAATCAAAAATCAGCTGAAAATATATCTAAATCCCCTAATTCAAGTGATCAAAGTGTTAATACCCCCTCTTCTACTAAAATCAATAATGAAGATGGTGAAGATAATGATGCTTTATATTATCCATCAGAAAATACTACTGGAACCAATCACACAGCAGAAAGTTCATCTGCAGCTTCTAGGATCGAGTCGCATACTGTAGGTGACGTTTATATTAAAATGGATGATACTGATCGTGAACGGCCAACTGAAGATGATATCTATCAATTGTCACTATGGGCAACGAATAAAGCATTGGAGGGGACGGATAAGAAATTAAAGCAATTGGTAATTAATGATATTACTAAAAAAACAACTCAAGATGGAACGGATCATTATACTTATACTGGATATCTTGATGTGATACATGCAGACGGATCTGTTGTAAGAAGAAATTTTCATGGAGAAGTGGCAAAAGAAAATACAAGATGGGATTTAAGAAACGATATATTGGATGCAGATAGCTATTAGTCTCAGTAGTAATAAGCAGCTTTTTATTGGCTGCTTTTTTATGTGTATTTTTTTAATTTGCTAATCTGATTAATGAATACAAAATGAATGATTGCATAATCTATTATTATTTATATTTAAAAGAAAAGACTTATTAATTAGTACTTATTTGGGCGGTTTTGTGCCGCAGGGTGGTGGTTTTCTGCCGGTAGCGGCATAAGACCGCCACCCTTGGGGTGGTGGCATAAAACCGCTACTACTATATCTAGTGGTGGCATAAAACCGCTACTATATCTAGTGGTGGCATAAAACCGCCCCCCGGGGGTAGTGGCATCATGCCACCACCTCAGGTAGTGGTATAAAACCGCCCCCCTCCCCTGGTGGCATAAAACCGCCCCCTCCTAAAAAAGAAAAAAATGAGCTGCTATTGCAACTCATTCTTCTTGAGACTCTTTATAGTTTGGAACAAACATGATTTTTTTGCTCTTGATATATTCCATGTATTCATCATGCTCTTGTTGTAATCTTTTTGGTAGCTCTTCATATTGTTTCTTTGATATTAATGGAATGACAGTTGGCATCATATAAATGTTATTTTTTGATTCGAAAGTTCGTGCATCTTTTACATGGATAACTGCGACTAAGCCGTGATCGATTAATTCTAGCATTTTTCTTTGAACAGTTCTTCGATCCATTCCTGTTAAGTCTGCAAGATAGCTATTGCTTGGCCACGCATGATCTTTATCACCAAATGCCATTTTCACTAATTGCAAGTATAGGACAAATGTTGTTGGTCCTAGTATTCTACCCCAAAATGTAAGGATGTAGTTGCTAATAATCGTTTTTCTACCTTGCAAATCTGGAAGATGCCATTGTGGGTTTAGTGATAAATTTTTTATCTCTTCGGCATCAATTTTTCTTGTCATTCCATTTGGTAATTTTAATTCATAAATATTATTTGGATCATTGAAATTAAATTCATTACCCATTATATCCTCCTGCCTACTTTCATTTGACGCAGGTGAGATAATACGCTATACTAGTTTTAACTGTAAATTGACTTTAATCATCTCCTTTGTAGATGGATTGTACAACGTACTCTCACCGAACCTTTCGTTGCCGCGAATGGTTCATTTTTTTTTGCCAATAAAAAAGTCGTACATTTTTTATGTACGACAAAGAGCATGCTGATGAAATAGGCATCTACAAAAGGACCCTATTCATAGCAAGTTTTGTCGTAATTTCATATTAGCATATTTTTAGTGAATTGTGGAAGAAAAAAATTGATAGTTATCCAGAAACTTTATTTGCTCTCTTTTCAGATTGATGATATACTTTAAATACAATCTAATATATAGCAAGTTTGTCGTAGAAAAATCCCTTGGCTCATGTGGCTGAGGGGTTTTTCATATTTGTGAACGAATGATATTAACGACTTGAAACATACAGCGACTAAAAATGGAGTGTGTTTTATGATCAATAATGAGTTCGACCTAAAAGTTATATGTTGCTGCAAAGCTCAAATGCGTTTAGATGATGTTGCGTTAGATCATGGACGTTTATGGTTTAAATTCTTCTGTGATTATTGTCGGAATACTGAGTCTATTTTATTTGAGGATTTATGCTCTGCTATTAATGAAAAAGGATTTTACCAGGCACCTTGAATAGACCTATAAACTAATATTAAGTTTTTTCGCTTGGAATGTTCTTATTTTGAATTCTACACGAAATCATGATTTAATAATTATGCACACAACTGGATTGTTAAATAGAAAGATCCTAGCTAATGAGACCGACTAACTTATTTCGGTTTCAATGGCTAGGATCTTTTTTAGTTTCAAATATAAATACTATGGAAATATTTAAACAGAATATATTTACTATGATTATAGAAAATACGAAAAATGTCGAAAAAAATAAATTGCATCTCCTCTTTTTGTTTAGTAAAGTAAAATAAACAAAACTTGAGGAGGTTTTTGGCTTGCGACTTGTGAAATATATGAATGATGCCTTTTACAAAGACATGATCTCTGAATTAGAATGTGGATTTCAAAATTTAGCATGGAAATTTGATCATTATTCTCCTGGAGATTATCCACGACCACAGCGCATTACAATAGGATCTAATGTGTTCCCCTTCCCTCTTGCTGCTGAAATATATCGTATCTATCAGTATCTAGTTGGCTATGAAGAAGCACCAGAAAACATGTATGATACTTTGAATAGCCTATGTGAATTAGTATGGGTCAATCCCTTTACTAGTAAATTAAATTATAATATTGAATGGGAATTATGGGAGCGAACGAAACTGGGTTTATTTGTACGCTGTTCGTTTATTGCCATTCAATTAGAAGCTGGTGAGTCTATTAACTCTAAGCAATTGGCCTTGATGACAGGTCTTACGACGCCTGGTGTGGTGAAGAAAATACGTGATGGTCATTTAAAAGCAGTGAAAAAAGGGCGCACCTGGGTAATATCAGCAGATGATGCTCTTTCTTTTATTAAATCTCAGGTGGAAAAATAATGGGGTGATTATCAATGTTGTTTCGAATTTCTTGGATGAATGAAATGGGTCAAATAGAGGAATACTTTGCCAAAACAGAAGTTGAACGAGATGCTAAGCTACATGATCTGCGTGAAGATGGCTTTGAGGCTAATGTGAACAAATTGGAGAAATGACCATGGAATCGATTAATGTAATTGTGACATTGGCAACAATTACACCAGATAATCATCATAAAGTACATTCATACATACAACGAGTAAATGGCTATCCTATTTTTAATGAGTATAATAAACGCATTGGCAAAGTAAAAGCTGTTTATGTGGAAAAAGACAGTATTAAATGTGTATTAGAAATCAGTATTAAAAACACAGATAAGACACAAATAACTGGAATTGTTTCAAAAGTGATGCAGTCAATGCCCATGATCTTTAAATTATAAGGTATTCATGTAAGAGTAAATTTGGGAAAGTAGTTAAATACACTTTCCCAAATTTTGAGTATAATAACCCTGTAATAAATAAAGGATGTGTATAAATGAAAAAGAAAAAAGGACGTAAAATGACCATAAAGATCAGACAATCAGAAATAAATAGTCGCTTGTCAAAACAAATTAATATCCAAGAGGGTATGCATCATTATCCTGTTTTAGAAGTAAAGGATGGTATTGCGACTAATATTGACTATACGAATCCTCAACATCTTAAATGGCTGGAGGATTAAAAATTATAAAGTCAAGAAAGTTTTTGTGGCACTAAATTTTTTGCATGAAAAGTTTTCTTAGTCTTCTGGTTCCTTCTAATTCCATTGCAGCATCCCAGAACCTTAAATTCCCTTCATATCCATGAGCAAAATAATCATATTGCACAAACCCTTCATTGACCTTAATAGGATCCATGACTTTGATTTTTAATTCCCTCATTTTTGCTTTAATTGGTGCTAACTGCTTCCGAAGTATCTTTAATTTACTCTCATTGAACTACCCACCACTTAGCACTCTTACGAGTCGCTTGAAGTGGGGGATTCCTACGAACACCAAAGTATCCTTCGGTTATCTTAGTAGGCTATCCCCGTAGTTCCTACGGTTAGAAGCCTTATGGCTTCATTTTTTAGATTTTGTCCTGCATTAATATCCCTTTGGTGATGGACATGGCACTTGGGACAATTCCATTCACGCAATGCGAGATTTTTAACGTCTTTATTTTGGTAGCCGCAGCAAGAACAAAGCTGGCTGGACGGAAAATTTTTCGCCACCGTCACCACTTGTTTACCATACCATTTTGCTTTGTGCTCAAGCATGGTTTTAAATTGTGACCAAGATACTTCGCTAATCGCTTTGGCAAGGTTATGATTCTTTAACATATTACTAATAGACAAATCTTCCATGCCGATAATGTCGTGGTTTTTGACAATTTCGGTGGAGATTTTGTGTAAGTAATCATTTCTTGCATTTGTAATTTTCTCATGAATACGAGCAACTTTGATTTTTGCTTTGTACCAATTTGAACCGCCAACCGTTCTTCTGCTCATAACACGTTGTGCTTTAGCTAATTTTTCTTCCAATGTGCGGAAAAATTTGGGATTAGCATATGTTGTACCATCTGAAAGAATAGCAAAGTCTTTTAATCCAACATCTACACCAACAGCGGATTGTGTTTTTGGGAATTCCGATACTTCAACTTCTGTTCCAATCGAAATGAAGTATTTACCCGAAGGGTTTCGTCTAATGGTAGTATTTAATATACGACCTTCTACTTCACGACTTTTTGCAAAGCGAACAAGACCGAGTTTTGGTAGTTTAATATGATTACCTATAACAGCTATATTCCCATTTGTACACTTTGTCGTATAGGATTGTACAGGATTCTTCTTTGATTTATAACGTGGATACTTATTCTGTTTTTTGTAGTATCGGTCGAATGAATCAGCCAAGTTTTCAACCGATTTCTGCAAAGCAATACTATCCACTTCTTTCAGAAATGAATATTGTTTCTTTAATTCTGGAATTGCCTTTACTGTTTGGTACTTATTAAGAAACTCGCCTTTCCAGTTATTCGTTGGAAGCTGACCGTTTTGAACCATTTCTTCACAGATATACCAATAGGCATCTTTGTCCTTCTGTTTACCCAAAAAGAAGTTAAAGACGAATCTTGCGGAACCGATTGTCTTGTTTATTAATTCAACTTGCTTTTTGTTTGGATAGATTCTGAATTTATATGCTTTATTAACTAACATTGATTGTCACCTCACTTATCTTGTAAGGAACGTTTGTTCTTATTATACCATAATGAAGACAGTTTAGGCTATCGCCTAACCGACATTCATCTCCTACCTACTCACTGGGCTTCGCCCTTCTCGTTCCTTGAGGTGTGAGTCTTCTGTCGGAAAACGATAAAAGTCTCCCATGCTTCTGGTATTTTAAAACGTTGTAATTTTGTTTGTTTCAGATCATATTCCAGGATATTAATAAGATAATTCAAGTAAATATACTCTACAATCAAATCTTCTTCATGATCTGGAATAGGCGCTTTCATTTGTAGTGATCCCCCAGTGCTTTTCTTAATAGCCCATCACACCGTTCTAACTCCACTTTCATCATTTTTTTATATGTCTCCAAATAATCTTTTCCCTTTTCAGTTAGTTGATACAAAATAATTTCTTGAAAATCTTCCGGGTTGGTGCCTCTGCGTTTCTTTTTTCTTAATACGTAATCGTTTAGTGTTAGTTCTTTTAAAATCGTATATAGTTCACTGTGAGTTGGTGAATAACCAAATGGAGCAAATTCTTTTCGTAAATCCGTCAACATGTCATACCCATAGCTTCGATCCTGCTCAATCCAGGATAATACGTAAAGCTTCAAAAAAGCTCGCTGTTTTACCAGAAACCCCATATCCATCCCTCCTATTGATTTTATTTTAACATGTTTCAAATCGACAATAGTAGTAGTATTCTCCCCCCACCCTTTTGAAATTCTTTTCAAGTTATTCTCTCCCCTGCCCTGCCGCTAGGACTTTCGACATCTTACTACCCTTTTGACTATACTTGGGTTTATTGCTACGCGTGGCTTGAGAGCTGAATTTTCTATTGAAGATTTGCAACATAGTATACTTTAGACAACAAAAAAGGCTGCCTGTTGGCAGCTTAAATGTTTTTATAGTGTCCATATTGTTCAAATAAGATGATGGATTGAATGAAATCTAACGTACTGGTGAGTTGATGATCGATATTCTCTACTACATAATCACATTTTTTTGCGGCTGGACGATCTATTTCTTCAATTTGTTTTAATCTTTGTTGAATCTCTTCTTTTGTTCGTCCTTGTTTTTTCATACGTTTTTTTAGTGATCTTGTGCTTGAATCTATGTAAATACTGACGATTTGGTGTGGTGAAAAGAAAGGATCTTCGTAGAAAGCTTTTTTTAATGACTCGACTCCATTCCAATCTACAACATAAATTAATGGATGGTATTCCAATGCTTTAAATTGATCCCATAAAGTGCAATAGTGGTATCCAGCATAAAATGTTTCTGCTGCAATCCAATTATGTTTCTTGAATTCCTGAAAGGTATCTTCATCAATAAAATAACCATGGACTCCTTCAATTTCAAAATGTCTTTTAGGTCTTGTACGATAAGACACCAGATGAGGAATTGGCAACAAATCTTTAATCGTATCTTTTCCAGCTCCTGAAGGGCCTACCAAGCAGAACACTTTATTATTTTGATATCGACTACTCATATTAGTCACCTAGCAGTTCCTTAAAAATATCTTCAATCGCTTTTGCTGTATCATTTTGCTTTGAATTCATAGCGATCACTTTAATATTTTTGGGTTTTACATTCGATACTTCTTTGTCATTTTCTTCTTTTGCAAGATCACTGATTAATTCATTTAATAGATTGGATTCTTCTTTATTTTCTGTTTGTAGATTCTTATTTAATTCAATCGTAGATGCTTGGATAAATTCATTGTTATTTTGAATCATACGGGCAATCTCTATAAGTAACTCATTTGTTTTTTGAGCAGTTTCAATGGCAGTATTAAAAAATTTCATTTCTTGGTTCATTATTCTTTCTCTCCTTCAAATTGTTTATCTTCCATTTGTTCAAGTGTTAAAGATAAAATTGTTGCATTTAAGGCAAGGACTGCATGTAAAGTTTCGCGGATATTCATGTTTCTTTTTTCTACAATATCACGAATGGCTTCATACATTTCTTGTGCTGCATCTGATGATTCTTTAAGTTCCTTTTCATCTAAAATAGATTGGATGACTCCTAGAAATCCTTTCGTTTGATTAAGGTATTTTTCCACTGTTCACTTTCTCCTTTGATGGATATTGTATCTGATTCAATATCAGCAAGATCACTAAGGATCATGTAAAAAATAAATAGGAAAGAGAATACTGGCTCTGTAAATCGATAGAGGATGTAAAACACAGCCAGTATGCAAAGAATCCGAATGCGATTCAAAATGTATGGATTGATATACATGTACCCCTGTCCTTTCATAGTAGCTAGTTAATTTTCTCTTTTCCCAAACCTAAGTTGGTACTCCATCACCCAATCATAAAACAGATCTTCTGCTGCAGGACCTAGTGCTAGAGATAAGTCAATTAGCGATTCTAAGGCTTCCTTTGGACGGTGTGGCATGATTTGGTTGTAAGAAAAAGATTCTTTATATCCGTCTTCAAACTCAACCACGTACCGCATTACTTTATTATCCGCCTTGCAAATAATCCCTACCCTATCTTCAAAGGGAGATAGAGGATCCGTTACTTGCACAATATCTTTGTGCTTGTATCGGTAAAAGTCTTTCATTAGGCTCACCTCAATGAACCCATATCCCCTTAATGCTTGCTCATAGTATTAGAGTAATTTTAGTAAAGCAGCTCTTGTTTCTGGGCCGAAGATGCCATCAACTTGATTACAGTACATAGATTGGAATCGTTTCACACAATTCGCTGTCTTTGGACCAAAAATTCCATCACATCCATTGTTTGGTGCGCCTTTATCTGGATAGAAATACACTTTACTTAGAGCTTTCTGAAGTGCCAATACATCAGGACCAGAATCTCCTTGCTTTAAAATTCGGTTCGGAACATAAATTCCAGATGATGATGTTGAAGGAGTTGATTGCCCAGTAAACCATTCTAATGTCTTAGAGCCATTAAGAATACTTAAATCTAAATTGCCATTGTATCCAGGAAGTCTTCCATTCTCTGTGAATTGCCATAAATCGCATGGAAATGCCGGCTTAAGAGAAGGAGTTCCATCATTTGCACCATAACGCGGAATCCATGTGAAATCAAAGATGTTGATGATGGTGTCGATTTGCCATTCTTTGTAGACATTGTGTGCAATATACGCACCAACTTTTTTAGCTCCTTGTTTGCGCAGTTCATCAACATAGGCTTTAATCCCTTCTAAACGATCTGCATTTGAAAACTTGGTAATACCAATTGGATTTTGATTGCTGTCATATTCAGATTCAATATCAATAATGATACCTAAAGAAGCTTTATCCATCCGGCTCATAGCATCTCGTGCTTCTACTCTAGCGTCATTCGTGCTGACAAAACACGGGAAAGCATAAGTCATGAATGGCAAGTTATATTTCTTAGCATTTGCTACATGATTGGCATACTCAGGGTCTGGCGCAAGAGAACCATATTGAACACGTAAAATTAGCATATCTACACTCTTTGAAAATGTAGGCCAATCAATTTGATTAGATGGTTCCCATTTAGATAAGTCTACAAAATACTTCATTTAAATTCCTCCTTAAAAAATGATTATTTATATGAAGTAAAGTTAAATAAACTTTACTTAACACCTGTGCTTCCATGACCATTTTCACCACGTTCTGCTTCCAATAATTGATCGATTTTCTGAATGGTAACAGGATGATAACAGTTCGTGATTACGATCGGCAAAATTACTAATTGAGCAATTCTGTCTTTAGGATTGATGACAAATGGCTCTTCTCCTAAATTGAAAATAGTGGCTAATACTTCCCCGGTGTATCCAGGATCTACAGTTCCATAGCCCACCATAATTCCTTTTTCTGTGTGTCCACTGCGTGGTCGTAAGTCGCCAGTACATCCCCATGGAATGTTGATTCCAAAGCCTAATGGAATTTTTACTCGTTTGCCCGGCTGCAATACAATAGGCTCTTCTATTCTTGCCCGGCAGTCATATCCGGCATCTGTAGGATATTTTTTACTTGGAATGAAATCATCATCTTCTGTATTTTTCAATACAGCACCTATAATGCCATCCTTTACCATGCGTTCAACGGTTTTTTCAAGATATTCTTTATAAGCTATTTGACATTTCATTTTTTATCCCTTTCTTTTTATGTAACGTGTTACATACTTTTTTTATTAGTATATCATAAAAACATCTATATTTTAATTTTTTTCTTAAACTATCGCTGTGATTTCCAGTGTAATATAATCATGATCTTAGTTAATAATCTTATTTTCTATTGGATTTGACACTTTACAATATCCATATATAAATGAATCTTTTTACAGTCGAAAAAATTTCTCCAAATGTGCCTTGGCTTAATATCATAGGATTCAATATTCATGGCAAAGAATTCATTATTTTGATCCATTGCCATGAAGTAGCAACTGGTTATTAAGTTGTTGAGGTATTCTTGTAATAATTCCATTTATCTATCATCTCAATTCAGTGTAATCTTGACACCTTTTAATTGTTGAATGACATGGTCCTGAAGTGTTAAACAGTAAAAAGTGGCTTGATTAGCTTCTTTTAGTGCTGCTTCGATTTCTTCTTCTGTTGCACTTTTTTCCATTTTGTCTAATGCTAATTCTAATTCATTCATTTTAGATTTTAACTCCATAAGCAAGTTCATGTTTATTGTCTCCCTTCAGTATTATGTCATTTCAACATTCCATGATTCTTGTTGCACATGAATAATCTTTTTTGCAATCATGTCTTGGCCTGATTTGGTTCCTTTGATTTGGATTTTGAATCCCGGTGTTAATTTTTGCTCATGTTCTTTAAGCAGCCATTCGAAAATCATGACATTTATTTCATCTTCTGCTGTTTCTAGTGTCATTTTACAGTATCGGTTTCCTTTTTTAGAAGTTAAGATGTCAAATTTCATTATTTGACCAGTTATCGTAATATTTTCTTTTCCATCTTCAATCTGTTCCCATCTAGATTTAACAGTTACAGAAGTGCCAAGTAATTTCTTTTCAAATTGTAAAATGTCACGTTTGGTTGTTCTAGCTGGAATCATGTCATACTCTTCGCCTCTATATTTCATATAATTCTGGTGTAACAAGTTACGATTCGGATTTAATGAATCAAAGGCTCCTGCCTGAATTAAAGCTATGACACGAGTTTTATTTAGAAGTGATTTTTTGGTTGCTTGCTTATAAGCTTCAACACGATATAGGAAGTCTTCAAAACTATTCACAAATTCTAATCCAATGGACTTGATTTCATTTACTGTATCGCTTGTAATACCGGCAATACTTGCAAGTCCATAACGAATGGCTTTTCTGCCATCTTGCGTTGTTACTGGAGTCCAAGAATCATTGGATTCAAAAATATCTGGTGGCAGGATTTGAATACCCATAGCTTCACATTCTTGCATATAATGAGCGCTCTTTGGCAGGCCGTTTTTATCTTTTTTCCCTTCACTAATGGTAAGCAGTGCTGCCATGAATTCTGCAGGATAATAAGTCTTTAGATAAGCGGTATATACAGACAAGACTGCATAGCAAGCTGAATGGGCGAGATTAAAACAATAATCACCAAATTTAATCCATTCAGCTTTTATTTTTAGTAGAGTTGTTTCATTAAACCCACGGTTAATGGCTCCCTCAATTCCCTTTTCAGGGCATCCATAAATCATGTATCCAATCCATTCTTCCATCAAGTCATGCTTTTTCTTGGCAACTGCTTTCCTGAGTATATCTGATTGACCTCTTGTAAAGCCGCCAAGGACTACAGAAGCCTGCATTATCTGCTCTTGATAAACCCAAACACCATATGTATCTTTTAAAACAGGTTCAAGCTCTGGGAATGGATATGAGACTTTTTCTCTGCCCCATTTACGATTAATGTAACTTGGTATTAAATCAAGTGGTCCCGGTCTACCGCTTTTAATAGTATATATTTGTCATAATTCCAGGCATTTCTACCTGGCTCCTTCCCTTTCGGTCAGGCTGGACTGTATCATTCAGTGTACCAGTTGGTAACACCTAGCGGGGTTGCCTATGATTGTTACCAATCACAGGTGGAGTTATCTCCCAGTCTCTGAGGCGGAACTTATCGTGCCTGCGGATTGCCCAATCCTTTACGTTGTTACCACTGCATTGGTCATTACCCTCTGCTGTCAATTGACGGGTAGTAAAGGCTCTAAGGGTCGTTCCCGCATATAACCCGCTTTTTTAGCGTTGCCCCCGGTCGTAACCAGGACAGTTAAGGGCAACAATTACTGATATATCCTTTACATTGTTTGGCTTCATTTCACTAATGATTCCTCTAAATAAATCAGATTCACATTGAAAGATACCCGATAGATTTAAAGTATTGTAAATTTCTTGATAAATGAGAGGATCATTTAAGTTAATGGATTCTATATCAAAATCAGGTATTCCCGCATTCTTTAATGTCAAACTGATTAAATCTAATGTATCAAGCTTCAGAATATCAAATTTGACTAGGAACTTTTCAATCCAAGACATATCATACTCTGTTGTTACTAATCCCTCTTTATCTAATCGTAAAGGAACCACTTTAGTTAGCGGCTCTGGTGATAATACAATACCTCCTGCATGAACACCAGATGATCGTGTATATCCTTCAAACTTAAGAGCTGTATTCCACCAATCTGGCCACATTTTGGCGTAGTGTTGAACCATTGGTTCTTCTTCATAAGCCTCTTTTAATGTGATTTTTGGGCGATCTGGAATTGCTTTAGCAAATCGATCTTGATCTTCTAGACTATAACCTAACGTTTTTCCAAACATACGAATGGCAGCTCGTGCAGCTAATGTGCCAAATGTTCCGATTTGAGCAACTTTATTATGGCCGTAGCGTTCTTTTAAATATTGCTGAACAGCTTTCGCACCAATATATGGAACGTCCACATCAATGTCAGGATACCCAATGCGCTCTGGATTTAAGAAACGCTCAAACATTAGATTCCATTCAATAGGGTCAAGGGTTGTAATTTTAAGCATAAATGAAACTAGTGCACCGGCGGCTGATCCTCGCCCCGGACCTACTCGATATCCTTTACGTTTTAACCATTGAATAAAGTCTGAAACGATTAAGAAATAATCAGAAAAACCTTGCTTGGTAATGACACTTAATTCATAGTCCAACTGTTTTGAGTATACTTCAAGATCTATTTGTTTACGTAATGCATATGTGAATAATGCATCCCAAGCTTGTTTGCGTATGATTGCGTCAGTGCTATCTCCTTCTTCTATAGGAAACTTTGGCAATAATGGCTCACTTGGTAAATCTACATCCACTATTTCAGCAATCTTGTATGTATTAGCAATAGCTTCATCATCATGAAAGACTTGCCTAATTTCCTCTTCTGATTTCATCCAAAATTCATGAGCATAATGCAATCGGTCTTCATCTGCTACACATTTCCCCATTGATGCAGCAACTAAGATATCATGCGCTTTATAATCTTCTTTATTAGCATAATGCACATCAGTAGTGACGATTCTTGGGGTGTTTGTTTCAATAGATAACCGGTCAATAATTTCATTAAGTTTCAACTGTTCTGGAATTTGCGTTGCTTGTTTTTCTAAATAAAAGGAATGGAATGTGTTTTTGGCTTGTCTTATGAACTCTTT
>Ga0209061_1001725_pt1 | contig 33287 bp, 41 predicted proteins | sample Coa_R1_10_FD_187157 | JGI IMG/M metagenome (GOLD analysis project Ga0209061, IMG submission 187157) | Surface soil microbial communities from Centralia Pennsylvania, which are recovering from an underground coalmine fire - Coalmine... | ecosystem: Environmental > Terrestrial > Soil >... | reverse complement strand
AAACATATCGGCGTACCTCGCGATGTCACTCTGCTCGGAAGTCCGCAGCGGCTTCATTGGTTCAGTAGTTCCATGATTGCAGAAATATCGGTATCAGTCAACAGGCACTGGCAGCCGATTCGTTGTCAAACGGATTCCCGCACATTTCGCGGCTACGAGTTACCGGGGTTAAGATCGACCCACACGTAAATTGGCTACTTGGGTGGGTGGCAATTCAGGAGTTCCGTTCAGTTTACCTCACCGGCCGCGAGCTATATTTCGGCGAGCCGCAACCTCAACCATCGCCGCAGCGAGTTCCCGATAGTATCCGCCGAGCCATCCAGAAGTGGCGCCGCAGTGGACCGTGCCGCCATTGCGGCGCAAGCTGGCTGCCGCCCGGAGAAAATGCTCCTTGCGACTCAATATGTGATCGGCATCGCCAAGATCTGATACGCTCAGCGCTTGATCGCCCGAGAGCCGGCGCAGCCGAACGAATGAATTTGGCCGGAGCCGGCCGCGTTGCCAAGCGCTGGCAATTTCGCGGCTGTGATAAATGAAGTGAACCCTGGCATCGGTGCCTTCGAGCAGCATGTAAGCGCGGCCGCTGTTTTCCTCTTCGCCGTGGGTGATCACCCTGCCCTCCAGCCAGCGGATGGAGCGGTAGTCGGTAACCTGCATCGGAAGGCGCGGATCTGAGAGCATCGCCGCGTGAGCCGCCAGCGCCTTCTGGCGGTCGGCGGCCTGCTGCATCGCGCGGAGTATCGTCTCGAAGTCGGATCGGACCCGCCATGCACGTTTCTTTATGTTCCACTACCCGTGTTATTGGCCCGGACACCGTCTCTGCCGCGAACCGTGTGTGCTGACCTCTACTGACCTTTGCTGACCGGAAATCCCGGTTGCTGATGTGTGCTGACCGTTGCTGAATATTGTTGACTTCCGCTGTCTGAAAGGCACCGTGCCGCTACTTCCAAGCCGAAGAGGGAATGGCCCAACTGATCGATCTGAACCGTCTCGCGGAGCTGCGCGACGAAAAACCGCAGTCGCTAATGGCATACATTCGGTTCGCGTGGCCCGAGATCAAGGCGGCGCTGGATCGGGGCCATACGTTGAAGGCCGTTCACCAGCGTATTCAGGCATGTGGGATCAACATCGGGTATCGACATCTCTCTTCTTACGTGGGGCGACTCCGGCTACAGGATCGGCGCGCTGGTATGCCGGCCGCACGTGCACCAGAGCGGAACACTGGCGTGGCCGAATTGCTGGCAAGGCCACCGCTATTCGGGAGAGCAGAGCGAACGATCCGCTGGCGAACGTTCAGGGCGGCGGGAGCGGCCGCTGTATCTAAACGAACAGACACAATTTGAGTTGTACTCGCATCGATGCGCTATCAGTATCAAATGGAGTGAAGAACGAAGGCCGAGTATTCCCCCCGAGATGCTGAGTACGCTGCGAACATCGTGCAACGATTGCTTAATCGCGAAGGCAAGGGCTTGGAGCTCGAGCCAGGTGTTGCCGTTTACGATATTGAATTGGATGCCACGGATTTCGCGGATGATCTGGCGTTGCTGGAGGACTTGAACGAAAATGTGCCTGCGCTGCGAATCGCGGACGAGAAGGTCCCGATCTCTCTGAGTTTTGTGATCCGACGATCGGACGGCGGGCCTCTATTGCCCTTCGGTTATTAATTTGGGCGCCAATGGTGGAGACACCCATTTTTCTACGAATATGTACCTGACATCCTCCGGACTCTCCTAAGAGAGGAACAGGAATTTGATGAGTTAATTTCGATGAGCCGGGAGGAAGCTCGCGAAACCTTCATTAGACGCGCGACTGATTTTTTAGCGAGGCGCATTGCGTTCGTGAGGGCTCTCCGAGATCAGCGGGGTCCGCAAACACTGTGGCTTGGCTTAAGCTTCCTTCGTTTTCGACAACTAACTCGCGGGCCGCAGATTACAACTCCCGGCTGCACTTTCACCGTTTCGTCGAATTCAAGTGGCCTAAGAGTATTCTGGTCGGGCGCATATTATGTTAAACCCCACTACTTCAACCACCCGACATCGCCAACATCGAGCGTTCTTCAGTCGGGCACTTATATTTTCGGTGTGGATGGCGGCGCTTATGGAAGTAATATCCAGTGGGACCTAAATGCTGTGGTCTCGCTTCCAGGATCCCCTTTCGTGCACTTGAATTATTGAGGGAGCATGATTGCGATGACCGTCGGTGGTTACGGCCCGTTTATGAATGTTGTCGCTGGCGCATCCGCCCTAGTGGCTACGTTCAGTATGCTCCTCCTGAAGATGTTCGGAAAAGTGAAGCGATGGACTTGGTTGACTAGCAGTGCACCCCCGTTTGTGGTGACCGCGGGAGCGAGGTCGCTCGCAGTAGCATTAATGGCGGTCACCTACGTTACGATCAGCAAGACGAATTTGGGTTGGTTTGCCGGTGCCGCGATCGTGTGCGGTTTGCTTGCTTTCGTTGCGATTGCTTGGTTCGACCGCTTGCGTGAACGACATGTGGTGCAAATTCCGGTCGTGGGCGCTGATGGAAGCCAGTTAACAGACCGCAGAAAACAAAAGATATACCAGAATGTTGTCGTTGGGAGTGAGGCTGACATTCGCGACAACGTCAAGGCCGTGCTTGCCAAGGCAGGGAGAGCCACCCCGGCCTTTTTGTTCCAGGTTTCATGAGTGGTTTCGGATCTCAGAAGGTTAACGACCCGGAAGCGCTTTGGGATCCAACCCTGTTGGCGAATCTAAGGAGCAGCATGACGATAACGCTGATGTGCGCTGTCGTTCTTGGAGTTATGGCGCTATTCTTGGCAGCGTTCATCATTGAGGTGTACAGCCACTAGGGAAGGCAATCGGACCAACCCTCTCTTCGCTGCTTCAATCCGCTAAAGTGGGGATCTGGCTTAGACGGCTGCCCAGGCAACGCAAGACAGCGGCGAAGTGTATCTGATACCAAGCCGGCTCGAATTGCTTGGGCGCTTGCAGGCGATGCGCGGCGAGTATGCGGCCGCAGATCGAACCGCTTGTGACAGACGCTGTCGCATCAGCGAACGCTCGGAAGGTGGATCGCTCAATCTTTGCAGAATTGTATCGACAGCTTTTGGGGCGTGTTCCATCGATCGAGAGTCATACACGGTTGATCATTGTGCCAGATGGCCGCCTGCACCTGTTGCCCTTCGATGCATTGGTTGACTCCCCCGCTTCCGGCCCACATCCCGCACCTTCAGCCAACACTGCTTCAGAGCAGGCGCCGACGGATTTTAAGCCGAGAACGGACGTCCCTCTCACACCGGCTGCTCAAGACGCAGTGCGCGTCAGTGAGAAATGGATGGCAGAACCCACCAGCGCATCGCCCGGTCCGGATGGCCGCGTTCTCTTCTCTTACGGGACCGGCTTGCCGACCGTTGTGTGCGCTCCCCTGCGCGTCTGCATGATCGAGCTCCAGCCGGGTGAAAAGCTGGTAGGCGAACCTCATATCGGGGACTCGGTTCGCTGGAATGTCTCGCCCGCGCTTTACGGGCAGGGCGAATCCACCACGTCCATCATCGTCCTCAAACCGTCGACGCCGGGCCTCGATACCAACCTTCTGATCACCACCGACCGGCGTGCGTATTATCTCCGGTTGATTTCAAAACCCGAGGATTACGTCGCGCGAGTCGCATTTGCGTATCCGGATGACGAATCCGGTGACCGAAAGTGGCAAGAACATCTAGTCGAACAGAAGCGCCAGGAGCAGGAACGCGCCCATATCGAAGATCTGCCCGCGACAGCAGCGGACGCGCTCCATTTCAACTATCGGCTGAAAGGCGGCAACGAGAACATTCGTCCGGTTCGGGTCTTCGACGACGGCAGGAAGACCTATATTCAGATGCCCGCTGACATTGCCAACCGGGATCTTCCGGTTCTTGTCGTCATTGGCGCAAACAAGAAACCGGAGATGGTCAATTACCGTGTGAAGGGCAGCATGTACGTTGTGGATCGTCTCTTTGAGCGTGCGCAATTGATTTTGGGCGCCGGCAAGACGGCTTTGAAGGTGGAGATCACGCATGAAGGGCGGGGCTAGTTCGGAAAAAGCCAGCGAAGTGAAGGCCATGAATGCGCCTTCCGGGATTGACCTCCGGCCTCAGCCAGCGCGGGCAGCGCGAGTGAGCAAGCGGGCCGGGATCGTCGTGTGTTGTCTTGCGCTCGGAGTACTTGGCCTGTTCGCCTACGGCGGGTATCAGCGCCAGATCCGGCAGCAAAACGCCACGCGGGCCGAACCCAGGCAGGTTGCTCCGGCCACTGCCGCGGGCGCAGAAATCCTCAAAGAAATCCAACCGGCGGAGGTGGCAAGCAGCCGGTCGATTCCGCCAAGACTCGAACCTTCGGCGGACAACGTCAATACCGCAAAGGCAATCACACTGTCGCGCCCGCGTTCCGCCGCTGCGAGGACAGCAGCTCCGGTTCCGGTTCAGCCTGTCGCTGCGCTGCAACGGACAGAACCCACGCCAGAACAGAAACGGCTGCTTTGGGCTTACCAGCAGGAGCAGGCGGCCCTGGCGGCCCCCACTCAAATCAACACGGGCAACTCTCCGTATCACGGCGCCAGCATGAATTCTCCGCTGGGCGAGCGGTCTTCTGACGAGGCTTCGCAACTCACGGCCTTAGCGCACGCGTTAGAATCATCGCCGGCGGCAACTGCGCCTGCCGTTTCACGCCTTACCGATGTCGGCCCCGCGGACGATTACGTGGCTCAAAATGCGCAAGCAGCCAAAGAGGCGTTTCTCGAAAAGGCAAGATCGGGCGCAAAGAATGATTACTTGACCTCCACGCGCATCGCGCCTCTTTCCCAGTACGAAATTAAGGCGGGCTGGGAAATTCCGGCGACCATGGAGCAGGGTTTGAACTCGGACTTTCCGGGCGAGTTGAAGGCGCTCGTTGCCGAAAATGTGTTCGATACCGCTACGGGACGATACCTGCTCATCCCGCAGGGGTCGCGGCTGGTGGGTGTCTACGACTCGCACATCAGCTATGGGCAGGACGGTGTTCAAGCCGTGTGGAATCGCATCATCTTCCCGGACGCTTCGACCATTGATCTGGGTGGGATGACCGGTCAAGATGCGCAAGGATATTCAGGATTCCGGCAAACCGTCGACCATCATTACAAGCGCCTGATCGGTTTTGCGGCTCTGACCAGCTTGTTTTCCGCGGGTTTTGCGGTTTCGCAAAACCGCAGCCAAAGCGTGCTGACGTATCCAGGACCAGGACAGGTTGCCGCCAGCGCAGTCGGCAGCCAAGTGGCCCAACTCGGCGCCGAGGCAACGCGGCGAAATCTCAACGTTCAGCCGACGATCAAGGTCCCCGCCGGATACCAGTTCCATGTTCGCGTGAACCGGGACATCGTCTTCGATGCCCCATACCGGCCCATAGAACCGGGGCAATAAGTTCAAACGAGGTGTGAACCGATGGAGGAACAAACAGGGAAACGCGATGTCCTCACGCTGAGCGAGATCGCAAGAATTCTTCGATGCTCGAAGACGCACATATCAAACGTACTCAACGGAAAGGTCGCGGGCGTGCCCCGCCTGGCCCACGTCGCAATGGGCCGTCGCAAGCTCGTACTCCGCGAATGGCTGGATCAGTGGATGGAAAGCAGTAAGCAGCAATAGGCGGGGGAGAGGTGTGAATTCGCTGATCGTGGAGAAGGAACCGATAACCGACAATCCGAATGAGATTCTCACCGTACGGCAGGCGGCGCAAGTGCTGAAGGTGTCCTACTCACACATGCTGCGTCTGATACGCGGCGAAGTGACCGGTATGCCGCCCGTTCACCACGTCCGCGCTGGCCGTAGCGTCCGGGTTCGCCGCGGCGCGTTGACCGAATGGATTAGAGCAATGGAACAGTCTAGCGCCGACGCCAGGGCGGACTGGAATGCCGGGTGAGCGCAATGGTAAACTCGGGCCACTCCAAACCGACGCCTGCGCTTCAGGAGGATTTCGTGAAACGCAGGAGATTTCAGAAAGGAAGCCTCCAACTGCGGAGGCGTGGAAAGGCAAAGAAATGGGTGGTCTTGTATTACGACGATGCCGGGCATCGCCGCTATCACACGCTGGGAAGCGGCTCGATGACCAAAACCGCCGCCGAGAAATTGCGCGACGAGTTCATGCGCTCGGTGAACGGCAGCAGCCAGGCGGAACCAGGCGGCCTTCGGCCAGTCCTGCTCCGCGACTTCGTGGAACAGGTGTACTTGCCGTTCCAACGCGGCAAGTGGAAACGATCGACGCAGGGAACTTCCGAGAATCGGATCAGGCATCACATTCTGGCCGAACTCGGAGACATGGCGCTGAAGGATTTCTCGCTGAGGTCGCTCCAGGCTTTTCTGGAACGCAAGGCCGCAGCGGGATTATCGTTTTCGGTGGTCGATCATCTGCGCTGGGATCTCAGCGCCATTTTTGAGATGGCGGTTGCAGAAAAGGTGATCCTGATGAATCCGGCGACTCGGCTCTACACGCCCAAGTACGCGCCGCGAGGCAGAACTCGCGCGATGACGCCGGAAGAAGTCAGACTCGCGCTGAACGCTGTCGGCCAGCGGGAACGGCTTCTGCTGCACCTGGCGATCTTCGCCGGGTTCCGGCCGGGCGAAATGCTGGCCTTGCAGCGGCGGCATGTAACCGAGGACGCCACGGTGGTGAAGGTCGGACAGCGTGTTTATCGCGGCGACATCGATCGTCCGAAGACAGAGCCCTCACGGCGTGAGGTGGCGATCCCGCCCAGGACGGCCGAACTGTTGCGAGAGTGGATGCGCGATGCGGTTGGACCGCAGCCGGACGCATATGTATTCGCCGGCGAAAGAGGCAAGCCGGTCTGGAAAGACACCCTGATGTATGACTACATTCGCCCGAAGCTCAAACCGCTCGGGCTGGACTGGGTGGATTTCCAGGTGATGCGGGCGACACACGCCAGCATCGGGCACCGGCTGAAGCTCGATCCGAAAGTGACCGCAGATCAACGCGGCCACGGTGTGGGCGTCGCGATCGAGGAGTACACGAAAGCGTCAGTCAAGGACCGCGCCATCGCGGCCCGGAAATTAGAAGAGGAGGTGCTTGGAAAACCGAAGATCGTCAGGATGCCTCGTCAGAAGGTGTCTTAATGGAGTGCAACGGAGTGCAGCGTTTTTGATGGTCGCTAACTTATTGAAAATGGAGCGGGAGACGGGACTCGAACCCGCGACGTCCAGCTTGGGAACTTACCCAGCATTTGTAAATAAACAACTTATGCGTTCGGGGTGCTGCATTCTGATAATTAGCATCTACCGAATTTCATCCACTTCCCTCCAAAGCGGCCTTAATGGAGTAACTGGAGTAACCACAGTTGCTTCTGATGGCGTCGTCTCCCTCCCTTCCGAATCGCCAACCATGAGCCGCTACGCAACAAGGGAGGCGAATATTGTCAGCAGATGTCAGCATAAGTCATAACGACAGCCGAAGTCTCGATCTTCATCTGGAACAGCCAATGAACTGGGTGCATTCGCCCTCGTGGCGGCGCATCCGTTCAGCCTTTCCTTTTAAGTCAAGAAAAGGAGCATATTTGCGGCTGCGCCGAGAATTCAGCCTCGCGGCACAATGTTGTTCGCCAATGACGGTAGAGTTTCTCACCTATCTGGAACGCCGAATTATGGCATCGCATGACTCGGAATTGCAGCAGCTCTATCAGGAGTATCTCGCCGAAGCCTGAGAGGCGAGACTTTTTCAGCATAAACAGCAACAGCTCGCGTTGCAGCGCGAGCCGGGAACCCAAAGGGGTGTTGCGTGAATTTCTTCGATCACAGTTTACATCAGGACCCTATTAATAAGGAAGAGCAAAACGGCCATCGAGCGCATTTCCATTCGACATTTGCCGACAACTGTAGAGATTCGCATGGGTCAGGCAAACTGGCCGGATCGGACCTCGCGCCGTCGGACTTCGCCGCGTTAGAGGCGCGGTGGATCGATCGAGACTTGGCGCTTGCGGCACGACTACGCAGAGTCGATTCCGCCATGGGCGCCGAATTGGTCGGTCGCAAGACCGGTAATTACGCCGGCATTGCGATCCCATACTTTCTGCCGGGCAGCAATGGCGTCCGCGAGTACCGGCTTCGTCGCGATCACCCGGAGATGGAGATCGACAGCCGCGGCCAAGTCAAACCGAAACAAAAATATCTCAGTCCGCCCGGCCGCGGCAACATGCTTTACTTTGCTCCGGGCACAACGGACCTGCAACTTCGAGATACTGCACTGCCGCTCATCATCACGGAAGGCGAATTCAAAGCGCTCGCCCTTTGGCGTCTCGCGAATTGGAACAGCGAGCGTCCGCGCTTTCTTCCAGTCGGCGTGTCCGGCGTATATAACTGGCGCGGCACGGTCGGGAAGACGATTGGGCCAGACGGGTCGCGGCTGGATGTGAAGGGACCGATTCCCGATCTGGAGCGCATCGCCTGGAAAGGCCGGCGCGTTGTGATCGCTTATGATGCGGACGCCAAGAACAAGGATCTAGTCCGCTATGCACGCGCTGATCTCACCCGGCATCTGCGCGCTTGTGGTGCCGTTGTTGGCTTCCTCGAGTGGGATGCCAATCAGGGCAAGGGCATTGACGATTACCTCGCGCTGGTTGGCCCCGAGAAGGTGCTCGATGAACTTGCCCAAGTAACATTCATCGGCTTGCGTTGGCAAGACGAACTGCTGAGGTCCAAAGTGTCCAGCGAGAGGAACGAAAGCGCGATTCTTCCAATCCTGGCGAATGCAATTACTGCGCTGCGCCTGGCTCCCGAGTGGCAGGGTGTGCTCGCCTATGATGAGTTCCGCAGTAATGTTGTCGCAGTGAAGCCAGTCCCGTGGGGTGCGCTCCCGAAGGGCGCCTGGACCGATCAGGAAGATCGTCTAACGGCCGAGTGGCTTCAGCATAACCGGATCTTCGTTTCCGTCGAGATTGCTTCGCAAGCGGTGCAAACCGTTGCCGCTGAGCGGCGGGTGCATCCGATCCGGCAGTATCTGGACAGTCTGAAATGGGATGGCACCCCGCGGCTGAATCGGTGGCTATCCACGTATCTCGGGGTTGAAGAAAGCAATTACTCGTATGCGGTCGGCTCACGCTGGATGCTCTCTGCTGTGGCGCGAATCTATCGTCCCGGTGTCAAAGCGGACTGCTGCCTGATTCTCGAAGGCCCGCAAGGAATCAAAAAATCGACTGCACTACGGACGCTTGCCGGCGAATACTTCACGGATGAGCTCGCAAATTTAGGCAGTAAAGATGCTTCGATGCAGATTCGCGGCGTCTGGATCGTCGAGATCTCGGAGCTCGACAGCTTGGCACGTTCCGAGATCGCCAGCATCAAGGCCTTTATGAGCCGGACAGCCGATCGATTCCGGCCGCCTTTCGGCAAACGAGTCATCGAGTGCCCGCGACAGTGTGTGTTTGCCGGCACGGTGAACCATACCGAATATCTGCGGGATGAAACCGGAGCGCGGCGCTTCTGGCCGGTGCTGTGCGGCTCCATTGATATCGAAGCGCTCGCGCGGGACCGTGACGAGCTTTGGGCCGAAGCGAAATTCCGGTTTTCGTCCGGTGAGAAATGGTGGCTCGACACGGCGGCGCTCGTTGAGATCGCCGCTGAAGAACAGGCCGCTCGCTATCAAGGCGATCCGTGGGAAGAGGTCATAGCGCCGTGGCTCGAAGCACGCACGAGCGTTTCGATCTCGGAAGTCCTCGACAAGTGCGTGTGCAAGCCGCAAGCCCAGTGGACTCAAGCCGACAAAAATCGAGTGGGCCGCTGCCTCCGTGCACTGGGCTGGGAACGATATCGCGAACGCGATGGCGAGCGTCTCGACTGGCGCTGGAGGAGAGTCGCCCGGTGATGTTCCGCGCTGTTCTATGTCTCGTTCCGGGTTTGTTCTACGTTAAGTGTTTGGAAAAAAAGAATGTTCCACGTGTTCCACGTCTTTTCGCGCGCGTGTATAAGCGCACAGCGCCAGCATACTTTTACGTGCGCATATAAACCTGGAACACGTAGAACACGTAGAACAAAGAATGTTTTCCATAGATTGGAGTGTTCCATGTCTTCTGAAGACGTAGAACAAGAGAGCAAGACATGGAACAAGGGATTGGCTCGAAGGTAATCTTGACTCGGGTTCCCGTTGCCGCTGCCAGACGCTCCAATGTCTGAGTGGATGGTTTCGTGCGACCACTTTCGAGCCGCGCGATAACCGATTGGGTTGTCTTCATGCGTTTGGCTAATTCCTCTTGCGTGAGGCCCGCATTGGCTCGCGCCTGAATAACCGCACGGGCGAGTTCGAATTCAGAGGCCAATTCTTCGTGTGCTTTTTTGTATCGAGGGTCCTTCATCCATTTGCGGTGAAGATTCTCAATGTCGCTCATTTCTGCACCTCCTTTGCACGTCGCAAGGCAAGTTCAATCTCGGTAGCCGGTGATCTTGAGTCTTCTTAATGAACACACGGACAGCGGGATATGCCGTCTCTGCCAGTGAGACGCATCTCCCAAAGTGGTCCCTGCAAATGCTTAACGTGCGGTTCACGAACGCGCTCCAGGCCGAATTCCTCGATCAATCGTGAAATGTGAATGAAGCGAGCGCGCATATCGGGCGGAAGCTGGTCGAGTTCGGTATCGACGGTTGCATTTAAGGTTTCAACTGTCCATTTCAGCCGCGGTGTATAAGTATAGCGTTTTTGCTATAGTGTTGTCCGAACAACCAATAAAGCGGGCCTCAGGAGGCCCGCCTTTCTCCCGCTGCTGCGATTTGGTGAAGATAATCGGCCGCCTGCTGCGCCTTGCTTGCGGCGGAAATCAGAAACCGTTTTTCATTGCGTAGCGCGTTCAGCCAATTCGCGATGTACGGCGCGTGATCCGTACGCGGCTGCAAATGGATATTCAAGCTGGCGCAAAGAAACGCCGCACCCAATTCGGCTACGAGTTCCTCGAAGGCATACTCAGGATTGCCAAAGCGGTTATGAATGGATCGATTGCACCGGCCTGGAGCTCCAGTCCAATGCACGGATTCATGTCCACGAACGGAATAATACGATTCAGCAGACTGAAACTGCTCGAATCCGGGCATTTGAATGTAATCGCCGGTCACGGAGTAAAAGGCGCGGTCGCCGCCGTGTTTGACGGTGGCCGGCACTCGCGAGAAAAAATCCTCAGCGTGCTCGATCCGTTCTGAGCTCGACATTCGGGGGACTGGTGGAGGAATATAGCCGTCTACTTGCGCGGCGTTGAAGACGTGATAGGAGCGGGCGATGCAGCGGCGCTGCTGTTTCGTTTGCTCCTCGTCGTCGCCGTCGGGCGTTTCGGATTCAATGCGCTCATCGAAAAACTTCCAAAACACCACGGTCGTGCTGCGCTCGCCCTTGCGCACCTGAGCGCCTAGCTCTTGCCACTGCCGATACGTTGCCCATTGAGGATGAGCGTAGCCCTGTTTCTGGGCGACGGCCCACAACACAATGGAATTGATCCCACGATACGGTTTCTGGTTGCTCGCGTTCACTGGCGTCTCCAGATTGTGCCACGGCATCCGGTAACCTCCGGCTCCGCTTTCGATGCCTTCGATAACGGCCTGTGTGATCTGCTCATAGACATCTTGCTTGGGTGAAACGACTTGTGTGCTCATGCGATCCTCGAATCCTTTGGTTTTGACAATGGGTTTGGGGTGTTTGCGAATCGGCTAACACCCCCGAGGCGTCGCTGGCGAGACTGGGGCGGCGAACGTCAAGGGCGCTGAAGTCGCTTGCGACTTTTTTGGGGGGACCGCCACCGCGGAGCGGCTTCCGGTTTTTCGCTGGCAAAAACTGGCGGGGGAGCCAAAACCCGTTAGGGAAGGCCCTTGCGTGCGCCGGGGTGAAACCCCTGGAGGACGACTTATTGAGCGTAGCGCGTGCCCAGCATACCATTCCGTGCTGACTGGCATGCATGTGGGGGGTTCCGCTACTCTTCAAATCACGATTGACGAGCGTTTGAGAATGCCAGCGTGCTCACCGGTGGGACGCAAGAAACGGGTTCACCACGCGAACGGTCCCGTACAGCCTGTCATGTTGCAGATCTTCGGTCAGGATCTCTGTCAATCCATAGTGCTCAGCGTAGGACCAAATTTGTGCGTCGAACCAATTCAACTGATACGCGGCGCAGCCGCGAATCGCATTGCGCAAAATAGCTTCGGTGGGGTACAAGACGGTAAATTGTTTCAGGAACTCTTCTGCTTCCCGAAGCGCATCAGGCTGTTGGAGGATGATATGGCCGCGTATGGGTCGCGTCACGGCAGCAACAAACTCGATAATCGCCTGATGGGGAACGCGGATGCTATCTTCCTCGATGCCCCGTCTCAGCAGGTTTGTCGCGATCCTTTGCTTTCGCGGGAAGCGATTGTCGAATCGATAGACCAGAACGTTTGTGTCAACGAGAGCGGCCACGCAGATAGAGATCCTCTCTGGTCCACCCTCGATCCTGACCGGCAGGTTTCGGCTTCACCGTTCTTGCCCGTTTGCGATGGCGGTCTGTCGCCTGATCGAATAATCGGAGGCGGGCTTCGCGGTCTTCACTCTTGCTCGTCCGTGCAGCCGGAATGACACGAATGGCATCACCTGCGGGAACCCATTCGATGTCGTCGCCGGGGTGAATACCGTATTGCTCGGCGATGACCTTTGGGACTGTGACCTGATACTTGGAGGTAATCTTAGACAACGCTGGACACCTATCCTTACTTTAGCAAGGAATCAGTCCTTACTGCGAATCTATCAGGCAGGGAAAGAAGTGCCCTATTCGGGCACTTCCTCGGATACGTCATCGGCGGCGTTCGCGGACGAGCCATTGCGATCGAGCTTTCGAATCGCGGTGGCGTGAATTTCGGCGACTGTGACATCAACGGCGACGTTCTTCTTGCCGGCCTGGATCTGCTTCTGATAGGTGCGGAGCCGCAGCTCGCCTTCGACTTCGATGTGAGCACCTCTGGTGAGGGATGCGGCGAATTGGGCGAGCTTGCCCCAGACTACGATTCGATGCCACTCCGTGCGGCTGTCGTACGAGCCGGCTTCGTTCTTCCAGCTCGTTTTCGTGGCTAGAGAAAGTGAAGTCAGTTGAGCGCCGTTTTCGAGCTGGCGCTCTTCGGGATCGGACCCGATGAACCCGATGAGATCCACGTGATTTTTGAACATTTTCAGTATCTCCTTTCGTAAGCCCGGCTCTGCCGGGGCACCCGAAAAGCAAGGGGGCCGCTCCCAAGCCCAGGACGAAAGTTTTTTGGAAGGGGACCCGAACTCGTTTTGGGGAAGGAGTTCAAACCCGGACGGGTGCGCAGCAAAAAGTTTCGGAGGATAGCGCCGGGCGCGGGAATTACCCGCTGCGAGTGCCCGGCAGAGATGGGTGAGAAAGGAGATGCCTGGCAAGAAGCACAGAATTCCGAGCAAGAGGGCCATCCTTGCAATCAGCACGGCGCGCCCCGAAACGACGCAACACAAACGATTCGCGAACGGAAATAAGCTGGAACAACGGCAATCTCGCGCCAGAAAGATTGGTGCAGTGCGGAGTTGAGGGTCATGCCGGACAACAAGCGCATCGCTTCGAACGGCCGGTGCGCGATGGTGCTCGTACCTTTACTGAGAGGCAAACGGATACCGATCCCAGCTCTGCTGATCGAGCACTATCCGGAATTGTGCGAGTTCGTCGATCGTTCCTCGGCCCCTGAGAACGTATAAACGATCTCGCCTTGATATTGCCCGTCATCGTGGTCGAATCCTTCCACTTCAAAGACCTCCATTACCCTTCGCCGCCCATACGGATCGCGGCCGACTTGAACGACTACAGAGACCAGTTCGCCGATTTCGGTTTGAATGCCTCTGTACGGCATCTCAGTATCGGCTTGGAGTGTCAGGGCCGCCAGGCGCGAGAGCGCTTTGCGCGGGCTCTCGGCATGAATGGTGCACAACGAGCCAGGATGCCCGGTGTTGAGGGCTTGCAGCAGATCCCAAGCTTCCGCGCCGCGTACTTCGCCGATAAGGATGCGGTCGGGCCGGTGGCGGAGCGCCGCTTTGACAAGCTGCCGAATCGAGATCTCCTCGATGCTTTTCTGCTCCCGCCGCGATTGAAACCGAAAGACATTGGGCCGGGAGATCTGTAGCTCCGGGGTATCTTCGATTACTCCCAAGCGTTCGGAGGGATCGATGTGATCGATCAAGGCATTGAGCAATGTGGTCTTGCCCGATCCAGTACCGCCGCTGATCAGAATGGTGCGACGGTTGCGAACGGCGGCGGACAAGAAATCCGCTACGTCTGCCGGCATCGACCCGGCGTTTACCAGTTCCTCCAGCGTGAATCGCCGGCTGCGAAACTTGCGAATGGTCATAGTGGCGCCATCGACCGAAACCGGTGGAACGGCAATCGCAATGCGCGAACCGTCGGGAAGCCGGGCGTCGAGCAGGGGCCGCGTTTCGTCTATGTTCTCGCCGACCAGCCGAGCTATGGTGAGCGCGGCAAAGGCCAGATCAAACCGCGTAAAGTCAACCTGGTCCGTGGCTTCATGCATGCTTCCGTTGCGTTCGATGAAGACGCGATTACCGGGATTGATCATGATTTCTGAAACTTCGTCGTCTTCAAGGAATGGCTGAATCGGTCGGATGGCGGGCAGGAGCAGTTCAAGATCGGAAGCGGGCATAAGATCAGGCGATGGCGCGCTCGGGGACCTGACGCGAGCGGCGGTACCCGGATACTTGCTCTTCGGAAAGCGCCGTCGGCCGCTCGGCCTGGCGATTCAGCGCCTTTTCGAGCTGCTGCTTATCGTCTGTGAAAATCTCGGCCTCATAGCGGGCGCGCGAAAGCGAGACATAGGCCAGCGCCCTATCCGCAAGCGCACGCGTACGCGAGTCGGTTGCGTCGATCTGAATAAGCACGCGGTCCACAGTCAGGCCTTGGGACGAATGGCTGGTCATTGCATAGGCGTAATCGATATGCGGCATATCGGCGAGATTCCAATTCAGCTTCCGGCCCGAGCGATCCAACTGAACGGTAACAGTTCCGTTGCTTTCGAGCGCGGTAACTGTTCCCGTTTCCCGGTTCGCGATGCGCCGGTCATTCCACGGCGCGGTGAACTGAATCTTTTCTCCAACAGCAAGCGAGCGTTCGGCAGGCTCATAGATCTGAACACCGAAGGCTCGGCGTGGATCGTAGGTGACGGCCCGGCCGGTGTCATGAAACTGTACCGTGAGCGTGTTGCTCTCTCGCTCGATTCCTGTCACGGTTACATAATCGCCGCGCGCGGCGCCGGCGGCCTTGTTATTCCGATGGAATCGAACCACGTCACCGACCCGGTAGGATGCCGCGAGCTTTCGATCCTCGCCGGTGAGATCCTGCCGCGGCTGTAGCACGCGTGCCGAGTATTGATCCTGGCTCAGCCGTCCGTGGGTCCGGAGCTCGTCGCGAATGGCCTGGTTTAGTTCGCGCCGCGATTCATTATCGGGCGACACGACGAGCGTACTCCGTGATTCTGCAACATAACTTCGGGCGATTGCCTGGAAACGCTCTATCCGGTTCGCGAATTCCTTGACGCGGCCCTGTTGGTCGAGTAGTGAAAGTCCTTCGGAAATGTGACCCGTCGCCATTTTCTCGACGGCCTGTTTCAGCCGCTCGTCTTTCTGGCGGACGATCTGGTCAAGCCGAAACGTCTGCATCCCGGCTTCCTGCAGTTGCTCGAAGATGCGCCCGGCTTCGACGGCCTGGTGCTGGCGCGTGTCGCCCACCAGCACTACGCGATCGTGCTCAGCGAGCTTAGAGAGAAACTCGTGAACCTGCTTTGTCGAGGCAAGGCTGGTTTCGTCCAGAAAATAGAGCCGCGGCTGCTCACCGGCGCTTTTGGCGCGGAGCACATACCGCTGCAAGGTTTCGGCGGAGATGCCGGCGTTTTCTAATTCCTGAGCGGCTTTCGAGGTAGGCGCAAGGCCCTGGACCGCATAACCCCGCTGCTCCGCTAGCTCGCGTATGGCCCGGAGTGCTGTCGATTTACCGGTTCCTGCGCCGCCCTGGACGGCCAGAATTTGATCCTGAGATCGGAGAATATTCAGAACGACTTCTCGCTGGTCTTTATTCAGACCGGGAGAGCGCCGTGCAAGGTGCTGCTCACGGATGTTGGGGTCAATCGCGTCGGCCGCGCCGATACCGGCGCGCACTTGCTCAATACTCTCGCGCTCCATTCGAAGCATCTGAGACGTGGTGAAACGATGGCCTGGCACGTGAGAGCGATAATGATTGACTTCAATGAATTCGCCGGGCGTTTGCACGCGTTCCCGTACGGCTTGCCGTACATCGTCGAGCCGAAGCGAACCCTGGCTGTAATTCAGAGCGTCGCGGATGATTTCGTATTCGTCGATCACGGCGCGGCGCTCGATCAATCGATGTTTTGCGAACGTAATGGCACTCTGGGCGACTTGGCGCTTAACATCATTCGCGATTTCCCGCTGAGAACCGCGTTGCCTGGCTGCCGCAACAACCTGGTCGGGTTGATGGCCAAAATCGGCAGCTACCGCGCGTTGTAATGCCCGTGTTTCCTCGGCCGAAAGATGTAGTTTCCGGTCGCGGGTCTGGTGCGCGACACGTTCCGCCGCTTCCGCCCCTCCGATCCCGAGTTCCTCGAGCCGCGCCTTGATCTGTTTGCTGCGAGCGCTGTCTGCTTCGAGATACTCGCGGCTGTAGCCTTTGATCTCGAAGGCATGACCGTCGCGATGCTCCAGTTCGTAGCCCAGTTCCCGGAGATTGCGCGCGAGTTCGGCGCGATAGATGGCCGTGGACATCGACTGCACACGAAAGAGTTCTCGCGGATCGAGCGACCGCATCTTATCCTCAGCTTTGGTCATGTTGAAAACGACAACATGAGTGTGGAGCTGCGGGGCAGGGTAGCCAGCCACGGGCCGGGCGGTATCATGCTCGAACGTTGCGGCAACCCATTTACCCGTAGTCTGCGGAAGACCGTCACCTCCCATCCGGGCCTGCACGTATTCTTCTGTCGCGTTGAGCGCAACCTGTACAGCCTGGCGGTGCGCTTCGCGAACCCGATCATCTTCCCCGACCAGTGCGGTCTGGGAAACGGATTTCGGCGGCGAAAACGTCAGATCCCATGCCGCGCGATGCCCCACTTCTTCGCCGCTCTTCGTCTTAATCGTGTCGCGGCGCTGGATGAGCTGCGCGCCCGTGCGCGGGTCCTGGCCTTCGGCTAAACGATGGAATTGGAGTTCGCCGACATCCCCGGACAAACCCAATTCAGCGGCAAGCTTGCCATGCCATTGCCCGATGCGTTGCCCCTGTTGCGAGTAATACGTCTGACTCGCGGACGTGTACTCTTCTTTGAAATAGGATGAGACCTTGCCGGATGAAAGCGGCTTCGATATCTTGACCATTACTGCTCCGCTAACAGATCGAGCGCGCGGGCGGCGCTCTCCCAAACAAACAACGGGCACTTTGGCTCGTGATCGGAACTGGCCCCAGCCGAGCACGTGCACGGAGCATGCGATCCCATCTCGCGGAGCATACAGGCGTCCTGCCGGCGTGTCTCGGCACGTATGCCTCGAATTAGTTCTTCGTCGCTGCGGTTGCGCTGCATGCCGGATGTTCCTCCTTCTTCGGTTTGATAACGGGAATGGGTTCGCGAAGCGCGATGACTTGGATTCGGCCGCATGCGGGACACGAAAACGGATCGCCACTGGTGGTTTCAAAAATGCGCCCACACAAGCACTCGACCTCATAGACGGACTCAGAACGCATTGACGCTAGACCTCCTTCAAGCGCGCGATGGCTGATGCGGCCGGGGAAGCAGTTGCGGACCCAGCTGCGCGACTTCTGATGAAATCTCCGCCCGCTCCGCTTTCTTTCGAGCGCGAAACTCCGCCAGGCTCGGAACATTGTCCTTGTTGACGGGAGAACCGCGCCGCGGCATAAACGATGGCTGCTTCGGACGCTCGGGCACAATGGCAATTTTGATCGGAACGACCTCGTTGGCATAGCGGAAGTAACCGCAGCGATCCGGCAAGCCGCTGAACTGGGACGCCAGTACCAGCCGCTCGGTCTTGATTTCGCTCGTGAAACTGTGATGATGATGCTTGCCAAAGGCGTGAGCGGGCCGGGTCTCTTTGGGCCGCTCGATCTCGATCTCGCCGACGATTTTGCTCGACCAGTCGGCCGCTTCCGGTTCGCTGGTACGCAGCAGAATTTTAGTAAACGGAGCCGAAAAGATCGTTTCGGATTCCTCTCCGTACAGGGCCTTGATTTGGCTGCGGCCTTGGAAGCCGATGACAATCGATAAGCCGGTCTTCCGGCTCTCGGTCATTGCGGCCTGCAGTTGCGGCAGCATTTGAAGCGTGGGCAGCTCATCGAGGATTAGCCGGACTGGTTTCAGGTCCGGCCGCGGTCCCTGCGACAGAATGCGACGGATGAGCATATCGATCCACAGGCTTTGCAGCGGGCGCAATGCAGTACGCGTGTCTTGTGTATTGGTGAAGAAAATCCAGCCTTGTCTTTTCTCACACCAGTCGCGGACCGTCCAGACCTGCCGGCCGGGATCCTTATCGGGAATCTGCCGGAGCGCAAAAGCGACTTGCGCGAGCGTGGAGGTGACAGCCGCCCGTTGCGGTGCGGCGTTCGCGGCAAGCATTTGCTCCAACTCGGTTCCCAACACACGCATGTCGATTTGCGGGTCGGGATGTTGCATCCAAGTGCCTAACTCCCGCGCGGACTCGGGCTGGTGATGGACCAGCAGATGTTTGTAAATCAGCCGCGAAGTGTGGATGAAGAACCAGTCTCTATCGGTGGGTCGGCCGGGATAAAGACTCTCGGTTTGGGCCAAGGCGGTTGCCTCAGCAGTGGCACTGTCGGATAAATCGAGTTCATCGGTGGGGCACCAGGAAAAGCAGCGCTCGTCGAGCGGGTTGGCGATCAAGTCGCCCCGCTCCGGCCGGTAGTATCGTGTCGCGAACTCGAGATGCGGATCGTACACGATGGCCACCTCATCCTGGGCTTCCGCTTGATCGAGGATCTGCATGATGGCCTGCGTTTTGCCAGACCCCGGATCACCAATGATCTGCATGTGCTGCGCTTCATGCCGCCTCTCAATGCGAATCTCTTTGCCGCGAATTCGAGGAAACGAGTAGCTCCCGCGGCGGTTCGGGTCAAGCCGGAAGACCAAGCCGTCGCCTTGGATACGGCGATTGAATTGCCGAGCCGAGAGCAGGTCCGGGCCGCGAAGCTTCCGGCCACGGCGGAAAGCGGCAAGCCGTTGCGCGTCGAAAGCAACGCCGACACAAAGAAAGATAAGCAGGCAGGCCGCCGATGCAATCAACGGGATCCGTAAAATCTGCGAAAGAGTCCGCCCATGATAGATTGCCGCAGCGAGCCAAGCGGTGAACTGAGGCGGCTGAGCGAATAACGGCCGGACGGAAACATTGCTCGGATTGCTGGCAAGCGTTTCGTCCGTAGCGAGGTTTGCGCCACTGAACACGGCAAGGTATCGCTTCGGACGACGTGCCGCTTTGCCAAGCGCGAGATGCGGCAGCAGAGTCTCTCGCGCGTAAACAGGAAGATAGTACGCCTGAAGTGCCGGCGCGGCGTGCCGCCAGAGTTGCAGAAATGCAATTGTCGTCAGGGCGAACAGCAATAGAGCGCAAAGAATGCCCGCCGGTGCAGGCTTGCGAAGCGGTGTGGCAGAAGAGTTCATGACTTGCTGAAATTGACAGATTGGAATTGCTCAAGCGCCTGGTCTACCAGCGCGGATTTGATTCCGGCCACGCGCATGCGAAGTTCCGCGATGCGGTTTTCGCTCAGTGGTTCACCTTTGAGCGAAGCAACGATGAGCGCGAGGAATGTCTCTTGAAAAGCGAGCAGTTCGGCGGCCAAAAAGCGCGTATCCGCTTGCAACTCGGCATTCATTAGTACCTGGTGCCGAACGTACTCACTTACACTGCATCCCCGAGAGCTCGCCTGTTCGGCCAGAGTGCCGTACTGCTCTGGAGTTAGCTTTGTGCTGATTGTCCGACTGCGCGGTACCGTCTTATGGCGTGGTGTCCCCACAACGCACTCCTAAGAAAATCAAATAGTTGGCCATCGTCTACCTGGAGTTAGTAAGTCATTGGATTCGCAATGGTTGACCATCGTCTACCCTGCAAGGGGTGGCGTATCGAAGAAATTCAGCCGCCGCGCCAGCGGCGATTCTTCTCCCGCTCGAAATGAGCGAATTAGGCGATCAGTATCCATAGCCAAAACCGGTCCGTTCGCTGCGGTCCCGCTCGATCTTTTGTTCGGCCTGGCTGATGTCCTGCGCGATGTGAGCGAGCGCGGCCGATTTGTCCGCAGAATTTGGCATATCGCGGCTTACTTCCGCGTACACCGGTTCGAGTTGGGTGCGTAACTCTTGAGCCTGCCCGGTTTCTTGTAGCCGAACGGATTTCTTTTCATCTGCCATATTTTTCTCTACCTTGTCTGAACGAGATTCGCTCCGACGCTACGCTGGAATTGGGTGTACGTTTGCCGGTCGGCCGCGACGTACTTGAATGCTCACTGGCGCCTCCAGGACTTCAGGCCGCTCAGTGAGCCACTTTTGATACTCCTTATCCGCATCGAAAATGTCTTTCAGTGCGGCAGAGACGACATAGCTCGGTGACGAATCATTGAGGAATTTCGCATACGCATAGAGCTTGGCCACAATGTCCTTGCGCATGCGGAATTGCACAGTCTCAAATGGTGTTTTGTCTTGTGGCTGAATCTTCGGCATAATTCTCCTTTTCGTGCTTTTGAAAATCAGAAATTGTTAAACGCTTGATCCTCCCGGAAATACTGAATGGAAAGGCCGAGCGGGTTATATGGAACGAGATCGTTCCGAACAGTCTTCGGGTCCGCGGTGAAGTTGACCCGAATGATCCATTTCTCGCGCCGTGATTCCTGGGCGGGCGAGCTATAGAAAATCTTGGTCAGATAGATATCGGCGCTGTATGGCGCGGTCTGCAAATTCGTGATATGGACGTTATCGATTTGTGCCTCGATCTGCTCGCCGGACCCGGAGAGGAATTCAGCAATCGTGCGCTGCTCCTTCTGCATGAGTGCAGCAGCAAGATGCGAATCGATGAAGTAGTAGTTCTTCGGAAAATCCGTCGCGATGGTGGCGCGTAACCGGGCATAGCGGTCGCGCGCCCATTCGGATAGGAAATAGCGAATTTCCGGCGCCTGAGGCTTGTAGTCTGCATTCTGATATGCAAACGCTTCGGCTTTGCCCACGTCGTTGACGCGAATCACTTCGATAACGCGCTCAGAACTGGTCTTCGCCAGTTTGAACACGGCAACGGCCTGCATCATAATGACTGCTGCGATACTCGCAACGGTCCACCGGAGGACCCGATTTTGTCGTTCAAGCCGGTCGTGATATTCGAGATCCGGAAAGAACGGCATCTCTGCGGCATCGACCGGCGCTGACGTGATGGGCGAATGGTGCATAGATCCAATCCTTAGGTCGTAATGAAGCGGAGCGCGGCGCCGCGTAAGGCGGTACCGATACTCGTACCAAAGCCGCTGATCCCACCTAACAACTCGTGGGCCAAGTACGGCACCTGGAACATCGAGCAGACGAAGGCGAATTGCAACAATAACCACGGAACAAGCAGTGCCAGAAAATGGGAAATGCTGTAGTTCCCGTGGATGCTGTTTTGAATGAATCCGACGATTACGTGAATCCATACGAACACGAATGCCGATGCAATTACGCGATAAAAGGCATAGACAAACATGAAATCGATCCACTTCCAAAACTTGTTGGCGAGTGCAGGAATCAAGAGAAGCGGCACGAGTAGCGGCCCAAGCAGCGTGCCCACTCCGGTCGCGATAAAGCCAAGTGTGCTGATGGCGAACAGGATGGCTTCCACCAACGCCATATTGCCCAGCACACAGTAGTAAAGAATGATTCCAATTACGTCGACCGCCGCAGGTTTTTCGAGATTACTCGCAATGGCATTTACGTTATTCGCAAAATCGTTTAGGATGCTGAGGTCAATCGTTCCCGAAATCATCCGCGCGGCGTATGTGAATACCTGATGGAAACTGAAGCTGGCGCCTGGTAGCGGACGGTTGTAGTAATGCAGCACGATCAAGCAACCCGCCAGCTTGCCCATGAATACAATCAACTCGCCCAGATCCACATGGGCGTGCCACATCGCGTATGGATGCCACATCCAACGGATGGCCAAACGAATGAGCTGAAATGCGGCAATTACGTTCAGAAGAGTGGTCGCGTCACTAATAAACAAATCTGTGTGCTGCGCGACGAGCTGATCGATAGACTGGCTGATAGAGGTGACGAAATCAATAGTTTGGGGGTTGATCGGAATAGGCCCTACGTTCTGTGCGAACGCACCGGCCGGGAGCCCGGCTCCGACTGCAAAGAGAAGAACTGGTTTGAATAGGCGAGGCATATATTACTGCGGGTTGTAGTTTGAGAGAGCGGCACCCAAATTCGCCGGCTCAGTCGGCTCACTCAACGCATAGCCGGTAGATTGAGTCGCCGTGTTCAAAGCCTTTGCATGAAGATTGCGCTGTTCCAGATTGGCGGCGAGCAACTGCTCAAGAATTTCCGCTTGCAAGGCTTGTGTTCCCTGTTGGATGCGCATATTTTGAAGCTGCGCGGCGTTCAAGAGATTGAGTTGCTTAATTTCGGTGTTGTCAGCGGGATCTCCACTCAGTGCGGTCTGTTCAAGCTGGTTAATGGCGCCGGCGTTGGCGGCCTGTTCCTGGCGAACGGCTGCGAGTGTCGCCATGGATATCTGCCCTGCGGAATCCTGGATTTCTACCGCTGCCAGGCTTGATAGAAACGGGCTGTTTCCGAGTGGCTGTTGTGCGAGAAACTGACCATTTTGTACGGGCAGAGTCGCCATCGACCATGCGGTCGGGACGGCCTGGCCGTAATTGACGGCTTGGTTCCAGGCGGCTGTCTCCCCGTAGTGGTTCGCTACGTCGCTCTGCAACAGAGCGACACCCCACGTCTTCCAGAGCTGTTTGTTGGTGTACTGCTCAAGATTCGTCTTGAGCATTTCGTACTGGGTCTTGGTCGTTTGGTAAAGCTCAATTTCGTTTTGAAGCATCTGCTGATATTGCTGAATCTGCTGGATCAGCTTTGCCACGGCAGTTGGATCGAAAACGATGTCGCCGAAGCCGAATATCGCTTTGGCAGGTGGCGTAAATACAAAACCGGTAGTCAGGGCGATGGCTCCTGCGATAGCAACGGTGCGGCGGCGTTTTGACATCAATGAATCCCCCTTGAAAGCAGCCCAATAACTTCGGCGATGACGGCTGCGGCGCCTAAAGCAAAAAGCCAAAGGAAAACGAATTTCCAGAAGCCGAGCGCGATGCGGGCGTAGCAATTCCGTATGCGAAAGAAATAGCTCAACTCGCGTTCTAATTCCGGGCTCTGCGGCGGATGATTATAGGAATTGTTTATAGATCCCCCGGCATGGTGTGGTTCTGATAAGCAGGCAACATGAGGTCGCCTGCGAGGTAAATCTTCACGCGTGCGCGCTCGCGCACGATAAATGTCGGCAACTGATTCAAGAAATGATCGAGCGCGCGAGCTGAGCTCTCTGCCATACTCTGCGAGACTGCCGAGCGAATCACCACCATTGGGTCATAGCCGAATCCGCTGTATCCATTGCCTGTTTGCGCTACGCCTCCAATCGCCGCGAGCGCCAGCGACGTCCCGAAAATCTGGAGATAATGGTGGTTAACAATATCGCGAAGCCCCGTTTCACCCACTTGGTCAAGACCGGTGAATTGATCGAGCGAAACGGAATATCCATCGGGCATGATGATGCGGTGAAAGGCCACAAAGAGCCGCTGCTGGTTTCCGTTGGCGACCGCGCTGACTTGACCGAGAACGCGCGAGCCCTGTGGAATCAAAACCGTCTGATTGTCATGCGCGTAAATGTCGCTTGTAACCATGCAGTTCACTGGCCCGGCAAACGCGCCGTTGATCCGGTTGGTCAAAACTGTTTCGACAATCGTGCCCTCAAAAAGCCGGTAAAGCTTGCCTTTAGCTGAGTCGAAGTCGTAACTGGCTGTCTTCGGGACCGGTCCTTTCGTGTCGGGGTTTGTCCTGGTATCAGACACTGATGCCGGTTCGCTTTGGATAGGGCGTGAATTGTTAGGCGCAGAGTCCGAATTGTGCATTTGGTTCTTCAGATCAAGGGCGACGTTTGAGGCATGTAAAGCTTGCTCCTCCTGTTTGCGCCGCTCAACAGTTTCCTGCTCCGCGATGCCAGTGCCGCCTTGCTGTAAAGGCATCTGGTAGTATCCTGCTGCGGCCAATTGCTGCTGCCTTTGTAGAGCAGCTAAAGTGTTAACGTCGGTGGCTTGGTCTGGCGGAGACGTGGTGCTTGACAAATTTGCCTCGGGTACTTGTTGCGCAGCTTCGAGGGTCCGCTGTAATGCCTCCTTTTGCGCCTGTAAGCGCTTCAGCTCCTGAGCTTCCTGTTGTGTTTGGCGCTCAAAATTCGTGATATCCATGCTGCTCGCGGGACTTGTTTCCGTGTTAACCCGGCCATCATGTTTTGGTAACGTTGGATTGGGTTTCGGTCGCGTTAGTTCTGTGACACTGATTAGCCCGAGCAGCGCCACAACTACAGTGCCTACCAGCAAGGGTTTGTTCAGAGGCCCCGCGGGAGGCTGGGCAGGCCGGGGCTGATCAGAATTCGGCTTAGAGGAGTGGACCATTTCGTCGGCCATGTCTAGTATCAATTCGTGTTGATAATTCGCTCGAAGGTCATCTTCTGTTTGCCGATGGCCAGATATCCCGCATCCAGAATTTTCGGAACTGTGTAAAGACCATTCGCAAAGCTGTAGTTGATTAGGCTGGGCTTGCCTTCTTTGAGTTCGTAAAGCGCCGGCACTTCCTGTGGATTGGCGCGAATATAAGTGAATTTGTCATCGCGATAGATTGCAGCCACGTTAAAGGGCGCCTTTGCGGCAGCTTTGTGGTCAAACGAATAATCGAACTGCAACTTTGTTGGATAGTCGGCGCGGAATTGCGCGGCCTCGGCGCTGGCTTTCTGCTGTGCTTCTTTCTGAGCGGCCTGCGCGCGAGCTTCCGCAGCAGCCGCCTCCTGTTTGTAGCGCTCGGCGATGCCGGCGTCTACGAAAAGCGGCTGTTGCTGTAGTGGTATCCGACTGCTGTCGTCCGCTGGTTGCAAGAATAGCTTTACGTCGGAGACAGCGCCCGGCACATTTGAGACTTCGCTGAAGCTCAACGTGTAGGCATTACCATGGTCAGTCAGAATGTGCACATCGGTACGTGCCCCGACCTTGGCCGGCTTTACCGTGACGAAGTTGTCGGTACCATCGATGACCCAATTGTCCTTGTCGCCACAGTAGACGGTCATCACCTTTTCCTGTTGCGGCAGAATGATAAGCGTCGTCTCACGAATCTGCGTGTTCACCGGAATCACATCTTTCGCGTGAACCGCGATTGTCCGGCTTTCTTGGGCGACAGCGGCTCCGCCAGCCGGGGTAGCAAAATCGGCACCAAAGAGTTGCGCCGTCCCCACAAAACAGACAAAAAGGAATTTCTTCATACCCTCCTCAAATGGCTCCTGCCGCGAGCAGTTCAATCGCGCGCTCGCCGTGTTTCTCGACCGATTGGCGCCGCTTTAAGCGCTCCAACCCCGATGTGGTAAAGCGCCAATAGCTTTTGGGATCGAGATTCAGTTTCAAAATCTTTGAATAATCCGGCGTCTTCAACAAAACCTCGCGAGTACGCAGGGTCGCAAGCAGATCAAGCTCTCTCGCGTTCAAATCGAATATCTGTGCATACCGGGCCCGATCGATATTCGGGTTCGCCAGGAACATGGTCATCTTGCAGTTATCCCGGACCAGTTCGGTTTGCGGGCCGAGATCGCCAGCCGATTGGGTCATCAGCAGCACTCCCAGCAAGTGCTTGCGGCCGGTTTTGATGGCCATATTCACGAACTGCGCCACTTCGGAGTTCTGCAAGTATTTCCACAGCTCGTCGATGGCGATCAATTTGAAAACGCCGGCCAGGGCCGGATCTGTTATTACGCTCTGGATACGGTAGAAGAGCCAGTAAAGCAGCGGCTGCACGATATCGGCATGTTCTTCCACACCTTGCATATCGAAAACAACGAACTGCGAAAAGGTGAGCGTGTCTGTTGGGTGGTCGAAGAGAGTCCCATAGGGACCGCCTTCGACCCACTTGCTCAGTCTTGGCTTCAAATGCGCCGGAAGCAGCGCGTAAAGCGTGCGCAACCGGAGCAAAGGACTGCCGGCGTATTGCTTATGCATACCGTCGATAAGCTCCGAGAGCTGGTTCTCCTCAAGGTGCGACCAGGAATCGTCTGCGCCCATCAGAAGCTTCAGGAAATTCAGCAGAAACTTGCGGTTATCCGGTGTGTCCGCTAGCGAAAGCGGATTGATATGAAAGGACTGTTTTTCGAGCGTCAGTTTGAGGACCGTGCCCCGGAAATGCTTTGCATTCTCCTCGAACGAGCCGCCTATGTCGAATACGAATGTGTAGCCGTTGTACTTCTGCGCGTGCGCGCATAGAAAGTTGCCCAACACGGACTTGCCGGTACCCCGCGGCCCGAAGATCGAAATCCCGAATGAGTGGTTGTGGAAGGGATCAAGGAAAAACGGCGAGCCGTGTCGGGTCTCAAATACGGCCAGGTACTCATGCTTCAGCTCGTTAACCTGCAAGCTCCCGGTGAAAGGCGCATACGCGAACGAGAGATCCGCATAATGCGTGTTTTGCAGCCATAGCCTGCGCACGTTGAACCGGTGATTGCCGGGCAACATTGCGAAATAAGAGGCCAGCGCGCCGTAGGTCTCCTCCACGGCTTCTGCTTCGTAAGTGCTGAGAACGCGGTGTGCTTCGGATGCCGCCTGCGCAAGCTGCCCGGCATCTGTTCCATGCAGTAGAAGCGAAAGAGAGAATTTGCCGAAGTATCCGCCCTCCGACTCGATCTGCACAAGCGCCTTCTTGAGATCACGAATGATGGTCCGTGCGGAATCGTCCTCAAGATCGGCATCAACTTCCTGAACCCGGCCCGCGGCGTGCGCAAGTACCGTGCCGGGTGCAAGGCGTTTGAAATTCCAAAGAAAGCGCCGCTTCTCGCTGACTGCCTTGCGAAGCTGTGGGTTTTCCGTTCGCTTCCATTCGCTCCACAGCACTATTTCCACGGGGATCGCCGCGAGATCACGAAACAAATTAGGGGTGGTAAAATTTGGAAGCTCTTTGAGGCTGAGAATCTTCGCTCTCCGCTGGCCGAGCGTGAGCCGGCCTTGCCGGTCCCAATCGAGCCGTGAGGCGACCGCTTGGTAATCAATCATGTGCGGAGACTTGAGCGGCAACCGGCCCGCGATTTGCCAGTCGAGATTCAGAAGAAATCGGAGGAATCGAAACACCTCCGGCTGGTTCAAAACTCGGGGCGCAAGGATATCGCTAACACTTTGCTGGAACGATCGCGCCGCTGCCAAAAGATGGTCGAGATCTTGGGAGCGACCCTGATCGTTTGCTCCGCGACCCTGCCGGATGCGCCGCCCCGGCTCGTAGAGCACCACCAGGTACAAATCGATCTGCGTGAGCCGATTGTGCAAAAATGCAATCCGGTCTTTAACGACGCTTTCCACTGGCTCGTTGTGATACGTGTGTTTTCGCGGGATTGCGGCCAACCCGGTTTTAATCAAGTACTGATATAGGCGGAAGTTTTCATCAAAAATGCGGAACGCACAGACCAGCGCGTGAGAAATGCTTTCTAGATGCTCTGTCGTCAAGCACTCGTGGTCGATACCGCGAAGTGACATAACTAACCCGCATGCCCCTTGGCGGGTCACAAACACTTCATCGGTAGCGAAGTATCGAATCGGCACCGCTCGGTGAAACGGATGCGATTTGTGATAATGCCTAACCAGGTCGCGAGCGATCATGCGTGGTGGCCTCGATATTTTGCTGGATCGTACGATCCGCCCTGTACAAGCGAAATCGTCCAGAGCAGCACCATCTGCGGATCGTGACGCGTGAGCATTTTCCCGAATAGGGAAAAGCCAAGCAGCAGCAGGAAAGCGGTGATTTTCGATATTGCAAGGAAGAACACGGCTGCTAGAAACAGCACGCACAGATAGATCTTCCAGTCGATCCCGAAAAGTAGCGGTGGCCGATTTAGCGCCCGAATGACAGTTCTCTTCTGCATGGCGGCTGCGTCGCGAGTTAGGAGGTAGTGGTGAAAAATGTATCGACGATCGACTGTGCATAACCGGCGATGATCAGGCCAACTATGCCGGCCACAATCTTCGCCATGCCGCGTCCGAGGTCGGAGAAGTACATGTTGATGCCGCCCCAGACAATCGCCGCGACGCCCAGTGTCCCCGCGAGAATGCGAAGCCAGGTCACGAACGTGCTTACGGTCGAACTGATGCCGTTGAGTGATCCGCTCTGGGCGTCTGCAGCAACGGCAAACGCCAGCATGAGGCCATAAGGCACAATTGTCCTGGCAATCGCAGCAGCGCGCGCCTTGATATTGGTCGTAATTTTCTGCATGATTGAGACTTCCTTTCTCTGGTGGTTAGTCAACCCCGTTTTGAGGTGTCCGGGTCGAGAAAAATCCAGGCCCGGCCCCGTATGGAGTCGCTGAAGATCCATGGATTGCGAGCCGAGAAATTCGGGAATATGCGATGCCCCTCAGCGATGATCTGCTGAACGTCGGTGCATTCGGTTGTCGCTTCAGGCTCTTGCAATCTATTCCGAATAAAGAAGCGCGCGAAGAATGAAGGCGCAACTCTTTTAGTCGAAAGCGGAATATGATTCGGAATTCCTTTCATCCGTTACCTCCTCTTGCAACTCGCTTCAACACATAAAGCGGTGAGAGATGCTGGCTCGGACAAAATGGCTGCTAATTTTTGGGGGACGGTTTTGGTACCGACGAATCGCTAATGTTGGTTGACGATTACTGCTTTGATTTGGGCAAGCAACGTCTGACCTTTGATTTGAAAATATTTCCGAAGGAAATGCTGAATTTCGTGAAGCCCTTGATCTTTGCTCTTGGCGTGGTTTGCGCGGCATGGCATTCGACCATTCCTGGTCGTTGACGATGTTGAAACCACATCGCTCGGAAAAGCGCCGGATCCTATGCTCGCGGCCCTCGTCTGTAGCTCGTCGACTGGCGCGAGAGCGTCCCGGCGATTACGGCCGGGGCCCACGGGGGTGCGGAATCACTATCCAGAAGAACGCGCACGGCATGACGGCTGCGGTGACTCCGGGGCTTCGGATTCCGCGCTCCATCGCTGCCGCTTTCCAGATGGCTCAGCCGAAGCTCGTTCCATATAATGAGCTGCTAAGCGCATTCGGGAATCGAGGGTATCACTGCGCAGGTACATGCGCTGGCGAAGTGGCGGACGGGAAACGCTTCGCGTCGACGCTGTTTTGCTACTCCTTACCATCGAACATATGAGCATCCAACGGACGGAGCACGTCGGCGTCGTGGTTGATGATCTCGCAGCCACGATTCAGTTCTTCATTGAGCTCGGACTCGAGCTACAGGGTCAGGCAACCGTCGAAGGTCGCTGGGTGGACCGCGTCGTGGGACTCGAGGGGGTACGGGCGCACATTGCGATGATGCAAACTCCGGACGGCAACGGGCGGCTTGAGCTGACGAAGTTTCACTCACCATCAATCCAGGGCGACAGCCAGCACGTACCGGTGAACACGGGCGGTATTCGCCACGTCGCATTCGCCGTCAACGACATCTATGCCCTCATTGTCCGACTGTGAGCCCGCGGCGCCGAACTCGTCGGCGACGTCGAACAGTATAAAGACCGATACCGTCTCTGCTACGTCCGCTGCCCGGAGGGAATCATTGTCGAACTAGCAGAGCAAATCGGCTGACGCATCGAGTCCACGATGACACTTAGAGGCTTGTTGCGTAGGAGCGACTCACCCGCGGGTCGGCCCGTCTGACTCCTACATTTCTGGACTAACTGACCCCGCGCATAGAATGCGCGGCCGCGGCCCGCCCTTTCCGCCGAAGGGTCATCTGGGTTTCGCCGCTCGCGATGGGTCTCGAGAGGATCTTTACGGCTGATCGTAGAACCGCGCCAGGTCGTGCGCCGCTTGGCAGACTTTCCCTTCGGCGGTACCTCCCCACGTGGCTGGCGCCGTCTTGCGGATGTTTGCGCATTCCTGATTGATGGTAATCGCTAGCTCTTTATGACTTGATTGGAACCAATGGAAGAGGGAGTCGCGAGAGGCGCTCTCCACAGGTCCCGATCCGGCGGCCTCCACCTGCCGGACGATTTGACTGTTGGAAGCAGCATCAGGGGTGCGGCTGCAACCGATGACGGCCAGGAAAAGAGCCGCCGGAAATACGTAAGCGGCGCGTGATTCTCCCATTAACCACATTTTCTAGCAAATTGGACCCTTAAGTGGTATATATTTTGTCTAATGTAGAAATTCGAGACCGGAAACACCGATGTTCACGATGATTCCTGAAGATTATCTAACGACTGGCGTCGTGCCAATTTGCATTCGCCAAGTCGATAATGAAGGGAACGAGGTCTTTCCTGGGTGGATTGAAGCCGTCCCTCCCATCGCTGACCCCCTGCGCAGATTGGCTCGTCGCGCCGGAGACGTTTGGCTCGTTTCGCAATTGGCCGAAGAATCAGTTCACGGACTATCCGCCCGGCACGGGCGAGATCTTGGCCCAGCACCCAGTTCGGCCATTTATCAGGATGCCACCTGGAGAGCGCTGGATATGACCGTGGGCGGCCGCCGCGCGCGCAACGGTCTTGATGTTCAGCTCATGAAAGAAGTGTTGGGTCTCCTGCAAGAGCCCTATAATTTCGCCAAAGTCATCGAGGACAGGGAATTCATCGAGCATCTCGAAAACAGGTTAATCGAACTCGGTTTGGGCGACGTGCACAAGATGCTGATGCTATACCTCGCGGAGGCAGAAGATGAGATGCCCGCAGCATTCGGAATAGAAAGCCGCAAGAGTACGGCTTGGCAGACTCTGTGCAAGCGCTTCCGGCGCGGGGTTCATAAAGCGATTCAGGGAATGTGAAGACCTTTCCGGTCAATTGGGTTGAATGAACTAGAATGTCAGAGATTGATGCCAGATGACCCGCGGGAACCAACACCAGAGGAGCTTAAACGTGTTCTTCAAGAAGCGGTCCTGCGCAATTATCCCAACCCCGATCGCCTCGGTTGCCCTGGCTCGAAAGTTTTAAAAGAGGTCGCCAAGCAGCGCCTTCCTTTTGAGGACAGCCATTGGGATCACATCTACCACTGCTCGCCCTGCTATCGAGAGTTTCTCGACTTCCGCCGGGAATTCCGCCGGAAGCCAGCCATCAATAAGTGGTTGAGCTGGTCTAGCGCCGCCGCTGCCGCGCTGATTGTTTCATTTGCGCTTGTCCGATGGATGCCGCGGCACAGCGGAAAACCACCAGCACCGCGCGACCAAGCCTCCATTTTGAAAAAAGGGCCAATGGCCGTTCTGAACTTAGAAAACACATCGCCCAATCGGGGCGGTGGAGCGAAGTCAAAACCCGAATTACAGCACCTTCCGCGAGCTTCTCTTACGCTTTCAATTTATCTGCCGCTGGGCAGTGAGCCTGGTCAGTACGAAATCGAACTGCGCAAAGAAAATGACCTGTCACCACTCGCGAAATATTCAGGTACCGCGCACATTGAAAACGGACTTACTGTTGTGACAATCGAGCTGGACCTATCTAAATTCCCACCAGGAACGTACGTTTTGGCCTTTCGGCACGATCGCGAAGCATGGCGCATGCGGTATTTTGCGCTCTCGTAGGGAAACGATCACGTGTCGAGCCACGGGCCGCTTACTTCTACAGAGAACCGATGAAACGATGAAACGGCCTATTGTAGGACTACAGTAGGAACGTTCACGGAACAGGCTACGGTGTATCCACGATGTTGATCTTATCCTTCAAGCCAAGGTCCTCGAGGATTTGCCGGATCTCGAAGATGAGACTATCAGCGGAAGCTCGGTCAAACGTCACCAGGAAATCGATTCCGACCTTCAAATCAATTCCCGTTCTCAGCTTCGGTAGAATTTTGGTGCCGAAACGGTTCCAAATCTCGGGCGACATCGCCCCTGTTAAACGGATTGTCCTCGTTTGAGCTCGAGGAGTAGGACTGGGCTCGGGATTCGGGCTTGGCTGTGGGATCGGCGATGGCTCCATGACGGGCGAGACGACGTCCGGACCGGAAGCAGGCGCCGTCACCCGGGCTCTGAGCGCCTGAGCCGTTGCCTTCGTCAGCAGGAAAACTCCGGCGTCGAACGCCACCTCTTCCGGCGAGACGGGTTCACCGAACCACATGCGTTCATAGCTCCCGTCTGGCTGCCGACCAGAAGCCAGGCCGAATTCCCCGCGGCTCACAAATTCGACAATCTTGCTGCGTAACGTCGCATCCGGGTCGATGAGCCGGGTAAGCGAGCCGTTCAAGAAACTCTGGCGCAGGCTCGCCAAGGGCCATGCCCCGCTTTCCTTCAAAGCAGGCGGCCAATTGCGGTCAATGTAGCCCGCCCCCACGGATTCATTAAGCAGGGCTTCCGATTTCAGTGCGGACACGACTCGCCCGCAGAGCGTTTCTCCGCTGCTCGAATGTCCTGCGCCAAGATCAATCGTTTTCAGACCACTCGCATCCTGGCTGTCGGCAACTGCAGCGAAACGGTAGCCAGCCCACACTTCATCCTTCGCCGCTTCCTCCGCGGCCACAACCTTTGACTGAATTTCCACCCGATCAGCCCGGTCAAACTCGCCTCCGAGCGTCCCTTCCGCGATCTCCCGGGCCACACGCTTCCAGGCGAGCCAGAGCTCGACCTTTTCCCGAAGGTCGCGCCCGGGCTGCTTGATGCACCACACCAGGGCCCCTGGGTATAGGCGCGGCGCCTTCCCGCGCTGCCGGGTCCATTCGGCGATCTGATCCCGCAAGTGACCGGAGGGGTCCCACTCCGAGTCTGGGCTCAGGATTACCAGCGTCAGTCTCGGTGTGTCCGGAATGTCGGAACTTTCCTGCGGAAATGCAACAAGCGGCAGACTGGCGCCACGCCGGAACTCGTCCTCCACGATCTTGCGGAGGGCCGGCTTGATCTCGGTCTCTTCGTCCAGCGAAGCCCGGCGGTCGCTGACCACCTTCTTCATCGTGGGTTGATGCGTGATTCTGAACCCGTCCGATCCGACCTTTCGGATGAAGTAGGACTTGTCTTCCAGAGCAAACGCGGCGTTGTCAATCGACGTCG
>Ga0209061_1001723_pt1 | contig 33310 bp, 33 predicted proteins | sample Coa_R1_10_FD_187157 | JGI IMG/M metagenome (GOLD analysis project Ga0209061, IMG submission 187157) | Surface soil microbial communities from Centralia Pennsylvania, which are recovering from an underground coalmine fire - Coalmine... | ecosystem: Environmental > Terrestrial > Soil >... | reverse complement strand
GGGGAGATCCGGTGGCCGTCACTGGGGAGTTTCGATGGCCGCCTACGGGGAGATTCCCATGGCCGCCGTCATTTAGGACGGGCGGCTGGGAGGCGCTGGCCAAGCGCAAGCGTGGGCGGTCTGCTGAGCAGCAGATGGTGCTGTCGGCCTCGCAGCAGAGTCGGCTGGTGGAGATGATCAAGAGCAACCATCCGGATCGGTTGGGGATCCCGGGGTTGTTGTGGACGCGCTCGGGTGCAGGAGTTAATCGAGCGTGAGTGCTCGGTGCGGCTTGAGCTCTCGACCGTCGGGCGCTATGCGCTCCCCGGCAGCCCCGGGCACCGCGCCCGCCGCGGCCGCAACAACCGATCCCCAGCCCGGCAACCCAGCACCCGCACCCGAGCATGGCCCCACCGCCCGAGAACCCACCGCATCACGGGCATCCCAACCCCCCGCCACCCAGCTCATCCTCCACCACCCCACACCGGCGCATACGCTCAACATCAGGGTGCCACCGCCGGCATCCCACAGGGCCCTCCCGCCGCCGCCAAGCCAACGGGAAGGCTCTCGCGTGTTCAGAACGCGCGAAAGCCTGCCATCCCCCGGGCCGCCATCCCGACGATGACCGGCGCCGCCCAACCCAAGCCGAAATCAAACGGCGCTCAACACCAGGTTGGATGAGCACCAGGAGTCAGAGGCCGATGCCAGTCCGGTTCGGAGGGCAGGTCTTGGCACGGACCGGCTGAGCAGCCGACATCGCCCCCGCCCTGACCCCTGCACCACGCACCCCACGCGGCAGGGAAAGCTGTGGGCTGCGTGGTCCTGGAGGTCTCTCGCACCTCGTCGTCGCACGGTCGATCGACAGCGCCAGACCACGCTGCTGGTGCTCAACGCGCTCGGGATGACCTCCAGCGACCCGCGTCAGGCGGGCCACGGCGCTCCACGACTACATCGAGGCTTTCGCAACACCCGCCGTCGGCACTCCGCGCTCGGAGTGCGCACCACGGGGAAGTCGAAGCGGATGGAATCGCGCTCGTCAAGCAATCGCTGTTCCCCTCACCACTTCACGGGCAGCGGTGGGTCGCCCGGACGTGGCTCCGGACCGCCCATGTCCGGGAACTCCGCTGGACGGAACTCGTCCGTTTCCCAGACCCGGCGCCGGATCTCCTCGAATGACACACCGTCGGCGTACGCTGCCGCCACCTTGTCCGGGTCAACGAACGCGCCGATCGGATTCTGGGCGAACTCGGGTGACTCGCGCATCCACTTGCTCGAGGCATCCCAGTCACCGAAGTTGTCGCACTGCAGCTCGACGTAGTTGAAATCCGGGTCGGCGTAGTAGTACGAGAACGTCATCCCGTGATCGAGGCACGCACGCGGCACGATACCCTCGTCGCGCAGCCGGACGTACGTGTCATTGAGATCCTCGAACGAGGCGAACTCAAACGCCTGATGATGGAGTCGGGAATGGTTGCGCTTGTCGGTGTCCTCACTCAGATGCGGGATTGCCGTCAGCGCGATGCGGTGGTTGGCGCGGTCGTTAGTCATCCAGGCGCCCATCGGGAACTCGAACGTCGACGTCATGCCTAGAACGGTTGCATACCAGGCCTTCATCTCCTCCAGCCGGGTGGTGAAGAAGTTGTTGTGATGGAACTGGGCGTACTTGATCTTCCGCGTGCCGTCACCGGGCCCGTTCGGCCGCGCGACGGTGTCAGCGATGGTGGACATGGTCCTCCTCGATTTCCGTGGTTGGCGGCTGGGTCGACCAGCCGGTGGTGTGCAACTGGCGGAGCAGTGCGTCGACGAGCACCTCGACCGCGTCGGCCTGGGCCACGGCACCGAACACGTAGTAGTCGGGCCGTACCATCACCGCGGCGGCGCCGTGCGCGCGCAGCCAGGCGGTGAGTCGCCCGTCGTGGTCCGTGACATCGGCGCCAAGCGCGGCGACTCGGCCGCCGATGGCCTCGAAGGCTCTGCGAGTACCGTCTGCGAGCGCGACGCCCCCGGCATCGTCGACGATCAATTTAAAGCCGCGGCCGACGATGTCGTCGAAGCGCCCGACGCGTCCATCGCACTCGACCATGCCCTGCACTGACAAGCACCCGACCAGGGGCGGGGAGACGCGCCAGTCGGTGTGGCCGAGGCCCGGACCGAGTGCGGGGAAGGGCCATGGCTCGACCCCCCCGGCCGCGCGCAGCCGGCGGTCACGCTCGGCCGCCGCGTCGGGGTCGCGCTCGCACGAGACCTTACCCATCGCCAGTGACTGCTCGACGAGCGCCTGCGCGTGCGGAAGGCGCTCAGCCGAGTACGAGTCGAGCAGCGCGCCGCCGGCCGTGCCCTGCAGCACGAGGGCCAGGCGCCAGGCGAGCGCCTTCGCGTCCCGCAGACCGGAGCACAGGCCCTCGCCGAGATGTGGCGGCATGCGATGACCCGAGTCGCCGATCAGGAAGCATCGGCGGCCGGCCTGGAGCGAGCCCGCGACCGCAGCCCGGAACTCGTATACGGTGCCGCGGACGATCGTCGCCTCGTGTGGCATGAGCCACGGCTTGAGCAGCTCCCAGACGTGGTCGGGCCGCTCGTAATCGGCGGTGTCCTCACCTTCGACGAGCATGAACTCCCATCGCCGGTGACGTTGCCCCTCGGGGCCGAGCATGTACGGCCGCGACGGCTCGCAGAACTGCATTGGAAACGGGGCGAACCGCGATGCGACACGCGAGTCACGCGGCAGAACGTCGACGACGAACCAGCGTTCGCCGAATCCGGCATCGTGAAGTGGGATGCCGAGCAGGTTGCGGACCGTCGAGCGGGCGCCGTCGGCGCCGATCAGGTACCGCGCCCTGAGCGTCTCGGTCACCGCAGTGCTTTCGGGTTGGTTCGCGGCCACGTCGAACGGGCTCAGCTCGACCGCGACGTGGTCCTCGTCCTCGACCAGCCCGGTGCACGCGATCCGCCTTCGCACGGTGACTGTCGGCAAGCTCTCAACGAGACGCTGCAGGGCCGCCTCGAGCTCCGGCTGGTAGAAGGTGTAGGAGAACGCCCACCCGGACGGCGACGAGGGCATGTCGAAGGCGAGGATCCGTCCACCGTCGGCGCCGAACCATTCGTAACGCTCGACAGGAAGCATGTCGGCGAGCAGCTCCTCGGCGATGCCGAGCTCCTGCCAGATCCGCATCGCCTCGTGGTCCATGCGGATCGCGCGGGGCAGCCCAATCGGGTCCGGATAACGCTCGATCAGCACGACATCGAAACCCGCCCGGCCGAGGAGCGCAGCCTCGAGGAGGCCGACCGGCCCGGCTCCGATGATCGCTACGTCATGCATGCTGTCGACCGTACATGATTCCCATTGACGTCCTTCTGACTTCCCACTGACGTCTTCTGACCGCCGCTGGTGCGTCGACCGAGCGCTTTACGGAGCCTGCCGGGTCCGGCTGACCGGCATCACCGGGCCGTCGACCCTCGCCTCCGGTGGACGCTGCCGCGGTGCCGCGGTCGCGCTCACCTCGGTCGGCGCCGCGGCGGGCGCCTGAGCGTGCCGGTTCCCAGTGCGCCACCGCCACCACGCCTCGGCGCGGCGCATCGCCCAGGCCAGGGGCGGCGGCGGCGACGACGCAATGCCGTCGGGCTGCTTGATCGCGGTCAGAGTGAGCAGGAGGCCCGCCACCACGGGCTGGTATTCGCCGATGTTGAGGCGGATGTTGACGAGGGTGACCAGCAGGCCGTTGGCCGAGAGCAAGATCCCGGCGACCACGGCACCAGAGATCCGGCCCACGCTTGCGACGTACACGATCGCCAGCAGGGTAACGGAGTTGAGCGCGCTGAACGCGGGCGGCGAGACGGTCTGCACCGAATATGCGTACAGACAGCCGGCGAGCCCTGCGATGAACGCGGACAGCCCGAACGCAAGCAGCTTGGTGCGGGCAACGTTGATGCCGGCCGCCGCGGCCGCACGCTCGTTCGAACGGACCGCGATCATCATCCGTCCCGCCGGGGAGCGCCGCAGCCGCGCGACGAGCAGGCCCACCAGGCAGATGATCAGCAGCACGAGCGCACCGAAGATCACGCGAGGATAGGCATGCCCGTTGGCGATCCCGAGATTCAGCCCGAGCAGCGTTGGCGAATCGACGCTGCGTCCGCCGAGCCCACCCGTGAAGCCGGTCCAGTTGAACACAAGCGCGTCGATCATGAACGCAGCCGCGAGCGTCACGACGGCGAGGTTCACACCGCGCAGACGCAGGGCAGGCAGACCGATCAGCAGGCCGAGCGGGACCGCGGCCAGGCTGGCCAGGATCAGAGAGAACGGGAAGCCGATGCCGAGGTTGCTGCTGATGTGCGTGAGGAGAAACGCGCTCACTCCGGCAAACGACATCTGCGCAAGGGACACCTGCCCGACGTAACCGGTGAGGACGACGACGGACAACGCCAGCCCGATCGTTGCGTAGGAGGAGATGAGCGCGGCTCGGAGCGCGCCGCTCAGGACGACCAGGGCGATCAGCCCCGCCACGAAGCACGCGGCTGTCGTCAGGTAAGGGTTGCGGGGGCGGCCGAGGGAGGGGTTGTGCCCGGCGGCGGACTCACCGCGCGCGCCAATCCCGCGCGACATGGCGAACATCGCGACGATGATCACGATGAACGGCAACGACTCCGGTAGGCCGTTCTGCGGAAGCCACGACGCAACGCTCAGCAGCTTGAGGATCTCCGACTGGAGCATCCCGAGCCCAAGGCCAACGGCCGCGGCGATGGCGAACGACTGGAAGCGCGCCACGAGCGCCGCGCCAAGCGCCGGCACGATGAAGAGCGTGTACGACGTCGGGTCGACGGTGGAGATCGGCGCGATCAGGATGCCCGCGGCGCCGGCGAGTACGGTCGCGATGATCCAGTTGCCGCCAGACGTTCGATTGGCCGAAAGGCCGATCACCATAGCCCCGGTCTCGTTCTCCGCGACCGCGCGTGTGGCCAGGCCGAAGCGCGTAAAGCGATAGATCGCCCAGAGCACGGCGGCGAGCACAACGGTGATAACGGTGAGCAAGAGCCGATCGCCAGGCACGTCGATCCCGGCGATCCGGATCGGGCTGTCCGGGAGGATCGGCGCGGTCGACGCCTCCGTCGTCCCGAAGTTGAGCACCGCGACAGCCTGGAGGTAGAGCATCGTCCCGACAGAAGCAGCCACGCGGACGAGCGGCGGGGCCTGGCGCAGCGGCCGGAAGACGAGCACATACATCACAGCACCGAGCAGCACGGCATAGAGCAGTGAGACCACGAGCGCCGGAGGGCCGGCGATCGTGCCGCCGGTCAGCGAGATGGTATGCGGCAGGATCGGCCACGGCAGGATCAGCGATCCAAACGAGCGAAGGTTGATGTACACGTAGGCGACGAACATGGCCACGGCGCCGTGCCCGAAGTCGACGACGCCCGCGCTGCGGAACTTCAGGACCAGGCCGAGCGCCAGCAGCGCGTAGACCGAGCCGGCGCCAAGGCCGAGGAGGAGGAAGAGGAACCACGATGACATGAGCGGGAGAACGATGCGGGCCGCGCGCTCGATTTACACCCGGCCCGCTCCGTTGATGGTTACTTGCCGGGTGAGTAGAGGTGGGCGCCGTCGATCCAGCCGGTGAGCGTCTTCAGCCGGCCGTTCATGACCTGCTTGATTAGCATGTAGCCGTTGCAGGATGCAGCCTGCAACGGCACCTGCGCTCGGTTGCAGGTGTAGGGGTGGGCGAGAAAGTTCGGGTGGTTGGAGCCCGAGGTGAACGCGGCCATGATCGATTTGCTGTTGAGCGGTCCTTGGACCGCACTCAGCGTCCTCTGGATGTTGATCACCGAGCCTAGCCCCGCCAGCGCCGGGCTGTCGAGCGCGATGTTCTTCGGTGCGTACTTGCCGAGGATCGCGAGCGCCAGTCGCGCGTCGGGCTGGCCGGAGTCAAGCGAATAGAACGGCTGCGCGAGGATCAGCCCGTTGGCCGCCGAGCCGGCGGAAGCCAGCGCGGGCGGTGAGGTGCACGGGTCGATCCCGGCGATGTGCCCGCTGTACCCAACTGCCCTCAGCGCCTTCAGCACTGCCGGGCACTGAGACGGCGTCTCAACGTAGACGAGGTCAGGATTGCTGGAAATAGCCGAAGCAGCCGCGGAAGCCATGTCGGCCTGCGTGGGTGATATCGGCACGGCCTTTACCTGGAGCCCGGCGTTCTTCATCTCGTTCTGGATGATGTCGGCGGTGTACGTGCCCTGGGTGTCGTCGATATAGATCACCGATGCCTTCTTGACACCCCACGTCTGCTTAGCGTACTTGATCGCGGCCGCGTTGTCGGCCACGGTCAGCGAGATGAAGATGACCGCGTTAGGAGCGTTGCTCTCGACCGGTGTGAAAGGCACCCCGCCGATATAGTCGAGACCGGCGCGCTTCCACACGGTGAACGCGCCTGCGGCTCCGGTGTCGGCGGCGCCGAGGATCAGCAGCGGGTGCTTGGCCAGGATCTGATTGGCGCAGTTCTCTGAGGTCGCCGGCGTACCGTCCGAGACACACTCTGCGAGCTGGATCGGATGGCCGTTGATCCCGTTCAGATAGTTGTTCACGTAGTCGACGCCTGCCTGTTCCGCCTCCAGCACCTCCGGGAAGGTCACCGGCCCGGAGTCGAGGTTGATGACGCCGAACACGTAGGGTGTGCCCGTTGCCTTGTGCGGGGTTCCGAGCGATGCCGCGCCGGAGGCACCGCCACTCGACGGTGAGGTCGAGCCGCTGCTCGACGGCGTGGTGCTGGAACCGCCTCGGCTAGACGACGTGGTGCTCGAGGTGCTGCCACATCCCGCCGCCACAGCCGCGATGAGTATGACCACCGCCGGCAGGGCGGTGAGTCGTATCCGGTGGTTCATGGCCACCCCTTTCTGTCTATCGTGTTCCCGCCTCATGGTTGGACGGTGTCCTTCAACCGAGCTACGGCGGCTTCGCCGAGGTAGCTCGACTTCAGTAGTTCGGGCTTCGTCCTGAGATCCTCCGCAGATCCGTCGAGCACAAGGTGCCCGTGGTTCAAGACGTAGGCGCGGTCGGCCACCTCGAGGGCCAGCGCGACGTGCTGCTCGACGAGCAGCACACCCGTCCCGAGATCGTCGGCGACCCGACGGAGCACCGACGTCAGCCGTTCGACGATGACGGGCGCAAGCCCGAGTGACATCTCGTCGACCAGCAGGAGCCGTGGTTGCGTGATCAGGGCGCGGCCGACGGCGAGCATCTGCTGCTCGCCGCCTGAGAGCACGCCCGCCTTGCGCGTGAGGCACTTCTCGAGCTCGGGCAGCAGCTCGAGCAGCTCGCGCTCGCGGAGTCGCCCACCAGAGCGGCCGGCGAGCTTCAGATGCTCGCGGACGGTCAGTCCGAAGAACAGTGCGCGGCCCTCCGGTACGAGCGCGACGCCGTCCCGTGCGAGCTGATGGGCCCGGCGCCCGGCGGTCGTCTCGCTGCCGAGCATTATCGTCCCGGTGAGCGGCGCGATCAGCCCGGCGATCGCCGACAGCGTCGTGGTCTTGCCGGCGCCGTTGGGCCCGAACAGCGCGACAACCTCCCCCGCGTTAACGTGCAACGACAGATCGCGGACCACGGGCGTGCCGAGGTAGCCGGCCGACAGGAACTCGACGTTGAGCACGGTGGTGGCCTCAGCCGTGGCCATTACCGACTGCCTTCTGGCCTCCGAGGTACGCGGTGATCACGCGTTCGTCCTCGCGGACCTGGGTCGGCGTGCCCTCCGCGATCAGCTGCCCGAAGTCGAGTACGTAGATGTAGTCGCAGGTGTTGAGGACGAGCCCCATGTCGTGGTCGACGAGGAGCACCGTGACCCCCTCGCTTGGCAGCGAGCGCAGATGCGTGCCGAGCTCCTCGGACTCGTGCGTATCGAGCCCGGCGGCCGGCTCGTCCATGAGGACGAGGCGCGGCCGTCGCGCAAGCGCGCGGGCTACGCCGACCAGCTTACGGCGACCGTGCGAAAGGTCCTTTGGCGAGCGCTGGGCGACGTCTTCGAGGCCGCAGACCGACAGCGCCCAATCGATCGCCCCGCGCGAGTTGCGGCGGGCACGCAGAAGCTCGACGAGCGCGCTGATCACGCCGACGTCGTCAGTCGCCACGAGGAGGTTCTCCTCGACGGTGAGATCGTCGAACAGCTCGATCGACTGGAACGTCCTGGTAAGGCCGCGCCGGGTGCGCAGGTGCGGCGGGACGGCGGTGATGTCCTCTCCGCCAAACCGCACACGCCCGTCAGAGGGTCGGTGGTAGCCAGTCAGTGCGTCGATCAGGGACGTCTTGCCGGCGCCGTTGGGACCGATCAGTCCGACGACCGTGCCCTCGTTGATCGCCATGTCGACGGTCTTCACCGCGTGGACGCCGCCGTAGCGGACGCTCAGGCGGTCGACCTCGAGCAATGCGGTCATCGGCTGACCGGTCTGTGTGCCGCGTCCGCCACGCCGGCGCGCGTGCATTCAGGTGTCAACGGACTCCTCTCGCTGCTCAAGCGGTTCCTACATTATGTACTATACACGATTGTGAATTTGGGGTCAAGGTTGTGATCGCGTTAGCGCGCGGGTTGCGCCAATTCGACGCTGAAGACGGCGTGGCCGCCAAATACCCAGATGACGCAGCCCCGGTGGCCGGCGGGTTGGGCGCTCCAGCGGTGGCGTCGCCATGCAGGAATGCGGACCACGCGGTGACCAGCTCATGTGAGACGGCTGAGGCTCTCGGCGCCTGGCCGCCGGGCCGCTCTCCCGGCCCCCAGTCACCCCAGTCCTCCCAGGTGCCGAACAGCAGGGGGGCTTCGGCGGTGTGGGTGGCGCCCGCAGCGGCGCGCTGCCGCGCCTCCTCGAGCACCGAATGGGAGCGGTCGGCGTGGCAGAGCATCGCGACGATCTCCGGAACGCGCCAGGCGCGCGGGGGCAGCCGTCAGCCCGTCGGGGCCCCGCCCCGACCTCGCTGCCACCCAGCCGATCGCCGGAGCCGCCGCCACCGAACCGGCGGCCCGCAGGGCCGAGCGCTAAACGCTTGACGGCAAGCCGACATCCGTTACACGCTCGAGGGTTGACACAGGACGGCTCATACGGTAGGTCCTGAGCGGCACCTCGCCGGTGCCGTCCCTTGGCGCGCATCCGCGGCCGCGCGCTCTCAAACGCGGCGTCCACCAAGCGTCACCGTCCCATCATCGCTCCCGTGATGGTAGGCGCTGCGGTCGGGATCATGCTTGCCCTTCGGGCCGCACACATCCTCGACCTCCTCGACCATCATCTCCGACAGCACGCCCGGCCCCACACCAACGCCGAGCGCGAGCAGCCCCTCCCTCGCTGCGCCGACCAGCTGCCCGAGCGCCTCCTCAATCCGGGGCGGGAGCGGCTCCTCAACAGCCTCGCCAGCGCCACGACCTTCGATCGCGATACGATCTGCACGGCCGTTCCTCCTGTCTTCGTGCCAGAGCATCAACTCCGGCGAATGGACTTCAGATCGATCTACACGCTGCCAACAGCAGCGGACCAGGGTGGGATGACCGCCACCTCAAGTTCTTCGCCGACAGGGTCAACCTCTCTCACACCGCCTCCGCGGCCAGATCGTGTGGGGCACCAACGGCAACCACTCGGTCGCGGCGAACCGATTCTTCCGCCAGCTCGGCCGCAGCCGCTCAAAAGCAATCGAGGTGATCTCGTTGGCCATGGGACCCGGGTACGCGAAGTCCGCCCGCGAGCACGCGCCCCAGGCGATCATCGCGATCGACCCGTTCCACATCGTCGCCTTGGCCAACCGGGCGCTGGCCGACGTCCGCCGCGCCTACTGCAACAAGCTCCGCGAGCTCGACGACCCCGACGCCGCCGACGGTTCAAGGACGCCCGCTGGTCGCTGCTCAAAGCCCCCGACCGCCTCTCAGACCAACAGAGCACAACGCTCAGAGCGCTCAGGGCCGCCGCCGGCGAGGCGTGGCGCGCCTACACCCTCACAGAGGCGCTGCGCGCGATCTTCAAGCCCGGCCTCACGCTCCAGGACGCCACGATCCCGATCGACCGCGCCATCACCAAGGCGCTACGCAGCCGCCTGGGACCGTGCATCCGCCCGGCCAGAAACGATCCGCCGCCACCGCGACGCGATCCTCCAAGCGATCCGACTGGGCATCAACCAAGGCCGCACCGAGGCCCCGAACAACAAGGCCCGGCTCAACACCCGCCGCGCGCCCAAGGCATCCACCCCGCCGCCGCGCTCGCACCGCTCATGCTCACCCGCGGACCGATCACGATTCCAACCCCCGCCCACGAGCCACAGGCCCGAGTCACCTACATCGATGCCGAGAGAGCCCTGTTTTCGACCGGCCTTGACGGCGAGATGATCGTGCCGTCGGTCGTGGCATCCGCCGTCTTGCGTACGAAAGGCGCCGCCTCTTGAAGGCGGGCCCACATGCAAACCCTCACCGTTGAGACAGGCGCCGTCCGACGGCGCGTCGAGCTCGGCCATCGCGCGAAGGCCGTGAGGGGTGCCGTCACCTCGAGCCGGAGGCGCGTCACGCGTAACCGTTCAGGGGGTCTGACCGCCGGGTCAGGCCAGGAGCGGCGTGGGGACCGGCTGCCGGTGTTGGTGGGCGGTGATCGCGGCGGCGAGGTAGGTATGCAGCCGGCGGCCTTGCAGGCGGCAGGTCTCGCGGATCGTGAGTAGCCGTTCGACGGCGCGGTCGCCGTGGTCGGTCTGGGTTCCGTAGCTCGTCCGGCGCCACATGACCGCATGCCTGAGGGCACGTTCCGCGGTGTTGTTCGTGGCCGGCACACCCTCGATGCGGGTGAACGTCCAGAGCGCGTCATAGCGCTCCAGCAGCCCTGCGCAGAACCGGGCGGTCTGCGGATCGCGGCCGCGGGTGCCGTGCTGGAGCAGAGATTGGAGTGTCTGGCGCGAGGGCGCCAGGTCGGCCTGCAGGACCGTCAGGTCACCCGGGTCGCGGTCGGGCTCGTTGACGATCTTAAAAGCGCCGGCGAGGCATTTGCGAAGCTTTCGGCCCAGCCGACCGGGCGCACCGGCGCGTTCTCCCAGCGCGATGAAGTCGCGCAGCACGTGAGCGAGGCACAGCTGCCGTTTGGTGTCATCGATGTACGGGTACACGGCGTAGCGATCGGACACGATCACGCCCTCGGGGCAGTCGCCCAGCAGTGCTCGGGTCGACTCGCGATCACGCCGCGCAGCAATCTGAAACAGGGCGGCGTCGATCGCGGCGGCGACCGACAGCCAGCGGGTATCGCTGCCGCGACGCCACGAGGTCTCATCCGCGCAGCGCACCCGAGCCTGGTCGAGATGCTCGAGGATCCGCACGTACGGATCGTGCAACGCCTCGGAGGCCTGCTTGACCAGCGCCTCGACCGACGCGACGCTGACCTGAACCCCGCACAGATCCTCCAACAGCCTCGAGGTCTCACGCCGGGACACGCGCGCCGCGGTCAACGTCGCCACCGCCGCCGACACCGACGCGTCAAACGCGCCCTCCGGAACCCCGACCGGCAGCGGCGCGAGCGTGCAATGCCCACACTGGCAGCGGACGCGCATCCGCCGGTGCTCAGTCACCTCGACCAGCACCTTGACCGCGGTGACCTGATGAGCGACCGGGTCGCCGTCCGCGACATGATCCTCCTCGCCGATCGGCGCCCCGCAACCATCACACACCGCCGGCCAGTACGTCTCGACATGATCGGGCTCAGCGACCATCGCACGACGCTGAGCCGGGATGCCCGGGCTGACCACCCTGCATGCGACCCGACCCCTTCTTCCGTGGCCGTTCCTTACGCTGCTCAGGCGAATCGCGCGACGGTGGCAGCGAACTGTTGCGCGCGCTACGCCCGAACTGCCGCTCAAGCTCCTCGATCCGCGCAGTCAGCTTCAGCAACACCTCGACCACGACCTGACCGCCAGCCGCTGCGATCGCCTCCGCCTCCGCTCGAGTCACGCATGAAAGATTCCCTGCAAACGACCCGGTTCCTTCATTACTTCAACCAGACCCCCTGAACGGCTACCGTCACGCGGCGGGTGCGTCTCGGCGCAAAGGAGCTCGGTCGGGCGGTGCAACGTAGCGGTCATCCAGCTTTCTGCCCCGCGCGCACCGGAAGCCCGACGGGCGACTCCTCGACGATTCGGTTCTCGATTGCGCCGATCGCTTCGATCTCAACGCGCACGACGTCTCCGGGCACGAGCCAGCGGGGTGGATCGTGAGCGATCCCCACACCTCCCGGGGTCCCGGTCGCGACGATGTCGCCAGCCTCGAGTGTGCATACGCTCGAGAGCAGCTCGACCTGCATGAAGCAGTCGAAGATGAGATTGCGGGTATTGGACTGCTGGCGGACCTCGCCGTTGACGGTGGTGCGGATGTCCAGCGCATGAGGATCGAACTCGTCGCCGGTCACGATCCAGGGGCCAACGACCCCATGGGTGTCAAACGACTTGCCGAGCGTCCACTGGGTGGTGCGAAGCTGATAGTCGCGTACGCTCACGTCGTTGATCACCACGTAGCCGGCGATGACCTCGTGTGCTCGCTCGCGCGGCACATGGCGGCAGCGACGGCCGATGACGAACCCCAGCTCGCCCTCGTAGTCGAGCGCGGTAGAGACCACCGGCCGCTCGATATCGTCGAACGGGCCGACCACACAACTCGGCATCTTGCTGAAGACCGTCGGATGCTCGGGCGTCGGCTGACCGGACTCCGCGACATGGTCGGCGTAGTTCAAGCCGATCGCGAAGAACTTCCGCGGCCGCGGGACGGGCGCGGCGAGGCGGCAGCCGTCGAGGGGCAACCGCGCGGCGCCACTCGAGATCGCGGCGCGCACACGCTCGAGCACCGGCTCGCCACCGGCCAGTAGCTCGGTCATCTCTTCCGGGATCTCAGGGTCGGCGCGGTGCAGATCGACGAGCTCGCCGTCGAGGATCGTGGCGGTCCTGACGCCGCCGTCAGCCTGGATCGAAGCCAGTTTCACAGTGTCCTCCCAGTCAGACTGTTTGGTGTGGGCGGGGAAGTCGGGGTCGGTGCGGCCAGCGGGCCGTCAGCGATGCCGAGAGCCTGCCTGCGTCCGAGCGCGACGAGTGGTGGCGGTGGGTTGGCAGCAATCCCGTCAGGTTCCTTGATCGCGGTGAATGTCAACAGCACACCTGCCACCACCGGCTGGTACTTGCCGATGCTAGTTGGAGTTGAGGAACGTGACAAACAGGCCGTTGGCTAACAGCACGATCCCAGCTAGGACGGGCGCCGAAGATCCGTCCCACGCCGGCGATGTACACCACGGCGAGTAGGGTGACGGCGTCGAATGCGCTGAACGCGGCAGGTGGGACGTTCTGCGCGGAATAGCCGTACAGGCTTCCGGCGAGATCCGCGATGAACGCCGACGGGCCGAAGGCGAGCAGCTTGGTGCGCGCGACGTTGCTCCCGGCCATCGCGGTGCGCTCGTTTGAGCGTAAGGCGATCATCATCCGCCCCGCCGAGGTGCGCCTGAGGCTGGCGACAAGCCGCCCAACAAAGCATACGGTACTCAAGTCGGCGTGGAGCTCGTGTTCCTTTCCGTCGTGGAGGTAGCGAACGATGGGCTCATCCGCCTCCAGACCTTCGATGCGGGCGGCATCGCAGTCGAACCGCAGCGGCTCGCTGGAGCCCAGGAGGGCCGCTATCAGATCCTTGGTCACCTCCGGCCGGCCGTAGAGTGTCACGGTCCGGCCGCCGTTACCTCGCTCATCGGGATGTGGTGGCCCTCGGCGTCGATTCGAAGGTGGATCCCGCCGCGGATCAGGCCCTCACGCTCCATCCGTTCTCCGACGTCAGCTTCGGTCAGGGTGTCGCAGGCGTCCTGCGTGATGACGCCGGCCCGGATCCGCGCCTCGCAGTACTCTCGGCTTGGCGCCTCTACGACCACGCTCTATACGCCGTGACGGTGCAGCGTTGGCTCAGCAACAGGCCGGATGGGCCAGCGCCGACCATCGCAAGCCGGCTGCGCTCGACGATGCTCACCGTGGTACCTCCGCTGCACGGCCAGGGCCGCAGGCCTGCCCGCCCAGCCGCGGTCCGCCTCCAAGGCCGGCGCGGTGGCGGAGGCGGCCCGGACGGGCGGGTGGCAGCTGCACCGGCTCGACCCCCGCAACGATCTCGTTGGTGATCGTCCCGATACCCTCGACCGCGAGTGTCACGACGTCGCCGGGCTGCAGCGGCATCCAGTCCTCACCGCGCCCGCGCAGCTCGAACAGGGAACCGCTTCCGCACGTGCCCGAGCCGAGCACGTCGCCGGGTCGGATCCATGCGCCACGACTTGCGTATGCGACAAGTTCTTCGAAGCTCCACGCCATGTTTGCGAGCGTGTCGTCGCCCAGCTCGCGGCCATTGATGCTCGCTCTGAGGTCTAGGTCGAGGCGGTCGCCCGCCCGGTAGCGCTCAAGCTCGTCCGAGGTGACGATCCACGGCCCGAGGGTGTTCGCGAAATCCTTGGCCTTGCAGAAGCCAAGCCCGAGCTGCATCTCGTCGACGGCATGGTCCCGCGCGGACCAGTCGTTGAAGATCGTGTAGCCCGCAATGTGCTCGCCGGCCTGCTCTGCGGTCAGGTTGCGCCCGGCGCGCCCGATGACGGCCGCCACCTCGAGTTCGAGGTCGAGGTAGTTCGAGCCGGGTGGAACCGGGATCGGGTCGCCGGGGCCGGTGATCGCATGTGGGTTGGAGAAGTAACAGAACGGCTCTCGGTACCAGCGGTCGGGGACCGGGCGCCCCTCGCCCATCAGGATCCCTTCGATGTGGGCCTCGAACACGCTGAAGTCCCGGAGCGTCGGGGGAGCGAGCGGAGCGAGGAGGTTGACCGCGTCGAGCGGCAGCTCGGCCTCGGCGTCGGCCGCAAGTGCAAGTCGCTCTCCTGGCGATGCTGCCAGGAGGTCGAGCACGCCGACGTCCGCTCTGAGACGGCGGACCCGTCCCTCGGGCGTGATCACGGCCGTCCGGGGACCGCCTTCGTGATCGATCCGGGCAATGCGCATCTACGGCCCCTCCTTCTCGTTGGCGATGGTCACCATGTCGTCCACCCTCCGTCCACGCGCAGCACGTGGCCGGTCACGCTGTTCGACGCGTCGCATGCCAGGTAGCGCACCGCATGTGCAACGTCGTCGAGTGTCGCCAGCCGTCCCGTCGGCAGACGGCGCTCGAGCACTTCTCGGCGGAACTCCAGGTCGGCGAGCATCGGCTTAGTCAGCCGCGTCTCGACGAATGTCGGCGCTACGGCATTGACGCGCACACCTTCCCGCGCCCACTCGACTGCGAGCGCCCGAGTCAGCCCTTCGACGGCGTGCTTGGTCGCGCAGTACGCGGATCGTCCCGGATAGCCGACCGCCCCCATCTGCGAAGACAAAGTGACGATGCTGCCGGGGACGGCGCGACGCATGAGGTCGTCGCCAACGGCGCGGCACGCGATGAACGTCGCGCGGACATTGAGATGGAAGAGGCGATCCCAGTCCTCGAGCGTATAGTCGCGCGCGGAACCAGCGCGGTTAGTTCCGGCGGCGGTGACGAGGATGCGGAGGTCTCCAAGCTCGGTCGCGGCGCGCAGAGCTTCGGCAACGCCCTCCGGAGTGGCGGCGTCGACCGAAGCGACGGTTGCCTTGCCGCCGCCGTCGCGGATCTGTGCTGCGGCGTCTTCGAGCTCGCTCTGGGTTCGAGCTACGAGCGCGACCGCTGCCCCCGCGCGTGCGAGCTCGACCGCGCAGGCACGGCCGATTCCACGCCCGGCACCGGTGACGAGCGCCACGCGGCCCTCCAGCGACCAGACACTCATGCCTTCGAGAGACGCTCCAGGCGCATCGTCGCCGTCAGGCCGTGACCTGCCATGCGCTCTGCATCGCAGATCGTCGCGACGTGGGGCGCGACGACGCGAGTCCCCTCAGGCGCGAGCTGTTGATAGGTGCAGGTCTTCAGGAACTTGCCGACCCACAGACCGCCCGTGTAGCGAGCAGCACCGGAGGTTGGCAGAACGTGATTGGTCCCCACTGCCTTATCGCCGAACGCAACGGTCGCCTGATCGCCGAGAAACAGCGACCCGTAGTTGCGAAGCCGGGCGTGGTAGACGGGCAGCCTGGCCGGATCGACCTGGACCTCGAGATGCTCGCTGGCCGCATCATCGGCGATAGCGATCGCCTCATCGTCGTCGGCTGCGATGGCGATCCAGCCGTTCTCGCGCCACGCCTGGCCGGCGATCTCTGCCGTCGGCCAGCCAGGCAGCAGCGCGTCGATCGCGTCGGACACTGCGGCCGCGACTTCCTCCCCGATCGCGATCACGCCAGCCGGCGAGGTGGGCCCATGCTCGGCCTGCCCGAGTACGTCGGCGGCGACGATGCGCGGATCGGCCGTCTCATCGGCGATGATCAGAATCTCGGTCGGTCCGGCAAGCAAGTCGATTCCGACCCGGCCGAAGAGTTGGCGTTTGGCCTCGGCGACATAAGCGTTCCCCGCCCCGACCAGCATGTCGACCGCCGGCACTCCCGGGATCAGCCCGAACGCGAGCGCGGCGAGCGCCTGGACGCCGCCGAGCGCGACGATCACGTCGGCGCCCGACGTGCTCATCGCATACAGCATTGCCGGGTGGATGCCGCCCTCGCGGCGCGGTGGCGCGCAGGCCACAACGCGCTCGACGCCCGCTGTCTTGGCGACGAGGATCGTCATGAACGAGGAGGCGAGCATCGGATAGCGGCCGCCCGGCACGTAGGCGCCGACCGAGCCGACCGGAATGTGCCGGTGGCCGAGCACGACGCCGGGTAGCGGCTCAGTGCGAAGGTCGGTCAGCGTCGCGCGCTGCGCGCGCGCGAAGGTCCGGATCTGATCCTGGGCAAAAGCGATGCTCTGCTTGAGCCCCTCGTCAAGCCCGGCAGTCGCCTGCGCGATCTCGTCCGGCGCGACGACGAAGTCCTCCGGGTCCCAGCCGTCCAGTTCGCGCGACCAGCGCCGGACGGCGTCAATGCCATGTTGCTCGAGGTCGTCGAGCAACGTTTCGACCCGGCCTCGAATCTCGTCGAGCTGCGCTTGGGGCGCGGCCGCCGGAGCCTTGAAGTAGCGACTGCTGTCCGCAGCCATGATCCGTGTATTATATATGATGCGTGGTACCCGTGCAAACGTCTCCGCTCCGAGGACGTCCAGGCGCCCACCGGCAAGTCCCGCAGCCGCGGCCACCATCTGCCGCACGTCGCGCTCGACGCTCACATTTCCGACGAGCGCCGCGCGCTACGTTGGCCAGTTCACGCGCCGCGCAGCTCTGGGGGCACGGCCCCCACGGGCATGACAGTCCCGGACCTGACGCCGCCGACCACGAGCTGCCAGATCTCGGCCGCCGTTGATTCGGCGCTCGCCAACTCGCCGCGCGCGGCCGCGGCGCGCAGCAGGGCAGCAACCGGCTGTAAGTCAGCCGGCTGATCGATCACCTCGCGCACCATCGGCGTATCAACCGCGAACGGCACGACGGCGATGGCCCGCACGTCGTCGCAATCCGGGTACTCGGCGGCAACGGCACGGACCCAGTACTCCATCCCGAGCTTGCCGGATCCGTAGTGCGACATTCCTGGCATCGGCGTCGCGGCGCCAGGTGACGAGCACATGACGACCGTCGCGGGAACCCTGACCGCCCGACAGGCCGACAGGAACGCCTTGCCGAGCACCGGGCCAGCACCGGCGTTGAGCAGCACGGCCGCGGTGTAGTCATCGAGGCTGGCCTCGACGGTTGTGGCGTGGGGGGAGCCGACGCCCGCGAAGTGCAGGAAGACCGCGCGGTCGTATCGTCGGCCGGACATCGCGGCGGCGAAGCGCGCGCTTACGCGCGGCCAGGATGCGGGGGTGGCGAGGTCCGCCTCGACCCATTCGCCGACCTCCGCGCGGCGCCGGCCGACCGTCATCAATGTGACCTGCTCGAACGGGACGGCGAGCGCGAGGGCGCGGCCGATCCCCGAGGACGCGCCGGTTATCGCGACATAGACGCACACGGTGCATTTTACACGATGTCAGTTGGCGTATGATAGCCTTTAAGAATCTTCGGCCTGTACGGCCGCACACCTGTTCCGAAGGATCTGCACCAGAGTGGCTGTTACCATCCGCACGACCATCACCGAGGCGCTCGTCGACGCGTTGCGGGACGAGATCCGCACCGGCCGGATCGCGGCCGGCAGCCGGCTCCGGCAGGCCGAAGTGGCACAGCGCTTCAACGTCAGCACCACCCCGGTGCGAGAGGCGTTCGCGACGCTCGAGCGGGAGGGTCTGCTTGTCAGCTCTGCCCACCGCGGCGTGGTCGTGTTCCAGCCGACGGTTGACGACCTCAAGGAGACCTACGAGATCCGCATTCCGCTCGAAGCGCTCGCCACCGAGAAGGCCGTCGAGAACATCACCGACGAGGACCTCGCCGAGTTGAAGCGGTTGATCGACCGGATGGCCGCGACAGGGAATGATCGGACTCGGTACTCAAAGCTCAACCTCGAGTTCCATAGCACGATCTACCGCGCAGCTCATCGTCCCAAGCTCGAGAAGCTGATCATGGACCTGCGCGAGGCCTCGGCCGCCTACCTCCGGGTGTACGCCGCCCAGTCGCCCAACCACCAGGACACCCACCACGAGCACGAGGCCATTTATGAGGCGTGCGCCGCGCGGGACCCGAAGCGGGCCGCCCAGGCGATGGTCAAGCACCTCCAGCACACGGTCGACTTCGTCTCCCGCTCGCTCGAGCAGCAACCGGCTGGCGACCGATAGCCGCCGGCCCGGGTGGCCTCACCACTTCATGGGCAGCGGTGGGTCGCCCGGACGTGGCTCCGGACCGCCCATGTCCGGGAGCTCCGCTGGACGGAACTCGTCCGTTTCCCAGACGCGGCGCCGGATCTCCTCGAATGACACACCGTCGGCGTACGCTGCCGCCACCTTGGGTGGAAATCCGGGTCGGCGTAGTAGTACGAGAACGTCATCCCGTGATCGAGGCACGCACGCGGCACGATACCCTCGTCGCGCTGCCGGACATACGTGTCATTGAGATCCTCGAACGAGGCGAACTCGAACGCCTGGTGATGCAGTCGGCAACAACGCTTCGCCCCCCGTGTGCGGCTGTTCGCGGAGATGACTCTGGGCGACTGGCGCTTCGCCGCCCTGCACAACGAGCTCGACCTCGCGATGACGCGCCACCTCGCCGCGTCAGGAGCGCCGCATGGGATCCGCGCTCATTCGACCAGCCCGGGAATGATCGTGACCGCACAGACCGTTGCGTTTCTGGACCAGCCCGGCCATACCGTGATGAGATGGCCGCGACGCACCCGCTGGGCCAGCTCGGCATCAGGAACTGCTGCGCCGCTTCCGTTGGTGATCAGAGTTCGTTTGCGAACGTGACCAGCCGGTCTCGCAGCCAGGTGTGTGCGGCGTCGTCCTCGCGTCGTGGGTGCCAGACGAGATCCTCGATCAGGGCGGGGGCCTCCACGGGAGAATCGAAGATCTTCAGCTCTGCGGCCCCCTCCAGTTCGCGGACGAGACGGCGCTGCAGAAACGTGACGAACCTGGTCCCGCGAAGAAAGAGAGCGCCGGTCACGAAGCTGCCGATGACGACATCCGGAGGCTGACCGACACCAAGTTCCGCGAGACGGGCGGCAGCGACCGAACGATGTCCTCCTTGCTCGAAGCCGAGAAACGGCGAGTCCCGAAGTTCCGTGAGCCCGATACGGGCTCCGACGGAGTCGTTCCCCCGCCAGGTGGTCCCGACGTATTCGTCGCGGAACAGCTCCGAGAACGGGAGGGCCAGCGTTTCGCTGATGAACCGCGGAATAACCGCGAAATCAGCCGACCCCGCATTCAGCGGCTCGGCGTAGTCCTCGATGGGCAGCCCCTCGAGGCGAAGGCGGACACCTGGAGCCGTGGCGGCGAGCGCAATCGCGAACGGCCGCAGAAGGACGAGCGTAGGGTAGTCCGCCGCCAGAACCGTGAAGGTTCGCGAGTCCATGTCCGGATCGAACGCCGGCCGCGACCAGAAGACCCCCTCGACCTCTGCAACCGCCCTGGCGGTTGGCTGGACGAGTGCTTCGGCGAAGGGAGTCGCCCTCATCAAGCGGCCTTCTCGCACCAGCAACTCATCGTCGAAGATGGACCGCAGTCGCTTCAAAGCGCTGCTCACTCCCGGCTGGGTCATCGAGAGGCGGCGCGCGGCAACTGTGACGCTGCGCTCCGTCAACAATGCATCGAGGACCACGAGCAGGTTCAAGTCGAGCCCTTGGAGTCGCCGTGCTTCCATCACGCGGAAGTATGCCCGGGATACGGAACGATCATTTGATCGCATACTAGCTGCGCCCCTAACCTCAACGAGGTGACGGGCGGGACTCGATTGGGCGTCGGCCCCCGTCCCTCGCAGCGTCCGGCGCCCGGATGCACCCGATGACCGAGTTTCGAAACCTTGTCGTCGAGCGGTCCGGCAACCGTGTCGCATGGCTGCGGCTACACGCTCCTGAGCGTCGCAACGCGATCGGCCTGGACATGCTCGGCGAGTTGACCAAGGCGCTGGGGACCCTCGCCGCCGATCCCGAGCTGCGCTGCGTCGTGCTGGTCGGCTCGGCGCTGGCGTTCTCCGCGGGCTATGACCTGCTGGCGCTCGAGGACGGAAGCTTCGAACGTGATGCCGACCGCTTGATCGCCAACCCCGACCACGGCGCGCTCCTCGCGCTGACGCGATTTCCGTGGCCGACGGTAGCGGCCATCGACGGGTTCTGTCTGGGGGGTGGTCTCGAGCTGGCGGTTAGTTGCGACTTCCGCATCGCCACCACCCGTGCACGATTCGGAATGCCGGTGACCCGGCTCGGCCTCGTCTACGGCCATAGCGGGCTGCGTAAGTTCGTCGACCTAGTCGGCCCGGCGGCCACCCGGCGGCTCTTCCTGGCCGGCGAGCAACTCAACGGCACGGAGGCCGGTGCGATCGGACTGGTCGATTACGTCGTCCCCACGACCCAGCTGAGTCAAGCGGTGACCAGGCTCGTCGGCCAGATCGTGGTCGGAGCGCCGCTCGCCTTGCGTGGGAACAAGGCGGCAATAGCGGCAGTCCTTGCCGGGGCGGACCGCGATCTCGCCGGCGAGGAGAAACTGCGGACGCTGCGACGGGACTCGATCCAATCGGCCGACCTGCGTGAGGGCGTGCGCGCGTTCCGCGAGCGCCGACGGCCGCGCTGGAGGGGTCGCTGATGGCCTAATCCGCGAGCCGCGTCTTGATGACCTTGCCCATCGCGTTGCGAGGGAGCTCAGGGAGGACGCGCACGGAACGGGGGCGCTTATGCGGTGCGAGCAGGTTGGCCACGTGGTCGGCCATCTCCCGCTCAGACGGGCTCTCCGCCGCGGGTGCGAGAACAATCCAGGCCACGATCCGCTCGCCGAGATCCTCGTCGGGCTCCGCCGTCACCGCGGCCTCGGCCACCGCCGGATGCTCAAGCAGCGCCTCCTCGATCTCGCCCGCTCCGACTTTGAAGCCGCCCGTCTTGATCAGGTCGGTCGACCTGCGCCCGACGATCCGCAGGTACCCGTCGGCCGCCCGGGTGGCGAGGTCACCGGTCCAGAACCAGCCGTCCCGCATCGCCTCGGCGGTTGCCTGCGGCCGATTCAGATATCCGAGGAACAGGTTGTCGCCTCGGACCGAGATCTCCCCGATCGTCTCACCGTCTGACGGAACCTCGGCCCCCTCGTCGTCCAGCACCCGCACCTCGACCCCCGGGACCGGCGGCCCGACCTCGCCCGCTCGTCGCTCGCCATCGGCGCGCACCGCGGTGTTGATGAGAGTCTCGGTCATCCCGTAGCGCTCGACGATCTGCTGTCCGGTGGCGACCTCGATGCGCCGAAATGTCGAGGCCGACAGCGGCGCCGAACCGGAGACGAGCAGGCGGGCGCGGCTCAGCGCCGCCGCAGCCGTTGCGTCGCGCTCAACAAACTCCGCGAGACGGTGGTACATCGTCGGCACGGCGAAGAGCATCGTGTCGCCGGCCTCGAGTGCCGCGATCGTGGCCGCCGGCGAGAAGCGGCCGAGATGGTGCACCGAGCCGCCGCGCCGCAGCGGGCCGAACAGCCCAAGGACGAGACCATGGACATGGAAGATCGGCAGGGCGTGCACGAGGCGGTCGTCCGCCGTCCAGGCCCACGCCTCGGCGAGCCCGTCGAGGTTGGCGACGAGGGCGCGGCGCGGCAGCATCGCACCCTTTGGCCGACCGGTGGTCCCGGAGGTGTAGATGATCAGGGCAATCTCCTCTCGGCTGGCAGCCGGCACCGGCATCTCGGCTCGCGCGTCAAGGTCGACCTCCACCCGCGGTAGCGTGGCAAGCGTGCCGTCGACGGGCCCGCCGACGACCACCTCCGGGCCCGCGTCTGCGAGGATGTGATCAAGCTCGCTGGAGCCCAGCTTCGGGTTCAGCGGTACGAGCTCGATACCGCTCTCCACGATCGCGAGGGCCGCCACGCACGCCGCGAGGGAAGGCTCGGCCCAGACGGCCGCGCGAGAGACGCCGTCAAGTCGGGCGGCAAGCGCGCCGGCCGCCCCGCCGACCTCACCGTAGGTGAGCGTCCGCCCGTCGGCGGTCAGAGCGGGCGCGTCGTCGAGTTCGCGCAGGCGAGTGATGGCAATCTCATCGCAGCTCATCGGGCAAGGGTTGCCGTGGGCCAATTCGGGTAGCCCGCCGCCATCCCCTCCCAGACGAGGCGACGCTCGCCCTCGGGATCGTCAACGACGCGCGGCGGCAGATCGAGAAGCAGGGTCTGACGGCGCGGCGGGGAGTACGGGCGCCAGTCGGGGACAGCGCGGGCGGGGTCGCCGTCGTGGATGAACGCTCGCCAGAGCGCCCGGACGAATTCGACCATCAGCACGGCCTCGGCAGATTCCTCGAGGGCGAAGACGATGGAGACCTCCGCGGCGTGGCCGGCGGCCAGGTCGCCCAACTGTGGCGAGATCCAATCGAAGCGGTACAACCACGCGTCGCCGTGTGTGTGCTGGGCCTCGGCGAGGCGGATGGTCGGGATACGGTAGCGCTCGTCGCTCATGAGGTCTATAAGCGCCTCGCGGCGGCCCTCGCCGCGATGCACCCCGTACGCCGTGAGGATCGCCTCGGCGGCGTCGCCGTAGGCGCTGCGAATGACCGCGACAGTATCCTCGAGGCAACCTGGGTCCAGGGCCGCGAAGAAGCGTGCCTCGTATCGGCTGCCGCCCATGAGGAGATCAACTCCGGCAGCAGAGCCAGCGGCGATCGCCGCGAGGGGTGGCGTCGGCAGGACCGTGCCGTCAACGACCGGCCGCCACAGCCAGGTCGCCCCCACCCCGGTCGCGAGGGATCCCTGCGCCTCCAGCAGGTCGGCAGCGGGCACGGACCGGAGGCCGCCGCCTGCCCAGCCGAGCCGCTCGAGGCCCGCGAGCAGACGTTCGGCCAGGGTGACAGCATCGTCGACCTCGTAGACGGTGTCCGCGCCACCGCTCATTGAGATGGCACGCCGGAAGAGGCCGGCGGCGGCCGGCATCCCGAGCAGCGTGCCAATGCTCTTCGCGCCCGCCGAGACGCCCATCACGGTGATCCGGTCGGCGTCGCCGCCGAAGGCCGCGATGTTCTCGCGCACCCAACGCAGCGCCGCGATCTGGTCGAGCAGACCGACGTTCGCGTCTCCGTCCACGCCGGCTCCGGGCGGGTAGAGGAAGCCGAAGGCCCCCAGGCGGAAGTTCACCGTCACCAGGACGACCCCGCACCCCTGCACGAAGCCCACTCCGTCGCCGATCACGTCGGCTCCCGAGCCGACGGCGAAGCCACCGCCGTGAATCCAGACGACCACCGGCCACGGTCCGCTGCTCGCCGGGGCGGTGACGTTCAGGTACAGACAATCCTCGCCGCTTGCGCCGGTCTCCGGAGCTGGGCGTCCGGGCAAAGGCGCCATGTCCTGGGTCGCCCGGGGCGGAAAAGTGCAGGCGTCACGGACTCCATCCCAGCGCTCTACAGGCTGCGGCGCTCGCCAGCGAAGCTCGCCGAGAGGCGGCCTCGCGTAGGGGATACCACGCCAACAGCGAACGTCTCCCTTGGCGAGCCCACGCAGAGCTCCGCACGGGGCGTCGACCTCCGGCGCCACGGTCAGGCAGGGGGGCCTTCGAGGAGGACCACCTCGTCACCGACGACGTGATAGCTGCGAGAATGGTCGACGAACCGCTTCTCATCGGCCTCGAGTTCGCTCAGGAACTTCAGCTTCTCCGCCGACGGCGGCGCGGTGAGATGCTCAATGCTCTCGATCCATATCTCGGCGACTCCGTCGTAGGGCTCGGTGTCGCCGCTGCCACGGCCTACGTTGAACATCTTGGTCAAATCGTCGTTGTTGGCGCGCATCTGGCGGTACCCCACCAAGCCCATCAGCTCCTTGGCGCCTAGCATCATCTGCCCGTGGGCGGCCCAGCGCTCGTAAAACTCCTCGCGGCTGATGTCGGGCCGGCGACGAAGGAAGGAGACGATCCTCACCGCGCTCATCGCAGCGCCTCGCCGCACTCGATCGCGAAGGCGAGTTGTCGCAGCCGGATCGCGTCGCCCACCCGATGGTGATCGGCCGCGTGACCGGCGCCGGGAATCAGCCGGACATCTCGGAACGGCGCCGTGCTGAACCAGCTCGCCATCTCGGCCAAGCCGGCCTCGTCGAGCGGCCAGACGCCGTCCTCGGCGCCGGCGAGGATCTGCACGGGCGCCGAGATCGAGGCGGCGAGCACCGGGCCGAGCTCGGGCCAACGGTTCACCTGGCGCGGGTCGCTCACCGACAGCGGCTTGGCCGCCGCGGCGAAGGACTCGAAGGCTTCCTGCGTGAAGGTTCCATCGCGACCGAAGAGCATGCCACGCAGGACAGGCGCTGGCGGCGGCTCGACGGTGCCCTGGGGAGGCAGCGCTGCCGCCATCGCCAAGCCCTTCTCGTCGACCCGGGGGCCCAGTCCCGAGATCGAGAGGCCGACGACGGGGAGCGTGATCGCGGTGTCGGCGGCGATCGCGCTCGCAACAACGGCGCCGATTGAGTGCCCGAGCAGTACCACGGGGCGACCCCCAAAGAGCGCGTGGGCCGCGGCCGTGATCGCCTCGCCGACCACGGCCGCGGCTTCCTCAATGGTCGTGGCCTGGACCGTGGCGGACTCACCGTAGCCGGGCCGATCGGGCGCCCACACCCCGACCCCGACCATGGCAGCGCGCTGTAGCAGGGACGCGCCCGGGAGGTCGTAGTAACTGGAGTCGCTGCCGCCGCCGTGAATGGCCACGATGATGGGCGCTGTCGATTCCTCGGCGGGCGCGGCCCAGCGAGCGCCGATCGATCCGGCGGCGGTATCGGCACGGAATCCTGTTGTCCCGGTCACGCTCATGCGGCGACCTCCGTTCGGGGGGTGTGGCTGACGCCGAGCGCCTCGGCCAGACGCGCGGTGAGATGCTCTAGCTGTGTGGTGTCGGCGGCCGCGTCGACGAGGAAGCGATCGGGTCGGATCAGAACGGCACCGGCGCGGAGCTCGTTGAGCCAGGCGCAGACATCGGCGCCTTCGTCGCTGACCACGGCGCAGTCAATCGCCCTCCAGATCGCACGGGTCTCGGCAGAGACGCCATCGAGGACGTCGGGCCGGCCGAGAACGGCAAATCGGTAGCCGACAACATCGTCGAGCAGCTGTCCGTCGGTCAGACGTGGCTGTCGGCTTCGGGTACCGGCGGGCGCCGGGGCCTTACCGTGCAATCCCGGGCCGAGTGGTGGGAGAGGCAGAGGAGCCGACGGATCAAAGCCGGCGGGCAGCGTGCCAGCGGCGGCCGCGTCGATCGCGTCGGTGAGGATTTGGGAGAACCCGATATAGACCTCGACATTCGGACGGCGCTCGCTCTCATAGGTGTCGAGCAGGGTGTCCGGCGCGCCCCTCTGGAGCGCTGCAGCCAGTTTCCAGCCGAGGTTGGCCGCATCGCGGAAACCGGCGCAAAGACCCTGACCGGCTTTCGGCGGCATCTGGTGAGCTGCGTCACCGCCAATGAAGCAGCGGCCACGGCGCCATTTCGCCGCGACGGCCGAGCGGAAGGTGTAAACGTCCGCGCGCACTAGATCGCCGTGCTCGGGCTTCACCCAAGGATCCAGCAGCTGCCAGACCCGAGCCGGGTCCTCGAGCTCGGCGTTCGTCTCGCCGGGGAGCTTGCGGAACTCCCAGAGGCGGATCCGGTCGGGCAACGGCGCGATGTAGGTGACCGCGCGTTCCTCGCCCGCCCACTCGAAACAGCGGTCCGGCAGCTCCGGCACGGACTCATCGTGGAGACGAACCATGACGACCAGCCAGGACTGTGGCTCCCCGGTCTCCTCCAGTTCGATGCCAAGCAGGCGGCGCGTGGTCGAATTGGCGCCGTCGAACCCCGCGAGGTAGGCGGCGTGGATCGCGACCTTGGTGCTCTCGGCATCCTCCAGCGTGGCGGTGACCCCCGCCTCGTCGTCCTCGATCCCGGTCAGCGTCGCGCCCAGGAGCAAGTGCACGTTCGGCATCTTGGCGACGCGGCGACGCAGAGCCCGCTCGAACACGGGCTGGTTGAAGAACGCGTGCGTCGGCCAGCCTTGGTCGGTGATACCCGGCGAGTTAGGCATCGTGAAGTAGCGGCTCCAGTCGGAGCGGTAGTACTCATAGTCCGGGACTTCGGTGAGCGTCGGGGCGAGTTCCTCGGCCAGCCCCATTCCCTGCCAGGCACGCATGATCTCGTCATCAACATGCCCGGCGCGCGGCAGGGGCCAGATTCCAACTCGCTTGTCGACGACGACGACGTCGAGACCTTCACGGCCGAGGTAGTACGCCAGCGATCCGCCACTTGGCCCATACCCGACGACCACCACGTCCGCGTTCATCTCTAGCGCATCTCCGCGCACTGGAAGCACAGCGTAGGCAAAGAAACACATGCGGTCAAATGATCAAGTGGTATCGTGACCATAACGCCGATCAATATGAGCCAGGCCGGGTTTTGCGGAGGCCTTGGTCTACCCCGGGTTCCGTGGTGTCGGGTTTCTAGCCGGAAGTTTTCGCTGTTGGGGCGCGGAATCGCCCGCAACGGCGGTGGGTTTGCTGTTGGGGGCGAGGGTTTTCCTTGGCTACTTGGGGTTGATCGCGAGGAGTCGCAGCGCGCTGGCTTGTAGCGGGGTGGGGGTGGTCACGCGGGTGAAGGTGTGGTCGGTGTTGCCGATCCGGATGGTGTTGCGGCACTGGGTGCCCAGGTCGGTGAGGCTGTGCGCGGTCTGGCCGTCGGCGGTGTGGGAGCTGGCCGTCTTGGCGGCTTGGGGGGAGCGTTGGGCGGGCGCGACCGGGTCTGTGGGTGCCAGTGGGGTGTCGTCGGTGAATAGCATCGGCGCCAGCCGGCTGGCGAGTTCGAACCGCAGGTAGCAGGCGAGCATGCAGATGAACACATGGGCACGGACGCGGTCGGCGAGGCGGTGGTGGATGGGGCGGATCTCAAGCGCGCTTTTCATCTCGCGGAACGCGCGCTCGTTGACCTTCAGCTGCTTGTAGGCGCGCACGACGGCGGCAGAGCCGATCCGCGAGGGTGGCTCTGCGGTGCGCAGCACGTAGATCCCGTCCAGCAGCCCTTCCTCGTCGATCTGGGGCTGGTCGCGCTCGTAGGCAAAGCTGCCGTCGGCGATGTGCAAGGTGAAGTGCTTGGCCATCTTGTGCTTGTTGATCACCCGCCCGACGCGCTGACCGATCTTGCCGGCGGGCGCGTCGCGCAGAGTCCCGCGCGGGCCGCAGACCATCCGCACGACCTGTTCCAGATCGGCCTCGGTGGCGGCCAGCAGCTCCTGGCGTTTGCGCGCCCGTTGGGCGGCCACGTGAGGGTTGCGGCACACCACCAGCCGCTCGCCGCGAAACTCGGGCGAGGTGACCTCGCACAGCCCCCGCTCGTCAAACAGCGACAGTTGAAAGTGCGGGGCGATCCGCAGCGTCTGGATCTGCGGGGCCCTAAGTGCTTCTCTACAGAAATAAGGCGACGTATTAGCGTCCGCTATCGGCCGTAGCGTGCCTGGCATCCTGTCCGCCAGTGAAGGGACGTTGATGCCCAGGCATAGTCCGTATCGCATCGAGCTGACTGAGGAGGAGCGCACGGCGTTGGAGCACGTCGCGCGCTCGTATACGTTGCCGTATTGGCAGGTGGTCCGCGCCCAGATGGTGTTGTTGGCTGCCGAGGGGATGCGAAACGATCAGATCGCCGCCCAGCTGCGCTGCGGTCGCGATGTCGTCTCGCAGTGGCGCAAGCGGTTCTTCGAGCTGCGCCTGGCCGGCCTGGAAGATCGGCCTCGGCGCGGCAGACCGCCGGCTTTTCCCCCCTCACGTAAGGGCTGAAGTGATCCGCCTGGCGTGCGAGCGTCCCGCCGACAGCGACGTGCCGCTGGCGCGCTGGTCATCGGCCGAGCTGGCGCGCGAGGCTGTGGCGCGCGGGATCTGCGAGCAGATCTCCGGCGTGACGGTCTGGCGCTGGCTCTCTGAGGACGCGATCAAGCCCTGGCAGCAGCGTTCCTGGATCTTCCCGCGCGACCCGCAGTTCACCGCCAAGGCGGGCCGGATCCTAGTCAGTATGGACGCATGAGGCTGGTCCTCGTGCGTCGCATCTTTCGCGGGTTGGACAATGCGGAGTCTGTTGAGGGCCCGCAGGGCCAGAGCCGCATACGACCGTGGAGGACCAGCCATGCCTGACGTTACCCCGTGCCTGCATCCGGGCCAAGTGCGCCGGTGGATCTCGTTTGATCATCACAAGTTCTCGATCGTGGCCGCGGTGCTGCCGCCCGACGGCGGCAGGCCGGAGGTGTTGCGGATCGAGACGACCGAGAAGGCGATCCGTCGGTTCATCGACAAGCAGGGCGGTCCGGAGGGGCTGTCGGTCTGCTATGAGGCGGGGCCGGGCGGGTTCGCGCTGTGGCGGCTGTTGACCAGGATCGGCGTGGCGTGTGATGTCGTGGTGCCGTCGCTGATCCCGACCCGGGCTGGCGATCGGGTCAAGACCGATCGGCGGGACGCCAAGAAGCTGGTGTCGCTGTATCGCGCCGGGATGCTGCGGTTCGTGCATCCGGCCACGCCCGAGTTGGAAGGGTTGCGCGATCTGCTGCGGGCGCGGGATGACCTGCGCTCGGCGCGGCTGGCGGCCCGCCATCGGGTGCTCAAGCAGCTGCTGCGCCACGGGCGGATCTACCGCGAGGGCAGGACCGCCTGGACGAAGGCTCATCGCGCGTGGGTGTCGCGCCAGAAGCTCGAGGATGCGCTGGCCCAGGAGGCGCTGGAGCAGCTGCTGATCTGTCTCGACGGTGTCGAGCGCCAACTCGATCTGCTCGACGCGCGCCTGGCGGAGATCGCTGGTAGAGAGCGCTGGGCCGGGCAGGTCGAGATCCTGACGCGGTTTCGCGGGATCGCGACGCTGACCGCGCTGGGACTGATCGCCGAGATCGGCGACTTCTCGCGGTTCGCGCACCCGCGGGAGCTCGCGTCGTGGCTGGGGATCACCCCCAGCGAGTACTCCTCCGGCGATCAGCAGCATCGCGGGCACATCACGCTGGCTGGCAACCAGCACGCCCGCCGGCTGCTGATCGAGGCGGCCTGGCACTACCGACACGCGCCCCGGCGCCCGAAGACCGGGCCGCCACCGGACCAGCGCGCCTGGCAAGCCCAGGTCCGGCTCTATCACCGCCATCGCCACCTCACCGAACACGGCAAGCGCACCACCGTCGCCAACGTTGCCGTCGCCCGCGAGACTCATCGGGTTCCTGTGGGCCGCGATGACCGACCAGCCACTCCGCATCACCGACACCGCCGGATCGTCCTCGTCCACCACCAACTCGCTCCAGGAGGCCGCCGCCTAGCAAACCCTCCAGCCTGTGGTGGGGCCGGGCGGCGCGGTGCGACCCGCCCGGAGGATCCTCGCTGAGGTCTATGCGATCCCGACTCGCGACGCTAGTCCTTCTTGGTGGTGGGAACGTGTGAGGTTGTGACGAGTTTTATGCTGCGAGTCGGGCGGCGTTCGTGTAGTCGTTGACGGCGTGCTCGATGGTGCTGATCGCGCGGCGGATTGCGATGGGGGCGGGTGGTTTGTCGGCGTCGAGGAGGGGTCGTAGGAGCCGGTTTTGGAGTTTGGTGTAGAAGACGGCGACGCGGAGCCCGTCTGGCGTGAGCTCGTAGGTGTTGCTGTGGGGACGGCGTTTGATGAGGCCGTGGAGGCGTAGGCGTCGGAGGTCGTAGCTCATCTTGCTGGCGGTGTAGTCCTGGCCGAGGTGTCCGGCGACGAGCCCGCGAAGGCTTTTGTTGGTGAAGCCGCCGGTGACGGCGTGTTGGATGTGGCAGAGCGCGCCGGCCAGAGCGATGGCGCGTTGATCCCCGAAGCGCAGGGCTCCGGTTCTTTGGCCCTCGTGGTGGGGCTGGTGGATGCGCTCGTAGAGCGCAGAGCCGATGGCACAGCTCTGACCGGCACGCTCGATCATAAGCAGCCGGTGGTTGACCTGGCGGGCTTTCGCGACGAGCTCGGGGAGGTGCTCGAGGCGGGCGAGAACGTCGAGGTCTTTGGGCTTGTTGATGACCGCCTCGATGCGGAGCGCGCGACCGTCCTTGAGGTGTTGCTTGACGCGGCTGTGCTTGTAGCGGAAGTCGATCTTGACCTCGGTCCCGGGGCTGAAGATGCGGGTGATGAACGGTTCGCGGGTCGTTTTGCGGACCTGGCGGGCGAACACCATCGAGACGAGCTCGGGGCGGCCGATGTCGATGTTGTCGGCGACCAGGGCTTCGAAGAACCGGCGGGTGCGGCGCGGGTCATCGAACACCATCGTGCGGCTGACTTCGACCTGGCGCATCGAGAGCTCCCACCAGTACCCGGCCGCACGGTCCTCCGGCGTCAACGGCGTTGGGATCCGGGTGATCCAGTGGTCGAAGAACGCCTGCACATGCTCCGGGGCGAGGCTGTCGCAGACCGCCTGCAACCGCCCCGGCTCAGAGCAGGACGCGAAGCCGTTTGACAGCGCGGCAAACGGGATCGACATGCGGTCGGCTTGGCGTTTGGCCCACTCGTGCCCGTTCAGCCAGACCTTCGCGGGGTACGGGAAGTAGGTGCAGATCTTGATGAAAGCCGGCCCCCAGTCGGGGTCAAGGATGTAGAAGTAGTAGACGCCGACGCGGCGTTCCTCCCGGAAGAACGAACCACGCCGGGGATCTCGGAGCGGTCACGGCCGCTGATCACCCATTGGAACTCCTGGCAGGCAACGATCGCGACCACCCCGAACCGCCGCTCGCGCTCCGCCGCCTCCAGATACGGGCGGACGTGATCGAGCTTGCGGTCGTCCCACCGCGACCGATCAGGCTTCTTTAGCGCCAGGATCGGGATCTGGTTGGCGTCCGCGAACTGCTTGACCTCCCGGCGGAACCGGTTCCCGATCGGCGCCAACAACGCCGGCGAGGGGATCGGATGCCCACGATGCGCGTGCAGGAACCGGATCACCTGCCCGCCGACCTGCAGATTCGGGACATACGCGTTCAGGTACAGCCGATCGACACGCTCGATCTCGAGCGCCACATGACCCTCGAGCACGTCGTTGATGTTCGTCACGTCAGCCATCCACGCAGCATGACGTCGATAGGGCCGGCTTCGCCGGCCCGCCGCAACGAACCCACGGGGGGCGGCCGGGAGGGGGGCCTGACCCCCTCCCGCTAATACGAGGCAGCTCACGACCGGACACTGTCCTGCGGTCCCGACCCGCGCATCTCAGAGTGACAGTCGTCGTTGCGCTCGCACCCGCCGCCCGGCCCACCAACCACCCCCATGACCATGGCCGCCAACAACGTCAACGACGCCAACTCCCAGCGCCCCCCTTGACACGCGCGTCCATCTCAGACCGTATGGAGTGGTCGGCCGTGGGCGGTGACGTCCGCGGCGGGTGGTAGTACGGGCCGGTCCCCCGCATGCGTCGGGGGCGGTGTAGCGGCGCGACTGGTACTCGCGTCGCGGCCCACAACCACATACGAAGGGAGCCGACCATGGCACAGGCTATGACGCTCGTCGGTCTGGACGTGCATGCGCGCCAGACGCACGCTGCGATGCTCGACCGGCGGACCGGCGAGCTGCGTAACTGCCGGTTGCGGATAGCGCCGGAGGAGGTCGTCGCGTTTCTCGCGGGTCTGCCGGCGCCGGTGTTGGCGGTCTATGAGGCCGGGCCGACCGGGTTCGGGCTCGCGCGCGCGGCCGGGGAGCGTGGGATCGAGGTGCGCGTCGTCGCGCCCGGATCGATCCCGAAGGGACCGGGCGATCGGGTCAAGACCGACAGACGCGACGCGATCCGCCTCGTGCGGCTGCTCGCCGCCGGTGAGTTGGCGTTCGCGTTCATTCCGAGCGTCGCCGACGAGGCGTTCCGGGATCTGATCCGCTGCATCGAGGACCTGCGCGGTGACCTGATGCGCGCCCGGCACCGGCTGTCGAAGTTCCTGCTGCGGCGCGGGTACCGCTACCAGGACGGTAACGCGTGGACACCCAAACACGGCCGCTGGCTGCGCACGCTGAGCTTCGAGGACGGCGCGCAGGCGACGTTCGCCGACTGCTGCGCATCGGTCGACCTGCTCGCCGGACGCCAAACCACGCTGCTGGCCACGCTCGAGCGGGTCGTCCCGGACTGCTCGCACGCCCCGACGATCGCCAGATTGCGGTGCTTCCGCGGAATCGAGACGCTGACCGCCGCCGGCGTCTGCGCCGAGACCGGCGGCTTTGAGCGGTTCCCGCGCCCGACGATGCTGTCCGGGTTCCTCGGGATCGTCCCCTCCGAGCGCACCTCCGACACCAAACGCCGGCAGGGGTCGATCACCAAAGCCGGGTCCCCGCACGCCCGCCGGCTGCTCGTCGAAGCCGCCCAGCACTACCGCAAAGCAGCCGGCGATCAGCCAGACGCTCGCCCGCCGCCAAGCCGGCCAGGACCCGCGCGTGATCGAGATCGCCTGGCGCGCGCAACGACGCCTGCACCAACGCTGGACCCACCTGCACTACCAGCGACGCAAGCCCGCCGGTGTCGTCGCGATCGCGGTCGCACGCGAGCTCACCGCGTTCCTCTGGGAGGCCGCCACCCTCAATGCCTGACCGCAGCACCCCCACCACCCACACGATCGCGCCGGGACGTTGCCGGGGCGAGCACGAGCACCCAGGAAGGCTCAGCACCGTCGCGCGAGGCTCGCGCTGCCTACTATGGGCAACCAGCACCCGCTGGCCGCGCCCGCTCCTCATATGGAGGAACGTCTGTCAAGTGAGCAGCGTTGAATGTCCCCCTCGGTGCTGTTGTTTGGGGGTTGGTGAGTCGGGTTGCTCGGGTGGGGAGGCGACGGGCGAGGTTCTCGACGTCGG
>Ga0209061_1001722_pt1 | contig 33315 bp, 21 predicted proteins | sample Coa_R1_10_FD_187157 | JGI IMG/M metagenome (GOLD analysis project Ga0209061, IMG submission 187157) | Surface soil microbial communities from Centralia Pennsylvania, which are recovering from an underground coalmine fire - Coalmine... | ecosystem: Environmental > Terrestrial > Soil >... | reverse complement strand
GGCTCTGAGACTACGGCGGCAGCAGCCTTCAGATTTTCGCTGAGCTTCAGGACTCCGCGATACGAATGTTCCTCATCAATGGTGGAAGCCACCCACACTTCGCACGGCGGCTGCACATTGGCCTGTTTCAGGTCTGCGATGGCATGCATCATCGCCGCGAGGCCCGCTTTAGTATCGCAGGCTCCCCGACCATAAATTCGTCCGTTTCGGACTTGGGGATCAAACGGCGGAATGCTCATCCCGTCAACGCCCGCCGTGTCGCAGTGAGCTTCAAACACAAGGCGGCGAGTGGAATTCTTGCCTGGAAGCTGCGCAATGACGTTCGGCCGGCCCGGCAGAACTTCCTGCTCCCACGTTGGGATTCCATGATCGCGGAAGAAGCTTGAAATCCACTTCTGAATCTTCGATTCTGAACTTTGGGGGTCGTAGGCAGAATTGACACTTGCGATGCGAATGAGATTCGCCAGGGTCTGGATGAGATTCGAGTGGGCCATTAGAGGATATTGGGCGGCACCACAAGACGTTCGAGGGTGTCCCAGGCTTTCTGAATATGGCGGGCTCCCTGGCTTAAGGAGATCGTCAAGTGGCCCGGCAACAGAGCGTCCACCTTCAGGGCGGCCAATTTTCGGACGCTCGTGACATATTCCTGAAGGTTGCAATCCCAAACGTTCGTGATCAGCAGCTTCCCGTCGTGAAAAACCGTGTCGCCGTCGAATAGCAGCCGTTGGTCATGTTCCTTCAAAACAAATGAAAGCATTCCCGAACAGTGGCCGGGGGTTTCGATCACGTGCAGCGCAAGATCGCCGACGCGGAAAACATCGTCTTCCGCCAAAACACGCTCAACCGGACAGGGATGAAAAATATAATCCTCCGGATAAAAACCTCCGCGCTTCGCAACCGCCAGGCTGATTCTTTCCTCATCGCCCGTTCGGACATACTCCCCGGCTTCCTTTGAGGCGACAACTGCAACGCCGAATCGCCGGCTCCATTCAAAAGCCGCGCCCGCATGGTCAGCATGGGCGTGGGTGAGCAGAAGATACTTGAGGCGGCCCGGATCCAGGCCATCGCGCTGAATGTTTTGGATGATCGGCTCAATCGTCACGCCGGCGCCGCTATCAATCAGCGCCATCTCTCGGCCCCCATCGATCAGATAAACATGGCAATCGAGTTCGTGGGAGATTCCAAAGCCCAAAGTCCCGCCGCCAATCAAGAAGACTCTCTCGCTCAGGCGCATCCTTTAACCCCAGTCGTCAATTTTGATATCCTGCTGCTGGTTTCCTGACTCGACCAACGCTAAGGCGACTCGTACGGCATTCTTCGCTTCCCGCGGCGTAATCACTTCAGGTTGGCGATGGTTCCGCACGCATTCGCAGAAGCACATGAGTTCGTCGCGCAAGGCCCCCGCTGCGGCTCCCCGAATGCGCGGATCGTAACCGCTGTCAGGAATCTCAAAGCCGTCATCGCGCCAGAAACTTAATGCTCCCGGATAAAGGCTGAGGTTGCCTACGCCGCGATCTCCAACCAGTTGAAAGGCGTCATCCAGAAGGACTCCCGCTTTCTGGGGAAGGAGCCAGATAGTCTCCACGATGCCCAGGCTGCCGCCTTCAAACTCCAGCACACCCCAAAACGCATCATGGTGCTTGCGTCCCGTAGCTCTGCGTCCAAATCCTCGGACGCGGCGAACGCGCTCGCCCACGTACCAAAGCATCAAGTCAATGTCATGAATGGAATTCTCCAACACCGGATGGGTTCGATCATAGCGGCTGAGAAGCGCGCTGGGCCGGTTGCGGCGCGCATGCATCGAGACAATCTTTCCCATGCGTCCGGATTCGACCTCTTGCTTGAGGATCGCGCACTTCGTTTCAAACCTCAGGATGTGTCCCACCATCAGAATCCGCCCTGCTTCGGCGGCTGCACGGATCATTCGGGAACAATGATTGAGATCCGTCGCCAACGGCTTTTCAACAAACACTTCCTTGCCGGCATGAAAGGCCGCCAGCACTGGCTCCAAATGAAGTTCTTCCGGTGAAACAACATCCACAGCATCGACGACGTTCAGTTGGCAAAGGTCTTCGAGAGTGGAACAAATATGAGGGATGCGGAAGGTTTCGGCTAACGTTTTAGCCCTTTCCGTCACAGGATCATAAACTGCGGTTACTTGAACTCCCGGGATGGCCTGATAAGCCCGCAGATGACTTTCACCGAAAAGCCCACAACCGATCATGCCGATCCGAACAGGCTCCATGAGCATGACTCCATTCCTTGGCTTGATGACGCCTTAAAAATATCTCAATCGCTGGCTTGTTGAGACGATTCAGAGATCTGATCCATCACATACTGGCAATTCAAGACCTTTTCCACCAGGGCCAGCGGGCGATAGTAATAATGATTCGAGGCCTCAAATGCAATCATTGAATCGCGCTTCGCAATCGCATATTGGCGCTTTGCCAGATTCATTTCCTGCGCGGCGATTTTCGCCATGGTTTTTGCGAGCTGAGCGCGAGCTTCATCTTTGGCGGATAACCACCGATCGCGCAATTGATAAAAACGAATCTGATTCGCCACACTTTGAAAGTGCAAATAACAGGTCTCAGCGATTCCCAAATCTTTCTGCGCGATTTCCAGCCTGTCGGGAGGGACCTTGGCAAGAGCCTTGCGAAAATGATTTAGGCCTGGCCGCCATTTGTCCGCCATCTTTGCGAATTGGCTTTCAACCGCTTCCACAGGGTAGGGCCCGACCCAGGAGGTATAGTCGTCATAGGGAAATAGGATCATCCCAGCCTTATATCCCGTAGGGCGAAGGCGCAGAAGATTCGCAGGTCCGTGCTGTGTGGGGATTCGATATACCAGGGCCCCGCCATCCATTGGATACTCCGAGAAAGCGCGGCTGAATAGTTTCCATGCCTCAAGCACATCGTCAGCCGCCAGCGCTCCGTAACGCCGGTTGGCAATTCGTCTGAGGGCGGCTTCGGGAGAAGAGATTGGCGCAAAGTAGAACTCTTTAGCCGCTTCAAAATTCGGAGAGGGATACCCCCCAAGAGTCCAGGACGCCATGAGTCCTTCGACGCCGGCATTCACCAGGTTCTCGCAGTGCTGAAGGATGAGGTCAGGGACGGGAATGTATGGGACTGCGGAGATTTCCCAGGAATTGTCCCACTGAACCTTCGCAAAAGCCGCTTTGTGATTCTCTTGGGCCAGCCGCCAGGTTTTCTCTGCTCTGGGCCCGGGACCGACAACCGAAATCGAATATTCGCCAACCTTAGTTTGAAAACCTCCGCGGTCGATAGCCTTATCCCATTCGCTGACGCTCAGCAAGGCCACATCCTTGGAAAGCTTTGGGATTACCCTTTCGGTTTCTGCGCCATTCTGGACCCAATCTTTTCCCCATCCCCAATCCCAGGCAATCACGTCTGCGCGAGCGCTGCCGCGACGCACTCCGCTGCGGAGAGTTTCGACAACCTCGGCGATAACGTCAGAACCATTGCGCCTCGAGCAGCGCGAGCAAAATTCCGCGTGCCCGTGGGAATAACAGTTGGTCAGATTCTCGGAAGCGGTGATGCAGAAGATTCCGCCAAGGCCTGGGGCGCGCTGAAACAAGTGCGCCATGCTATCGGCAAGCCATTGGCGCACCTCCTCGGCGCTTGTACACATGGCGAAAAAGCGATTATCGCCGGGATCATGCGTTCCCTTGACCCCCGGATGGCGATGGAAGAATTCAGCGGGCATCGATCGCGGCTCATTGATGTAGAAATAAACCTTCACGCCGTAACGGCGGGCACGCTGAATCAGCTTGTTGAGGTTATTTAGCCGGATTTCCCAGCCTTCACCGAATTCAGGAAAAATCCGAGAGGGCGCAAGGTTGCGCAATACCGCTTGTAACCAGACTCCGTTAACACCCGCGCGAGTCAGCCTTTCCAGGAGCCCGTCCGGGAACGGATCAATATCCATTTCGAGCAATGGATCTCCGTAGAGCGCGAAATAGGAATACACATATCGTGGGCTAAAGCGTGTGGTTCGCTGGATTTCACCTGTGGGCAGATAGGGGCCTTGCCGCTCTATCATTAAGTTTTCAAGCTCATAGACGGCGTTGCGCAGGCTTTCCTCGTCGCTTGCAGTGACACGAATAGTTTGCGGCTCCACATGGATAAGAAAGCCGCTCTTTGAAGGCGATAGGGAAGCGTCAAGAGAAAATTGCAAGGTCTTCAAGCCAGCCTGGGCGCGCTCTTCAGGATGCAGCTCGCAGTCAAACGCAGCCTTGACATAATTGCTGAAATCCTCAACCCAATGAGAAGCGGGCTGAGAATTATTCGCCGATGCGGCCAGAGCCCAACCGGCCCGCAAATCCACCTCATCTTCCGAGGGCCCTTTCTGAATCGGGCGTCGGCTCGGCGACGATACTGCGCTGAGTTCGTCGATGAACTCGAATGGCGCCTCTCCTGGTCGATGCAGTGCATCGCCGAAAATCCGGGTGATCAGCGCTTTGATCTCAGCCGCGCGGCGGTTTTCTAATGCAGATGGAGGCCGGTAGAGAAGCTTTTTGCAGCGAGGCTTGAGCGATCCTAGCTTGATCCAGAGAAAGTCATCCTCCTTCAAGTGATACTCATACTGTTCGCGGCTCCAGCCTAGAAGTTCGATCAGTTGCTCATCGGGGAGAAGGTGCCAGTTCTGTCGGATTGTCGTGACGTAAATTCTTCGTAGCTGGTCGGGAGTGAGGCCTCTCTTCTTCGGGAGACCCATCGAATAGCCCAGGCTTAAGAGATTTTCCGGCTTCGTTCCGATGACTTCAGCCATGCGATTCGTATTGGCAAGCTCCCAGTTGCGCCAAACAAATTCATGGAGGCGGCTGGGGAAATGGGGTTCAGGGATAGGCCGAGGAGGTAAAGAAGCGGATCGGGTCTCCGCTTTTTCCCCTTCTGCGACAATCGCCCAAGGTCTTGAAATGAAAAGGGCATATAACGCGCTCTGTTCAAGAAATTTCCGACGGTCTAACATGAGTGCCACTCAGGGTCATGCCGGGATTCCGTACCGGTTGCGATAGGCAGGGATCTCAACCTCCAAAGTTGTTCGGAGAGCCTCCAGTTTCTTTCTGATCGTATAGGGCGAGTAGAGATAATCCTCTTCCCACTCGTAGCCCAGGCGAGAATCGCGCTCAGCCGTTGCAAGGGCCGCCTGTGTTCGGGGCATTTCTTCTTTGAGGATGGCGACCATTTGATTAAGAATTTGGCGTCGCGAGGCTGTGCCGTCTGCCTTTGCCAGATGAAAGCGCAGGTTTTCAAATTCCAGCATGGCGGCATTGCTCCGCAGCATCCGATCGATCTGCTCGGCCAGAAGAACCATGCGAAAAGCGTGCTGTTTTTTCGATGCCGGCGCTGCAACAGCCGCCTGGCGGTAATTCCTGAGACCTTTTTCCATTTCATCAGCCGCCAGCAGGAGATATTTACGGAAAACCGGGAGGGATAGGGGTTTGGCATATTCCTCGGCCACGTTGGTCTGGTTAGTGAAATCGGGATATAAGACATAGCCGTCAATAAATCCGCGGAAGACGTAAGGCCAATAAGGGTTCACAAAGGAGTTTTCAGACCAGGTTTTCGGGTCCCAAAAGGAATGCTCCAGGGTAAAGGTCTTGGCATGCGGCTGCTCAAAAAAGAAAGGATCGGCAACAGCGTTATTTCCTCCCACAGTCGGCCCGGTATCCGGATCAAGACGAATCGCCGCGCTGAAGTGACTCCAGGCATTCACAGCCAGATCTTCGGCGCCCGCGCCAAAGTCGCGGCGGGCGATGGCGCGAAGCAGATTCTCCAGGGGCGGCGCATCGCTCCAGCCATACCAAGCTCGAATTTCCGCGACGAAGTTAGGTTTAAAACCGTAAGTCCAGCTCTCCAGGACGCCGTTCACTCCCCATTTCTCGAGCGCCTTATAACGCGCATACCACTGCTGGGGAAATGGCAGATATGGAAAAGTTCCGAATTGCCAGCTCGCCCATGTGTCTGCCTTAGCATACACCGCCCTCATTTCTTGCTTCCTCGCTTCCGAAATCTGAGCGGCAGCCACTTCCGAGGGCCCGATCTGGCTGATGGCGTAATCTTTGAGATATCCCGTCTCACCGTCAAACACAAAGTTCTTGCCATTCTCAAAGGTGACAAGTGGAATTGAGTCCTTTGGCAGTTGATCGATGACGAATTTCTTAAGCTCAACCTGATTGGAGCGGAAATCAATGCCGTAATCCCAGGGCAGCACCTCGATGGCAGGATTGATGCGATGACACTCGTCGGTGACGATGCTTACGGCTTGCGCCCACCTCACAATCCACTGTCGGATGTTTTGACTATCCCAGGTGGGTTTGTCAGCGTAGAAGCCTTCCGTCAGCAAAACGTATCCCCGAATTTCCGGAAACTCTGTGACAATGCCTCGCACTAACTTGCGCAACTCTGCTGCGTTTTCGGGGGTTCCCGTATAGTTGTAGAGGATTGGACAATAAAGCTTGATTCCATATTGGCCGGCCCGGCGTATAAGATCGTGAATAGCAGCCGGATCCACCTTCTTCATCTGGCTGTAAACTCCGGGAGCTGTTGCGCCATTGGGGTTTGCATAGGGAGCCGCATAAATTGAATCAAAGCCGTAACGGGGCAGCATCGCCAGATACTTATCCGGCCACTCCATCCATCCAATGCCGGAGAGGGTCATGCGCGCTTTGTAAAGACTGTGGCGGACCGTATTAAGATTGGCAGGCAGGAATGGAGCCTCGCGCAGGCTGAACCGTTCCTCCAAGTTATAAAGTCCGTACATCGAGCCCAACTCGTCATAGCCGCACACGATGAGGCGCTGGGGGGTAACAATGATTTGATAATCCTTTGACTGCTTCAGCATGCCGCCACGGCCCGGCAACTGGTCTCGGGTACCTGCCACAATGGCGCCAGCAACACCTGACTCGTTGGCCAGAGAGCCGTGCTCCTCAATGCTCACCTCAGTTTGCATTGCGGTTTTGAGATAAGACTGCAACTCCTGGGCTGCGTTTCGCAAGGGAGCGCCAGCGCCACTCTGGAGCAACAGTCGCCATCCATGGGAGGGAATGGACATCTCATCGGGTTCAGGTTGGGCGGCTGGGTTTCTCTTCCCGAGTTCAGGGTCCAAGCCTTCTCGGAGCTGCCTGGCAAAGGCGTAGGGTTCTTCTACCGGTAAAACCGCAAAAGCGTTTGCGTCGAATTCCGAAGCGATTGAATTCGCGCTTGGCGCTGGAGTGGCCACGGATGCTAGCCGGCTTCCGTCTATTGAGAGTCCAATGAGGCTTGCGCCGGCATAGAGAAACTCTCTGCGCTGTATTTTAAGGTTGGAAGCATTTAAATTCTTGCCCATCAGTGGCCTTCCATCTCAAACACGATCATTTGATGCCCAACAACTGCCGGAACTTCGATGCGCGTGTAGCCTTCGGCATACTCAAACTCCAGAGGTCGTCTTTGCGGCGCAAGGTAAACCTGCCTTGGCCGCGACTTCATACGAACAGAAAGCTTCAGATTCATGAGGGGCGAGGCTTCCTGCACCACGTCGAGATTGGGAGCGCGGCGCTGGGGAATGTAGTTGAGGATATGCACAATTCGCCGTCCTGCCTGCTGGGTGAGGGTGATGTGGGCTGTAGAGGGCGCCTGAGCCTGGATGAGCGGGTTCGGCAACAGGCGTTGAATGCAATTCGCCACAAGCTGCTGATAAAAAGCATAGGCATATTCGGCATACACGCGGAAGATCGGCGCCGCAATGTAAATCAGATTTTCTCTTTCTGCCACGCCAACATAGTCGGTAGGATTTGCAAAGGGCGTTTGCTCAACTTGAAAATGCAGATAATTGCGGTCGAAATATGCCTGCCAGATGCGCCCGCATATCTTTGTGCCTGGCTGGGCTTTGATGGCTTGTCCTTTTTCGTAAAACACCTCCACCATCCTGGGCAATCCCTGACTCAATGCTTCATCGGAAATTTCAACGTATTGGATTTCGTGAGGCCAAGGCCCCTCGTAATCCAAACCGATCTCGGAGAGAGCAAAGTGCTTACCGGCGGAATCTAAGCCTGACTCGTTGCTCAGGATGATTTTTCCTCCGCCGGAAAGATAGACGCGCACTTTTTCAAGCAAAGCCGCGTCGAAGCGATGAACATCAGGAAGGATGATGAGCCTGTATTTGGAGAAGTCTGATTCCCGGTCAAGCACGTCAAATTGATAATGAGTCTCTTGCAGAAGGTTGGTAACACCCAGATCTGATGAAACCACCAGATTCTGGATGCTGACATATTTTGCGGTGGTCAGGAAGCCAATCTCGGTAACCGCTTCAGCTCCCTCGCACCAGGGTTCTTTCTGCTGGACACTTCGGTAAGTTTTGCCAATTCGCTCGTAAACAGTCTTATTTAACGCGCCGCGCGGATGCAGGTGATCGCCGATGGCGCATTTTACGCCCTCGGCCAGCATGCGAAAGCATTCATAATCAAGGGCTGCCTGGTTTCGTATCGAGCCAAAATCTCCCCAACTCCGATGAAACCGTCCTGTCATTCCGGTGGTTTCAGCGCCCAAGTTTCGCAGGTATCGCACGGCCACTTCAAAGAATCCGTAGCCCCAGGCGCCCCCAGGCAAAGACTCGATTTCAATGTGGTTGCTATATTTCAAATCCTGGCGGATGGAATCAACGCGCCTGAAATTGATGGGACCGTTAAAGAAGATGCTCCCTCGCGGTTTGTTTCGCCTCGTGACTGCCGCGAGTTTTTGCATCCCGCGTTCCAGCACTTTCTCAGCGTGCCGGGCGCGAACATCCTGGCTTGTCGAATCCAACCCCAGTTTTTCCCGATCCTGCATGCAGTAAGCGCACGAGCAGCCGCCCTGCGGGTATAAATAGTTGTCGAAAAACATGCCGTCAACGTCATAATTCTTCGCCACCTCTTCAGCCTGGGCAGCAAGATAATCCAAATGAGGCGTGTTGACGCAAACCGTTCCAAGCTCCGCCTTCATGGGGCCCATCTTGCCGCGATGCCCCATTTCTCCGCCGTTTTCGTCCAGCACGCGCCAGTCCCCATGATGATTCCAGATATACTGGTCGTACATCGTGCTGATGTAGGCGACCACAAAAATGCCTTTCTTGTGACACCCGTCGATCATTTCACCAAGTAGATCGATTTTCAGGTGCGGATGCCGTACACCTACTTTTGTCGGATAGTAAGACATCCCATGGTGACATTTTGCGAATACGGTGATGGAGTTGACGGAAGCTTCCTTTAAAATCGAAGCGAAGTCATCGGGATTAAAATCCTCTCCTACCCCTGGGATCGACGGCGAAGTGTGAAAATCCAGATGGATGTGGCGAAACGGAAGTTGCTTGCTTTCGCCTGCGGCGGAAGCTTCGTCAGTTGGAGTGAAGCTTTGTTCGGCGCTATCCCACGGCGGTAACGAGGCGACGCCGGGAGTGGCGCCAAGGAACTTGATGAAGTCACGTCGCGTCAAAGCCAGTTCACTCATGCGTCTTTTCCCGTTTCACTGGAGGTAGTCCACGATGGCTTCAGTAATTTCTCCAAAGTCTCTCCCTCCGAATTGGACCGCCAAGCCAAGCACTTGCCTGCGCACAGGCGGATGAGACGGCGCTTGGGCGACCAAGCGAATCGCTCCCTCAGTGTGAGCCGGAATCGCAACAGCGCTGGATTTTTGTGCTTGCCAGCCTTGGGGCGTTCGCAGTTCCACGGCAGCCGGGCGCTGCGAGTCAGAATGGTTAAAAATGCGCGCTTCAAGCGTTACGGGCTGGCCGGGCAGAATGCTTTGACGATAAGGATAGACACGAACCCAATGAGGATCTAATCCAAAGTTGGGATCATCCCAGGGGAACAACGCTTTAAATAGCCTCCGTCGTTCTTCAAGGAGATCAAGCGTCTTCTCAAGATATTGTTGGGAAACCGGCTCTGGCCCCCAATGAGCCGCCATCAGCATATCGGGCTTCAATTCCAGAAGCAGTCTCAGGCAGCATTCATAACCAGCCTTTCGCCCATCTTCGCCAATGAAGTTGCGGTTGTACGAACAGTAGTCATCAATGCCCCAGTTTGCGAACGAATCGCCGGTCATGAAAATTCTGGCGCCATCATGTTCGATGAGAAGTCCATCGTGAAAAAGTGTCTGGCCTGGAAAATAATAAGCCGTCAGTTTGTATCCTTTCCAGTGGATCACTTCTCCTTCTGAAAGCGCATGGTCAACGTGGATACTTTCGGGGCACAAGCAAGGCATGCAATAGGCGGTGGGATTTTCCAGAATATCCTGCATCTCTTTCTGAACGTAAACCCTGGCCCCATATTTTCGCCTCACTTCATTCACAGAATTCAGATGGTCGTCATGATAATGGCTGATCCAGATGGCATCGACTCCCTTGATGGCGCCGCTGCGGACGAGATGATCAATTGCCGGAACGACAGGCTCAAAGCCACAGTCGAATAGAAAAATCGACCCGTCTGCCGCCTGAATGTATGAGGAAGTCTCGATGATTCTGTGAATCCAGGGGGGCGCGTTCACTGCCGGAAGCGGGGGAAGCATCGGGACGTCATAGCCTGCTCCTGGACTCGATCTAACGTTCACGTGGTCGAAATGACCGGAGAAGTAGATTCGCCATGCGGCCAGAGTGAAAAAGTTTTGCATCGCCTCATGAAGGTTTCGCTTAAGCAAGTCCGCAGCCTTTTCTGGATTCAGCATCACTATCCCATGCGATGGAACCAGAGCCGACGGTTTCTCGGCCAGGAGGAGATCGAGACTCCGTACTACATCAGCTACGGCGCCGCCAAATCCCCAGTAGTCCCCTGACATTCCCGGAAATGCTTTTTGCAGGCTGTAGAATTCCCAAATCTGCCCTGGGCCGTAGATCAAGTCCCCTGTGAATGCAAATATCTTTCCATCCGTTTCCACAAGATAAGTCAGGCTTCCATCGGTATGTCCGGGCGTGGCCACAACGCGGATTGGGATTCCTTCCCACTGAAACGCATCTCCTGGTCGAAGCTCATGATCAGGGGCTACGGATTCCCGGAGCACCATAATCTCGGGACGGAAGTTGTAGCGATGATTCAGGATGGAGTTAGCTTCAAGCCAGAATTCAGTTGCATTCCTGAAAAAGCGAGTTTCCGACGCGGGCACGTTGATCTTAACACCGGCTTTCTTCAGCGCCGAAGCTCCTGAGCACTGATCGCGGTGATAATGGGTGTATAAGACACCTTCAATGGAGCCAATCCTCAGTTTTTTCCCCTCATTCAGAACTGAGCCTTCACCCGAATCGATCAGCAAAGCCTTGCCATTTTTTCGAATCACGCCGACATTCACCACGTCGCGGTAGAGGCCGACGTGCCCGCTAAGCGGTTGCCAACGAGGCTGGTTCGGCTGCGACGGAGCCTGCGAGCCTCGGAGTGACGGCAAAACGCCTTCAGGCTCCGCCGCCAATCCCGCGAGTGCCGCGCTTTTCCAAAGAAACTCTCTGCGCTTCATCGATGCCTGCTCTCGTGCGGTCTTATGGCTTGCGCGCCATCGCCAGGCGTTTCAGTGACTGCATTTATGCACACCTATTCGTTTGGCTTCAGTCATGCCCAACCAGAGCTTGTGCGCAAGCGCTCAAAAGTAAAACTTCAAGGCAAATTGAAGTTCACGTTCCACGCTGCGCGTGCTCAAGACTTGCCCAAAGGTGGGATCAGAGAAGTTCTGGTCTGGAATCCCCCACGTGGGCACATTCGTTGTATTGAAAGTTTCAAATCGAAATTCCAGCCGTTTGGTTTCCGTTATGGGGAACTGCCGGAAGAGAGAAAGATCGAGATTCTTGAACCAATCAGCCCTCAGAGCGTTGCGCCCCAGAGTTCCAAACGTGAAGGGGGCCGGAACCGCAAAAGCCGCTTTATTGAACCATTCTGCCGTCGTGGGGTTCGATAACTTCGGATTGCCCACGAGGTCTAATCGCTCATAGTAGCCGCTACAGCAACCAGCATTGCCTGTGTTGGCGATGTCGCCGCTTACGCCGACATCATAGGGAGTTCCGGATGTGAAAGTTGCGATCCCGTTCAATTGCCAATGCCCCACAACATGGTCTAACGCCCGATTGCCCGTTTGGAATCGCGCCCCGGCGCCCACCGGAAGCTGATAAACCCAACTCACAGAAAGATTGTGCGTCAAATCAAATCCGGAGACGCTCTTATCCGCATTCAAATTATATGGATTCTGAATGGAGCAGCCTTCCACCCCGAACCATCCCGAACAGCCGATATCCATCGATTTCGACCAGGTATAAGAGACGAGGTAGGTCAAGCCTTGGCTGAAAGTTCTCTTCAATTGAAATTGGAAGGCGTTGTAGTGCGACCTGCCGATGCTGTTGTCATAGAAGGTCGGATGGATATAAGGATAGGGATCACGCGCCTGGGGATTCCCCGGACCCGGAGTCGGCGCGATGTTCTCATAAGGCCCCAGGTCCAAACGGCTGTTGGCTGAACCTACGTAGTTGGCGGTCAGCAAAGTGTTAGCGGTCAACTGGCGCTGAATGCCAAAATTCCATTGCCAGGAATATGGATTTTGGATGAGGGGGTTCAAGTACCACTGAGTTTGATCGAAAGGAGTGGGTCCGGGCAGGGCGGTGGCCACCTGGTTGCCAAACGGGTTCTGGGCAAAGACCGTAGGGGTAGTGGGGTTCAGGTTCTGGCCAAGGAATTGAATGATCTCCGGCCAGGTTCCCGTATAGTTTTGTCCGGACTGCGTAACGGCGGCCCAGTTGTCGAAAAAACGGCCCGCCGAGGCTCGAATCACGGTTTTTGAATTAAGGCTATATGCCAGCCCGACGCGAGGTTGAATGTTGTCATAGGTATTGTGGATGATGGAGTGGTTCGAGGAGTTGGTTACGACAACATGATCCGGCAATGCCTCTCCCGGAATACACGGAGCGCGGCCCGTCTGGGTGCATGACGGAGGCTGTGCCTGAAGGATATATGTGCCGTTGTTAAGATCCAAATCGCCGATGTAGAGGTTGCCGTCCTTAAGACTTCCCTGGAGCGGGCGAAGTGTCATATCGTATCTCCCGCCTAAATTAATTGTCAGCCGGTTTGTCGCTTTAATCTGGTCCTGAAAGTAAAAGCCGTCAATCCAGGCACCATATTCCGTGGTGTATGTGCCGCGCAGGGAAGCGTTGTCTGGAACACCCAAAAGGAACGAAGCCAGCGCGCTGCCGCCGGTGGAGGTTTCCAGGTTGGACGTCTCGAAGCTGGCAAATGTCTCATTTTCATAATTGTCCACAGCGCCTTTGCCGTAGGGACCATCGAATCCACTCTTGTTGATGTCGAATCCCATCCCTAAAGTGTTTCTGCCGCGGATTTTTGTGAAATCCCCCTTTGTCTCCCAAACGTCCGAAGCGGGGGATTCAAAATAGAGCGGACCCCCGCTGAGGAAACCTGTGATACTGATTCCTGGAATTTCGCACTGCGAGGGGCCGTGTTGAAAGGTGCATGCAAAGCCAGAGGAAAAGCCCGCTTGCTGGATAAGGCTAGCTGAAGCTCCGGGCCAACCCGTGTTTTGAACCAAGGCTACGTTATTGTGGCCGAACTCCAATTGAAGCGTTGCGGAGGGCCCGAACGTATGCAGCCAGCTTGCGCCCCAATTTTTGCCTACCGTGTGTTGATTCAGAACGTTGCCAGTATACCCTCCTGCCTGGAGCACAGGCTGCGTAAACCCGCTATAGCGAAACCAGAGCGAATTCATGGGATTGATCGTCTCATCCACCCGTCCGCTATATTCATCCTGCCGAGTCGTATTGCTGAAATTATCGATGCCGTTGATTCCCGGAATTCCAGTTTGAATAGGAGCCGGAAAGAGGGCCTTCGCATAGGTGATCATCCCCTGGTTGATCAGGCTGGCTGGAATCTGGTTATTCACAAAAGCATCGCGAATCAGTTTTCCGGGATTGGCAGGGTCAGGACGAGTGCTGAACGGGTTGTAAATGGGGACACTCAGATCGCTTAAATCGCCGCTCAGCTCGGCAGACGTGGGCACGCGATACAAACTCTGGCTGGTTCTGACGGAACGGAAACCTTCATAGCTGCCAAAGAAGAAGGTTCTATTTCGACCATTGTAATGAGGGAGCAGCACCGGCCCACCGACCGTGCCCCCGAATTGATTCTGCTTGAAGGGGGTCACACTGCTGAAAAATGGATCTCGCGCGTCAAAGGCGTTATTTCTCACAAATTCCCAGGCCGAGCCGTGCAGTTGATTAGTCCCCGATTTGGTTACGACATTAATGATGCCTCCGAGCGCTCCCCCAAAGCGAGCCTCGTCGTTGTGTGACTGCACCTTAAATTCCTGAATGTCATCCACGACGGGAGCCACGGCGTAGGCGCTGGCATAATCATTCTGATTGTTAACGCCATCCAGAAAGTAAAAGTTGCTGCGGTTGGTCTGGCCGTTCACCGAAGGAAAGGTAAAGCTTCCCACCGGGTTGGCCATAAATCCGTTGCTTTGAGACACGTTCACCGGGCTCACGCCCGGAGTGAGGCTGAGAAGCTCCGTAAAATTTCTTCCGTTTAAAGGCAGATCGTTCACGGAGCGGGTTGTGACGGCGGTGCCAAGCTCGGATGTTGACGTCTCAATGGTGGCGGCTGCAGCCTGCACGGTGACGGCCTGCTGTGGCGAGCCGACCTGAAGAGTGAAGTTGTAGGTGGCGGTCTGATTGACCTGAACCACAATATGGGTTTCCGTAGCGCTCGTGAAACCCTCCTTCACAACCTGGAGAGTATATGTTCCGGGATGAACGTCAAAAAAGGCATAAATGCCCGTGTCGTTGCTCTGGGTTGTGCGTTTCACTCCGGTCGCAACATTTTCCAATGTCACCATGGCGTTGGGCACCACGGCTCCGGACTGATCGTGAACCGTGCCGTTGATGGCCCCGGTTGATACTTGCGCCTGCAGGATCGTCGGGCTGCCGAGACTGAATCCAAGAAACCAAATCAGAACGATCCATACAGGGATTCCCGCTGGAAGAGACCACCTTCGTAGATTGGGGATCATGGCCATACCCTCCTTACAAAGCCTTTTTTGGCGGCGTAAATGCCAGACGGAGAGGAAGTGTAGATTCCCAAATTCTTTAGGTCAATTAGAATTATTTGACAGATTCTGTCTAATTTCTATACACTCGACAACCGAGGTGCGGCGTGGAACTGCAACAACTTGCGATGCTGCTGGCCGTCGTTGATTCGGGAGGCTATACTCAGGCGGGAAAAGCCTTGAATATTTCACACTCAGCCATCCACCGGCAGGTCAGGCTGCTGGAGGAGGAAATCCAGGAGGAGACTCTCGTCAGGATCGGCAGACGCGTTGAGCCTACTGAAGCCGGCCGCATCCTCGTGAATCTTGCAAGAAGAATCCAAAACGAAATTTCTGGCGCTCAACGACAGATCGGGGAGACGACGCAATTATTATCGGGGCATCTGAGCATCGGGACAGGGAGCAGCATCCTGGTTTCTTTTCTCCCGCCGATCCTTCAGCGCTACCGCCAGGAATTCCCCGGCGTTGAAGTCTATTTGATGACGGGGACAGCCGATGGCGTGATTGAGGACATCGCCAGCGGGAAGCTGGATCTCGGAATTGTCTTTAACCCTGCGGACGTTCCGCCGGGAAGTCACGGAACGCGATATGAAATCCTTTACAAGGAAGAGTTTTTCTGGGCTGTAGGCAAGGGGCATCCTCTCGCCCGTCGAAAACGCGCCACGCTGCGTGAGATCGCGCAGCATCCGCTCATTATGCTTCCCCGAACCAGCCACATCCGCCGGACGTGCGAGCGGCTCTTCGAGAACGCGGGTCTGAAGCCAAGAGTCGCCATGGAGCTTGAAAACGAAGAAGCCATCGAAAAGCTGATTGAAATCGATATCGGCATCGCCCTACGATCGAGGCATCGCGCTCATAATCCTAGAATTCATACGTTTGCCACCCGCGGCCTGAGAATTTATTGCGAGGTGGGAATGGTATTTCCCCGAGGAAGCTACATTCCCAGAGCAACATGTGAGTTTGCGCGTCTTTGCAGGCTGGCGAAGGGAGTTTCCTGGACCTCCGTCCGGTGACGGCGATTTTATATTTGGTAGAACTACTCTTTTCCTACAGGGAAAAAGCTTAGCATGGAGATTATAGCAGCTTGGTTTAAGCCCAATAAGGTTGCTGAATGCAGGCGTCTGGCCGCTCCTATGTGTTTTTCAGCTATTAATTTTTCTAATAAAGTCGCTTTTCGTCCCCATCTATTTATTGCAATCATTCCCGTTGAATAGCGAGCGCAACTGGCGTATGCTTCTGCCATTCGGCTTTCGGCGACTACCGAAAATCAGTTTGTGGTTCTCGGCCAGAGCCAGCGAAGACTTGAGGTCAACTAGGTAGAGAATTTCGCTCTTTTTCCTGAAGCCGACAGCCTTTGAAGCCAAATCTAAGGCTCAAGGAGGGAATTTTAGCCATGAAATCTCCCTTTCGCCTTCCGGCAGTTCTTCTAGCGGTTTTCCTGCTGGTATATGCTTGCTTGCCTGGCAGCGCCAGGACCGGCGCCACACCGTATCCGCCAGGCATGTCAGACGCAGGGCAACCTTCCGCAGAAACCGCGTCAACATCCTCAGTTGGCATTACGATTCCAGGTCCGCTGCGTTCCTTCCTCCGCATGGCGGCCATCAGCCAGAAGATTTCCCCGAACGAAGTGTTATCTCTCTTGGCCCGCAATGTGACGATGGAAGGTTACGGCTGGCATGGCAAGACACCACAGCCCACCGAATATCTGATCCTTTTGAAGGGATATCTGGAACACGCGAGAGAATTACTGGCGTTGGCGGGCCCGAAACACATCATCCGCGTTTCCTCATGCAGTGATGCGCAGCCCCTGTTAAAGGTTCTTGGCTACAAACTCCGGCAAGCGTGCGGCGGGCCTGATACTTCCCTCGAAACGGAGGATCCCAAGAAAGCTTTTCTCACGATTGACTCTGGATTCCCGCTGACAGATTTGGAGGACGCGCTGCGGAGAGGCAAGCCTTTCGTCTACACTTTTCCTACCTCGCAGGTGCCCGTCCTGTTCAATCCGAACGACTGGATCTTAAAAGTTAGCGAGAGGACAAAAGGGAGGAACAAGAAGGGCGAGCCCAACGATGTGATTGATTCCCTGGTGAACAATCCCAGCCTGGCGCGGCTTTACTGGGCGCTGGCCCGGATGGACGCGAATACCCGAACGTACCTGGAGCAGTCTCCCGGGCTTGAGAAACTCATTCCCTATGCTGCCGTCCTCGATTTCTATGGCAGCAATATTCGAATTCGATCCGGACGAGTGGTCGTACCCGGCGGCACCGCTGCGGAGCCTGCCTGGAAGAGTTTGGTTGGGGCCAGCCCCAAATCACCGAAAGCGTTCATCACCCATTTACTCGAGAAAGACGAAGGCTGGCTGGCAGCTTATTTTGACGCCCTCTCACGGGTTGACGAGGCGCACCAAACCTATTTTACGGAACCCCATCGTTTGCGTCTTTTCTATAAAGCGCTGCGGGGAGAAAATCCTTCACCCAGCCCTGCGAGGCCGGTATTCCGGCCGAATCCGGGACTTCTGCTTCTGGTTACCCGGCTTCAGTTGGAGCCTTCGGGCCAGCCGCATATCCCCGGGAGCTTGGATGCGTGGGCGGAAGTGCTTCGCGGCCAGCGCAAGAGCAAGTCCAAGATTGCCCGGATGTGGGCCAGGAGTGGGGGAGACTGGAAAAATCCTGACCAACTCGTGGCAGCTATGTTTGCTTTTTCGCGGGTGAACTCGGAAAACGATCCGTTGCAACTTTTCCTGATGCTCACCGAGATCGATCGGCGCCGCGCGCCGCAGCCGGGTTTGAGTCCTAAAACAGTCCGCCTTCTGGCTGAGAAGTTTCAACAGTTCGGCGATCAGTACCTTATCTTTTCTGAGTTCGCCGCTTTGAACGATTCCTCAATTGCGCGATTTTTGAATGTCGCCAACTCCATCGACCACATCCACGATTTGACGTTGCGGTCCGACGCTTCGGGCATTTTTCAAGCCGACGTAGGTCTTTGGGAAATCCTGGCTCGGCAAGGTCAGATTCCAGCGGCGAATTGGAATCGCTCCTGGCAGCGCATCATCCATCCTTTTGGCCGTGTCCACTCGTCCGCCCAGCTTTTCGACGCGGCTCGAAGCTCGCTCGGAGAATTGATACGCGCTGCCGATGTAAAGGCTCGCATCTCCGAGGACGAAATTATTAGCTTGCTCGCCGGCCCGGATCAAACTACACCGGAGGGCCAAAGAGTAAAGCAGGAACTGGCCTATCGAATCAGCTCAGCGCTTGAAGCGCAACGGCTCGTTTCACTTGATACGTTGTTCGCGTTAGGGGACGACTTGAATCGAATGGCCCAGGGGAAGCCGGCGCCGCCGGGGATGCTCCAATTAGCCGGGGAGCTTCGGGAATTCCAATTGCCAAAGCCCCTGTTCACAGGCAGCGAGCGAGCGGAATGGAGCTATGGCCTTTACAGCAACTCCCACATCCAGTCCGAACTGGCAACGGATTTGGCCAAGGTTATCAAGTCGCCGCGTTCCGCTAAGGAACTGGAGACGGCCCGCGGCCAGCTTGTTCCTTTTCTGAGAGATACGTTAGTAGGACTGAATTACGCTTACTATCAACCGCCGGGAGCTCAGGTGCTTTATAACGATACACTTTTCGTCCGGTCGCATGATTTTTCTGGGCAGGCGATCACGGGGCGAGACCAGGAATGGAAAACCCCCATCATATTTGGCCGCGGCTGGACAGCGGGCGGCGGCGTTCATCTGGTCGGCTCACTGGCAGACCTGCCTTATGTGCTGGCAGAAGTCGAACAGGACTTCATTGTGCCGGAAAATGTTCAGGCGCTGATCTGGGGAGATTTGGTGCCAACTCTTCTGACGAACTCCGTTGTGCCGCGCTGGTGGCGGGTGACTCCGAATGAGCTTCACGCCGTCACGCTTTACCAGCAATTTGGAGAAGAGCTTGTCGCAGCCGCGACAAATCATGAAAAACTGCGCCAGCAAGTGATTGATATCCTTTCGGAGCGCATGCTCCCCCAAAAATATGAGCAGGTCGAGCAGGCTCTCCAATCAGGACGCCAGGAGGGAGCGCTCTCCCAGTTGGCGCCGATCGACACTTTTTATTTGGCTGCCGATTTCAGGCGAAAGTTTCCGGACGAGGCTGCCCGGTGGGGGAAGGCAGGGGAAGAGTTGCAAAAGCTCTCCGAGCGTTATCCCGATGAGGTCAGTTGGGCGCGCCTGTCGGAGGATTTTGGGGTGCCTCATCCGGCCCTTGCCGACACATACGCCTGCGAGTTGCTGGATGTGAAACCCTTTCCCACTTTCCTGGGATTTTCCAGTCGCCTTCTGGCCGAGTCGTGGGAATCCAATAATTTATATTGGGCCCGTCTGGCAGACGAGATGGGTTATCAGCCCGTCATGCTGAATCTCCTGATTCCCGAACTGACGCGCCATATGGTGGCGAAGATATTTGCCACCGACCTGGAGGATCGGCCCGCGCTGCTTCGCGCGCTGTGGGAGACCGGCAAGGCATTTCGTAATAGCCATCTGGCCTCCGCGCCGGAAAAGCGAGCGGCTTCGGGACTTTGAAGGGTTTAAGTGATGAGACTTTTGAAATGCCTATCCTGCAGGAATAGAAATGGCGGGATGGTTGGAAAGGTGACCTATGGGGAAGCGAAACAATATCGTTCTGTTTCTTTTTCTGAGCGTATTCTTCGGCGCTGTGGTTTGGGCGCCAGCGCAGAAGTTTGAATCGGGCCACATCGTCCTTCACCGAACGGTGGATCTGGTGCAGTTGGATGTGGCGGTGATGGATAAGAAGGGGAACTACGTTAGCGGCCTTCGTCCGTGGAATTTCACGGTTTATGAAGATGGAATTCGGGAAAAACTCGCTACTTTCGGAGAAGAGAACCAGGCCCCGCGAAGAGCGACGGATTTTGCGCCACTCAAACAGCATCAAGACCAGTTAGTGACTTCCTCCCCGGCGCGGCTCTCTTCGGGGGTTGGCCGCAGTGTTTTTATCCTCTTCGATACCAGCAACTATATGTATCGCGGCTTTGTTTTCGCGCAGGATGCCATCGGCGAATTCGTGCGATCTTTGGACCGCTCAGACCGGGTGGCGTTCTATTCCTATAGCCGCGACTTTTCGCGCGGCGCCCTGCTCACGTCTGACCGAATGGCGGTCTTGCGCGGGGTTCGAGCCACTGTGGCCGGAGATGACGCCGCGCTTTACGACAGTTTGCTTTTGACTCTGGAGGATGCCGGCCAGTTCACGGGCAGAAAGGTCATCGTGGTTTTTTCGAACGGCCCCGACAACGCCAGCATGGTGGCGCCGGAGGACGTCCTGGAACTCGCGCAGTCGGAAGGGATTCCCATTTATATGGTCAGCACGCAGAGAGCCAAGATCGATCCGGTTTCAACTGCGGTTTTCGAACGCATGAGCGCGGCAACGGGCGGCAAAGCTTATTTCGCCAAGAACTGGGAAGACCAGCAGAAGGCCTTCGCTTCTATCCGGGATGACCTGGCGCACCTCTATTCCCTCAGTTACTACCCGCAGCCCAATCCGAATCGCGGCTGGCGCAAGATTACCGTTAAACTCGTCGGGGTAAACCTGAAGAAGTATCGCATCCGTACCCGCAGCGGCTATCGCCCTGAGGCCGTCCGGGTCACCGATGAGTTGATTCCGCCCTCATAGAACGGGGGGCAACGCGCAAGTGAAAATCGCCGCCTCGGGATTTTACAAGCAGAAACCCAGCCGAGGAGGAAACTCTGCGGCAATCGCGTCGGCTTTTCCGCACTTTTAATGCTGCAATGCTTTCAGTTCCCGTTGCGCCCGCATCCGAATGGCAGTGTCCTTTGAGTTCGCCGCAAGGCGAAGTTCCTGGATCGCCTTAACCTTGTTCCCGGCGGCTTGATAAAGCACACCAAGGCGATAATCCTGAGCGGGGTCGGGCGAAGGGTTCATTTTTATGGCCATTTCGAATTCCTGGATCGCTTTGCGGATATTGCCTTGCTTGTAGGCGATCAAGCCCAGCGCGGCGTGTGCTTCCGAGTCTATCGCGGATCGATTCCGGTCCCATTCGTTGGGCAGAATCCATCTTGGAATATGAAGCTTTTCTGAAATCTCGATCTCCTTCCGCGCATCGCGTTCTGCCTGGGCGAGATGTTGCGAGTCGGAGAAAGAATCCGCCAGGATGTAAGCAAGGCTGGCAAGCACGGCAGGATTATCGGGATTGACGGCGAGCGCCTTCGCGCCTGCCCGAATTGCGCCGGTCGCATTATTCAGCGAACGGAAGGCTTCCATTTCCATTTCGTTGACCTTTCCGCAAAGCTCTGAATGCGGCCAGTTCCGCTCAAACATTTCTGTCGCGGAAATCACTCCTTCCGGCGTTGTCTTGGCCAAAATGTTGAGATATGCGTCAAATTCGGCGGGTGAGTTTGCCTGGGGTTCGGCGGTTTGGCCCGAACTGGTGTTGAGGCCAGAGGCGATCACGGCCCAAAGTAGTCCGGCAAGAATTTTGCCAACCGGGCGTTTTCCTCGCTGGCCGAGAAGGCGGCTGCACGGGGTGTGTTTCATCGCGATTCTCTTGCTCGCCGCGGCGCGGTTGCCAAGCCAAAGTATCACTTCTTTGATGTGCCTTCAAGGTGATGGAAGAGGATTGCTTCCGCCCGCCGACGCCGACCGGAACCCTGTTGTCATCAAGATTCGGCAAGCCTTCGCAACCCGGCAACTGGATGAAATGCAGAAGGAAATTGACGAGATGTTGCGCAAAAGTCCCCAGGATTTCAGGGGGTATTTCTGGCAAGGATTCCTGGATTTACAACGCCGGGATAACTACAATGCGATTCGAGCGCTCCGCCGCGCTGAAGCTTTGAACGCTAATGAGCCGGTGCTGAAGTTGCTCGCCGTCGCATATTATGCAGCGCGCCAGCGCCGCTTATTTGAGCTGACGATGAAACGCGCTTTGCGGCAAAAGCCTGACGATTTCGCGCCTTATTACTACCTGGGCCGGTATTACGTTTCCGTCGATGCGCAGGATTTTGCTCAGGCCGGCCTTTACTTCAAGGAGGCAATTCAACGAAATCCGCAATACTTTCGTTCGTACTACTATTTAGGCTACTGTGATGAGATCGCGCGCCAGCTCGGTAAGGCGGAGCAAAATTACCGGAAGGCGATGGCGCTCGCCCAGGCAGAGAATGCGAAGTCTGCGCTTCCCTACGAAGGAATGGCGCGGCTACGGCTCCTGGAGAATGAGGCGGCAAAGGCCCTCCCGTATGCCCTCCACGCCGCGCGGCTGGCCGAGGATGAAGCCGCGAGCCACAAAACCTTGGCGAAAGTCTATGGCTCCCTCGGGCGCCAGATGGATGCGGCGCAAGAATGGAAACGCGCCGCAGAACTGGATCCCACCGATGCGAGTCCCTATTACCATCTTTTTCAGATTTACTCCTCGCTGGGCAGTCCCGCCAAGGCAAAGTCGGCCTTGGCCAATTTCAATAAGCTTTCGGCAATGTACGGAGCAGATTGAAATAGGTAGGATCAGGCGGCTTGCGTTCGGCCCTCCAAAATAACGGCTTCTTCGCGCTCGCGCGTGATTCTTTCCGGAGACGTTTATGAGAGGCTTATGCGAGACCTGACGAATGGAGCGATCGTTTCCGGATCCATCCTTTCGGAGAAGACGCTGGCGGAGCAATATGAAGTTAGCCGCACGCCCGTTCGGGAAGCCCTGGTGCGGCTTGCGAGCGAGGGGTTTTTGCGAAAGGGGGCATACCGAAGCTACGTGGTAGCCGATGTCTCGCTCGAAATCTTCCGAGACTTGTTTCAAATTCGGATATTGCTCGAGCCAACCGCGGCCAGCTTCGCAACTCGAAATCCGATGGTTTCCTTCCATCGAGCGAGCCAAGAAGATTCAAACCGAGTTCAGCGATCTGAGCAGGCTTGTGAGCGGGGAAGACCCGGTGTGGAGGTTCGGAAAACTTGATTCGGAATTTCACATTTGTGTCGCTGAAGCGAGCGGAAATCGCATGCTGCCCAAGTTGATTTCCGAGGTTATGCGGCACAGCCAGAGGTTTTGGTGTTTGATGACGCCTGGAAATAGGAATGTGGAGGTCACGCTGCAAGAGCACCAGGCCATTCAGGACGCCATCGAAAGCGGCCACTCGGATCAGGCCGAGCAGAGCATGCGGGATCACATCGAGCACGCCATGGAACGACATAAGCTCTGACAGGCATCGAAAATCATGATGCGGGCATTTAAATCCACACTCGCGAGCCAGATTCTCTCACAGTCTGTGGGCGAATGCAGGGAAAGCTGCAATAGCGGCGACACAATCCGACTGAGCTTGTGAAACGGAGCAGATGTCAACAAACCCATTTCGCCCTGGATGGCGCCAAAAATGTCGCAGCGCACGTCACGCCGCCGGTTTCTGAGGAATCTCTCGGGGTTACTCGGGGCGGGATTTCCGTATCAGATCGTTTCGGGCGGCAAGCGGAAATCCCATTCGCTGGTTCATTTCACGGACATCACCGAGACTGCTGGCATTAAGTTTCGACATAACTCTGCCCCCGAGAAAAGATACATCGTGGAGTCCATGAGCGGCGGCGTGGCGCTGTTCGATTACGATAATGACGGTTACCTTGACATCTATTTCACGGATGCGCTGACTGTAAGCACGGCCGGAAATCCTGAGAGCTCTCCGAGCGCGCTCTATCACAACAACGGTGACGGAACTTTTACCGATGTCACGGAAGGCTCGGGGCTCGCGTACCCCGGGTGGGCCATGGGCGTGACGGCGGCGGATTTCGACGGGGATGGATACCAGGACCTTTACGTCACCTGCCTCGGCTCCAACCGTCTCTATCACAACAATGGCGACGGGACGTTCACCGATGTGACCGCGAAAGCCGGAGTGAACGATCCTCGCTGGTCGACGGGCGCAGCCTTCGGCGATTATGACCGCGATGGCGCGTTGGACCTCTTTGTGGCAAACTACGTTGACTTCAAGTTATCCGACCTTCCAAGATTCGGAGAAGGCAAGTTCTGTCAATACCACGGAATTCCGGTGCAGTGCGGACCTCAGGGCCTGCCGGGAGCGGGTGATTCGCTGTTCCATAACAACGGCGACGGAACGTTCACAAACGTCTCGGTGAAAGCCGGCGTTTCAGACCCATCGGGCCGCTACGGCTTGGGAGTTGCGTGGACGGATATTGATCAAGATGGCTGGCCCGATCTGTATGTGGCGAATGACGCGGGGCCCAACTTCCTTTATCGTAACAACCGCGACGGAACGTTTTCTGAAATCGGTCTTGTAGCGGGCGTAGCGCTGGGAGGAGACGGCCAGGAGCAGGGATCGATGGGCATCGGAATAGGAGACTACCTGCACACGGGCCTTCCCGCCCTTTTCGTTACGAACTTCGTTGACCAATATGACACGCTCTACCGCCACGATTCTCCACTGTTCTTTACCGACGTTTCACTTCAGGCTGGCATTACCCGGTATATGGGGCCCTTTGTCTCTTGGGGCACAGCCTTCTTCGACTACGACAACGACGGCTGGCCCGACCTGCTGGTTGTGAATGGCCACGTATATCCGCAAGTGGATCAGACGAACCTCGACACAAAATATGCTCAGCGAATGTTGCTGTTCCACAACGAGCGTGATGGCACTTTTTCAGAAATGGCGGCGGAATGCGGAGACGCTCTCACAGTGCCCAGGGTCAGCCGTGGCGCCGCCTTCGGTGACATCGATAATGATGGCGATATCGACGTCGTGGTCGAGAACCTGGATGGCAGCCCAACCCTCCTGCGCAACGATGGGGACAATTTAAATAACTGGGTCACTCTAAAACTGCGCGGCAGAGGAATGAATCGTGACGCTATCGGGGCCAGAGTGAAAGCGGTGGCTGGGAATCTCGTGCAATGGGATGAAGTGCGCAGCGGAGGCAGCTATCTTTCCGCGAGCGATTTACGATTGCACTACGGATTGGGAGAATGCCGCTCGGTGGACTTGCTTGAGGTCCATTGGCCAAGCGGAAGAATTGAAATGGTGCGGAACCCTCCGGTTAACCATTTCCTGACCATCGAGGAAGGTCAGGGCCTGATCGAACAAATTGCGCCTCGCGGCTAGTCCGCATTTCGCTACCTCCAATCTTTTTCACTGAAAACCTCGCATATCGAAATTTCACAATCCGCAACCTGATTTTGCAATACAAGATTTTTTACTTGACATGCCAAATTCTTGCCGATGTATACAGACGGTATTCAATGCGCACTTACGAATTCGGGTAGATTTGAATAAGGGGGGTTAAGTCAATGGAACTGCTAAGGAGATCGAATTATTTAAACCGGTCGGAAAACATTCTGGGGAAATTTCTGATTCCTTTTCTAATTCTTTTGCTCATCTCCCTGCGTTCCATATGTACAGCTGATTGGAGCGCATTGGGAATGAACCCAGAAAATGCAAGACTTTCCGCTTCTCCCATCGAGGGTTTCCAAGAAGGAGCATCCTTTTCACCGTCGTAGGAGATACCCATTGAACCTGGGAGGGCTGGCTTTTAATCCTCGAGGAAGCTAAATCATAAACGGTCGATATCGGTGCGCGAGGAAGCGAGATGCAACGAACAGACGCATCGCTGGCAGACTGGGTTTGCAGAGATCTCTAAATGGCGGCGGAAATTGATGGCCCGCTCGCTGTTGAGAACATTTATGAGTGATCCGCTGTGGATGTTCCCGATGGGCTGATGAAAGAAACATGGAAGCAGGCTGCCATCCGCATCGATCACTGCTGAGACCCAGGGTGCGTTGCAGGACGGCGAAACAGGAGAGCACTGCCCGAGTTGAGCGCGAAAATGAAGCGCGATTCGCCGCAGTTTAGATGGATTTTCTGCGATAAATCCTTCCTCGATATCCCTCTGGTTTTCATGGATTAAGGCTTCCACTTCATCAGCAAGCTGTTCCACTTCACGGCCGTTGAGCGCCACCTTGGAAAGGCGCTCTTCAGGCCAACCTTGGGTGCGATTGAAGGCTGCGGAGGATAAGTCGGCAGCAAGGAATGAAATCGAGTTCAAAGCCATTAAATGGGCCGTCCGTACGGCATCTCGAAGGCGGCAGAAATTCTCTTTCTGGACTGTGCAACGGGCATGTGCCGGAATTTCAGCGCGCTGCGCCCGCAAAGCAGAAATTCCTTTCGCCAGCCTCTGGAACGCTCCTGGCACGCCGCGGATCTGATCGTGAATTTCCATCGGACCATCCAGTGACACAATCACGTCATCAAAGTTCGCCGCAATTATCTTCGCGCGTCTTTCCAGAAGCAGGCCGGCGGTGAGCAGCGTGACGCGAATCCCTTCATGGCGAAAAAGAGATGACAGCTCCGACAAATGGGTATGCAACAATGGCTCGCCCCCGGAAAATACCACCCACTTTACGCCAAGTTCGCGCACCGAGTTCAGATGAGGCTTGAGGTCTTCTGTCGTCAGCTCCCGCACCTGCTTGACTTTCCATATGTCGCACATCATGCACCGGCAATTGCACCGGTTGTGAGGCATGATGACCAATACGGGTAGCGATGCGATGCGGTCTCTGCCGCCCAATAACCCGGCGTCGATAGCATTTTGGGCGTTGGCGTAAGCGCTCATACTCCGACTCTCTTACCCGCAAGGTGGATTTCTTTTCCAAGATGTTTCCGAGCGGCGTTGAGAAGATTTCTTACTGGCGCCGCGACCAGCCGATCCAGGCCATCGATCTGTAATCGCTCAAGGTTCGCCGAGACTTCGTTGAACCGGCGGCGAGCTAGCGACGGCGATAGAAGCTTGATTTCTCCGCCCACCATGACCAGTTCAAGCCTCCCCAGGGTCATGGCGCTTAGAGAGTCGCACGGGCGGCCGCCGTCATCGGCGATAACAATAAGGTCGGCCACAGCGCCTTCTGCAAGAGTTCCCTCTCCCCGCGCGAGTCTCAACACATCGGCCGCCCGGTTTGTCACCATCGCGTAAGCCTCCTCTGCGGTTGCCTGGAGGCGGTCGCGCGCAAATCGGATTTCGTCCACCAGATCACCTGCGGCGGTGAGCGCTGAATCCGAAGCGAGGGCGATCCGGCGATGCTGCCGGACAGAATCCAAGCTAAGCGTCGTACCCAGAAGGAATTGATTCGATGTGGGACACCAAACCAGAGCAGAACCACGGCGCTCAAGAAGCTCGTGACCTGCGCGGTCCATTCCCACTCCGTGGACGATGACAGTCTTTGGATCAAGCGCTCCCACTTGGTCGAGCCAGAAAATCTCTGCGCGGCTTTGTTCGTCCACACCCTCTGCCGCATGAATGATGAACGGCGTATCCGCAGGTGTCGAGCAGAACGTTTCCGTCACATTCTTTCCCAAAGCTGGGGAATGAACCCATGTGTATCGGGTCACGACCCGAACAGGTAAGCCCGCCCGGAAGCCGCAGGGAATCTGAGGATTGTGATGGCTGACTGTCGTGACTCCGCACAAAAGGTTTCTGACCGCTCCCCACCATAACCTGACAGATTTCGGAATCGACAACTGTTCTTTCACCGGCGAGCGGTGGGGGTAGTAAATGTCCGCAGCCCATTCCAGAAAATTCTGATAAGGGCCACGGCCGAGTCGCGGAAACAGGCCGAATTCCAGATGATCGTGAGCGTTGACGAGGCCCGGAAGAATCAGGTAACCCGTCAAATCAACCGCCTGAACAGAGAGCGGGGAACCCAGTTGCCCTGTTTCGCGCTCCAAGCGGTCGCCTGCCGGAACGTGGTGGATCCGCCCGTTTAGAATCACGAGATCGGTGATGATGGCGGTCGCCGCGCCCGTTGCGACGCGCGCTCCGGTAAGCCGCCACATCGGTGGCGTGACGGAACGCTGCATCGCGGGCGCGCGAGCTTCCAGGAGCATCTGACTCATAGGCTCACCCATTCTTTTTCATCGCGTCCGGAATGGGCGAAACTTGAGAATGAAGATGGCGGGATCATTGCAACTCTCTTCATAAAGGCGAATTTTCCCGGCGGCTTGGAAAATGCGTCGCTCAGGCTCGCCCCAATGGGGTTCGGCCTGGCCAACAAGTCGCTGACCCGAAGCCTCGCCGATGCGAACTATCTCGGCGATGGAGTGCCTCGTGTTCTCGATTTCCAGGACCTGATTCTCATGTCGAAACGCACGCTTCCAGCCGCGGCTGTGACAGGAAGGGTGCACGTCGCTCAGGAAGATCTCGGCCTGAGGGCTCACAATCCGCGACAGTTCCCTCATCAAGCTCTTCAGGTCCTCCAGATATCCCGCGACGAAGGAACACAGCGCCAGGTCAATTGTCCCTGAAAGGATCGGAATCTGCCGGCAGTCCGCCTGCAAAAGCCGACCCTGCAAAGAAGTTTTCCCTAGAGCGCAATGCAGCATTTGTAGTGAGAAGTCCAAGCCAAAAACTGATGCGGCGCCGCAGGCAGCCAGCCTGTTCATCCAGCGTCCTGTTCCGCACGCAACGTCCAATACGCGGCGATTGACAACGGTCGGGAGCATCGACTCCATCACTCGTTCTTCGAGAACGAGCAGCGGATTGGGGCGGCGATCGTAGCTTGCAGCCCAGAGAGCATAACCCTCGCGCACTGACACGCGCCTGTGTTTGATCACGCTGGATCGCTGGGTAAAATTCACAAACTTTCCACCTTGGGTTTTCGCAGTTCAACAAACCACTGGGCCCACTCAAGCTCCAGCGGCCAGCGATAGATTCCGAGCGCATAGCGCCAGGAACTCAGCAGCTTCAGGAGGCGGCGTCCCCAGGAAGGAAGACGGATATCCTGGGCGGTCGGCCAGCGTGAGGCAACGACCAATTCAAAATCATCAATTAACTTCTTGACGGAAGGCTTGAGCCAGGGCGTGGCTGGCTCTTTACGAATCGTGAAATTCAGCCAGCGGTCTGTCGCCCACTCTTCCACCGTGTCAGGAAACTGTACTTTTCCCTCAACGTCGCCATACATGCGGTTGCGCTGAGGGACAGGAATATAATGTTGGATAATGATCTCCGCCTGGGGATTGATCCTCTTGACCTTCCGAATAAACCGTAAGCATTCGCGGGTATCCAGCTCGGGATTTTGAGGATTGCCAACCACGAAGGAGAACTCAGGAATAATATTAAAGTCTCGTATGCGACGAGCAAGTTGCAGGGTTTGTTCCGTCGAAAGCTGCTTATTCATTTCCTTCAGAACCCAGTCGGACCCTGATTCGGCGCCGAAAAAAATCATCGCGCAGCCGGAACGTCGCAGGGCTTCGAGCGTTGCATCTGAATACCTCAAGAGGATGTCGATTCGCGCTTCACACCACCAGCGGAGCCCCAAGGGCATGATCCTCTCAGCCAGTTCTCGGGCGTGGTCCTCACGAAGGAAGAAATTATTGTCGTAGAACTGAATGGCATTGACGCCGTAGCGCTGCACCAGGTGGCGCAGGATAGCCTCGGTGCGCGTGGGCGATTCCATTTTTTCCTGGCTGCCCAAAGCGGAGATTACCCCGCAGAAATTACATCGAAAAGGGCAGCCCACGCTGGCTTGATGGACCGCCGTGTATTTCCCAAGAAAAGTGGGAAGGATATATTTCTTTGCCGGCAGTCGATGAAAAGGAGGCCAGGGAAAACAATCGGGACTCTTCAGAGGGCGGTGATTGTTATGCTGATGCCTTCCATCTTTCTCTTTGAACGAGAGCCCGGGGATCGAATTCAACGGGCGCTCGCTGCGCAATGCGCTGATCAACTCAACAAACGTTTCTTCGCCCTGCCCTCGAACAGCGAAATCAACATAGGAGGCGTTTAATACGGTATCTGTGTAGATGGAGGGGAAATAGCCACCCCAGACAATTGGGATATGCGGATAATTTGCGCGAATCGCACAGCATGTTTCCATGGCGGCGACCATTTGCGGCCCGGGCATCACGGAAACCGCCAGCAATTCCGTCGCATGGGTTTCAATCAACTGCTGAATGGTCCCGAGCGGATTTGTGTCCACGTTCCCATCCACAATGCAATATTCTTCGCGGCCTTCAATCATCGCCGCCAGCGCGAGCGCCGCGAGCGGAAACCGCCTGCTGCGTGGTTTCGTGGATTTAGGGTGGTAGAGAATGATCACGTTATTGCCACGTGCCCCAGACGATATAAAACTTCGCCGGTTCGCGCCGGCGCGTAAGCCGCGCCCGAAGCGGGCGCAGCGCCCAGCGCACACCATACCAGGGCTTACGCAGCCGCCACTGGACGCCGTATGCGCGGGTCAATTGCTCCAGAATTTCCCGAGTAAGGAATTCACGGCTTGCGATACTGTCTGAAGCAAAGCCATATTTTTCAACGTATGCCTTGCGACGCTCCGCCGCCATTGCGCGGCCGCTTTCTTCCCTGCTGTAGAAAGGCGAATCAACAACCAGGATATGGCCGGGTCGCCGCAGGCAGCGCAGCGCTTCACCTAAAGTGGTTCGATAGTCTTCGGAATAATGAAACGAAGCGTTGAAGATCACTAGATCGAATTGTGCCTCAGCGAATGGAAGCCGATCCATCTCGGCCCAGAATCGCGGGAAAGGCTGCGAAAGAAAACGCAGATAGTGGCGGGCAGCCCCTAATCCGTCGAGTTCATCGGTTCGCAGATCGATGGCCACGGGCTGATAGCCGCGTAAAGCCAGGCGGTAGCTCAGCCAGCAATTTCCCGCTCCCACGTCGAGAATGCCGAGTCCGTCTTTGTGGTGTTTTTCTATTTGAGGAAGAATCTCTCGTTGCAGGTAGCGAAAGCTCCGCGCGCGAAGTTTCCACTGCCAGGAGTTTCTTCCGGTGACGTCTTTGAATGGCAAGGCAAGGTAGTAGCGCCCTCCAGGCGAGCCCCGTCCTTCGCTCTGCCGGATCGTTTGATACTCGGCGACGAATTGGCGGAAGCGCTCCTCGCGGCATGGAGCAAGGGCCTTCCAGATGCCCTGCTCGGTTTTCAATACGAAACCGCACGCAAGACACTGGGGCCCTGGTCTTGTCGGGAGTGGGACGAGCGCGCCCATCGAATGCGCGCATGCGGGGCATCGCAGGAGGAGCGAGCGCGGCTGAGCCTGGGAGGCGGTTATGGCTTCCGACGCGGCCTGGGTTGAAGTTTGAAGAAGAGTGCCCATGGTTATGATCTTTCGAATATGAGTAACGCGTGATCAGCAAGGCTGCGAAAGACGGGAAAACTGGAAATGCTGCGGTCAACTTTCGCTGCTGCACGGAAGATCGCAGGAAATCGTGTGGTCAAGGATTCAAGATAGGAGGGCGGCACCACGATTCCCAGCCCGATCTGGCGCTTGAGGCGAAAATAACGCGAAAAAGCACGCTGAAGTTGACCGATCGACCAGTAATTGACGTGGAGCCGCTGGCCGTCGATACTGTAGATTTCCGTGGCGTTTCTCAACCGCCGAAAGGCCTTTCGCAAATCCCCGCGCCCTGCATTCCAAAGCATCTCCCAGGCGCAATATTTTCCAAAGATGCAGAACAAGGCATAGGCTCCGGGCTTCAGAATATGAGCTAGGCCTTGAACGACAGATTCCAGATTCAGCACGCAGTTCAGACCGGCGAAGTTCGACAGCAGGCCATCAAACGGAGGCATTTTAGAAAGTTTTTGGATCTCCTCCGTCGGCATGGTGTGGAATTCGATGCGCTCTCCGAGTCCCATGCTCGCGGCTCGTTGACGCGCAACGCGGATCATGGCCGAAGAAGCGTCACACGCGAAAACCCGCGCGCCTCTCTGCGCAAGGTGCGCGGCATCGACGCCTGTCCCACAGTTGATTTCCAGAACACGTTGGCCCGGTCGGAACACCTGATCCATTTCTCTCCAGACAAGATTTCTCTGTGATCTACCCACGAAGGATTCCGTAAAGGTTCTATCATACGATTCAGCAATCGAATCGAAAGGCGTCGCCGCTTGAAATGACGAAGGGGCATTCATTTCGATTCATGCCTCGACTTCTGAATAAGAGAGGCGCAGCCCCTCGCGAGCCTGCGCAATCAACGATTCAATTTCCTGGCGGGACCCATGCGAGTCTGCCCTGACCAGCAGCCGCTGCAATTCCACTTCCGACCGAAGGAGTTGGTCGGCATACTGATAAAAACGGCGGGAGTGCCGGCCGCGAATTTGAATGTCGCGGTCCGAGCTCTCCCGCCATGACGTAGGAGGAAGAAGCCGATCGATTACCTGCTTAAAGTAAGGAGTTCCTTTGATCGGGTAAGCCACCGTGGTCAGAAAAATGTCAGGATCAGCGCGTTTGACGTGGTCTACCGTCGCTTCGATGTCTTCGAGATCTTCGCCTTCATATCCCCACATCAGGAACATGCCGGTCTGAATCCCGCGTGACTTGCAGAGTTGGACAGCCGCCTGGACCTGTTCGACGGTCACGCCACGCTCCATGGAATCGAGGACGCTTTGTGATCCGCTTTCCGAGCCAATCCAGATGCGGAAGCACCCAAGTTCAGCAAGCGCATCCGCCGCTTGCGGGTTAATCCGGTCCGCCCGGGAAATGCATTCAAAAGGCACTTTCAGATTGCGTCGCTTCATTTCGCTGGCAAATTGAAAGAGCCAGCCGTGATGAATTGTAAAAACATCATCGGCGATCCAAATCATGTCCGGCGAATAACGGCCCATGATCCATTCGATCTCATCCACCACAGCAGCCGGCTTGCGGCGCCGGTGCGTGTTCCCATACACTGAATGACTGCACCAGCGGCAGCGATAGGGACATCCCCTTGCTGTAATGACGGAGACGGAACCCACTCCGTGCCGCGCTCGCCATGTGTCGATGTATTTCTGGATGGAGATCGATTCGCGGCTAGGCCACGGCTGCCCATCGAGATTGGGGATCAAAGCTCGGGGCCGCGTTCTTTCCACTTTCCCTTTTTCCCCGAGGAAGGCAATCCCGTCCACACCAGCCAGAGATGCAAGCCCGCCTCCCTTCAGGGCGGGCAGGAGCTCTTCCAAAGTCTTCTCGGCTTCCCCAATGACAACGACGTCGGCGCCCGCATCGAGATACTCTTCTACATAGTTTGCGGGCTCCGGGCCGCCAACAATTGTTTTCCAGCCAGCTTCCTTGGCTGCTTGAAGAATCGCAACGGCATTGCGCCTCGTCATCAGGTTGGCGTACACGCCCAGGACAGAAGGAGAATGGTTGCGAAGGATTTTGAAGAGGTCTTCGCGCGAGGAAAAAGTGGAGTCAAAGACCTCCACGTCAAAGCCCTTCGCGCGCAGATGCGAGGTCAAATAGAGAATCCCCAGCGGCGCGTAGGGCTTCATGATCTGCGACTCTTTT
>Ga0209061_1001719_pt1 | contig 33431 bp, 21 predicted proteins | sample Coa_R1_10_FD_187157 | JGI IMG/M metagenome (GOLD analysis project Ga0209061, IMG submission 187157) | Surface soil microbial communities from Centralia Pennsylvania, which are recovering from an underground coalmine fire - Coalmine... | ecosystem: Environmental > Terrestrial > Soil >... | reverse complement strand
ACAGCGTTTCGAGCGCCTGGGCGGCAACGAGACCATCCAGACCGATGTGCGCGTGATTGCGGCCACTAACCAAGACCTGGAAGCGGCGGTGTCGGCCGGCCGTTTCCGCCAGGATCTGTTATATCGGCTCAACGGCTTCACTATCCACCTGCCGCCGCTGTGTGAACGGCGTGAGGATCTGCCGCTGTTGGTGGACCATTTCCTCAAGGTCTTCAATCGCGACCTGAATCGACAAGTGCGCTCGGTAGCGCCAGAAGCGATGCGTTTGCTAGAGGCATACCCCTGGCCCGGCAATGTCCGTGAATTACAGAGCAGCATTCGCTACGCCTTGGTTCACGCCGCTGGGGAGGTACTCACGCCCGAATGTTTGCCGGAGAGCCTGCGTGACTGGAATGCTGGGGCAAGCGCCGCACCTGTCAGTGGGACAGGTGGCGTGCCTGTTGGTGGCTTTGATCTGGCGGGACATGTCCAGCGCTTGCTTCATTTGGGCGAGACGGACATTTACCGCAAGGCGTGCGAGGCGGCGGATCGCGTGATTTTGGAAGCCATCTTGCGGCATACGCGCGGCAACCAAGTGCAAGCCAGCGAGTTGCTGGGCATCTCACGAACCACCCTGCGGGCCAAGATGAAGACGCTGGGAATGATTGTGGAAAAACAGATTCTGCCGGATACCGACACGGGCTAGAGTTCATTTCGCTGTGAGTCTTGGGATGCGCTGCCCGCGTACCCCAAGACTCACAGCGAAATGACGCTCCAATCAGAAATTCCACTCGCCACGCAGGACGATGCCGTTGATGAAGAAATAGCCCAAGGTACTGAAGGGCAATTCCCGGCCCACGTCCCACCAATATTCGAACTGCCAACCAGCGAACAGGCGGAAGGTGGGGTAAGCCGGTGGCTGCCAATCGAGGCCGAGCTGAGTGGTTACGATGGGAGCGGTCATCGAGCTGGAGATGTGTGTCTCTGCCGAATGGGGAGCGCCGTTGGCCGAGGTCGTGGAAGAATAGAAATAACCCTGGCGCACACGGCCGAAGGGTTCGGCGAAATCGAGAAGGCCACTCGCCCTCAATCCCCAAAAGTTCAGTTTGCGCCCTACTTCTACCGCTCCGGCCGCGCCGAGGCCCACAAAGCTGTTGGTGGTTCGCTGATTGTAGAGGGTACTGCCCGCCGCCGCTTCGGCAAATGGCTCGTTGGCCTGCGAATCGAAATAGACCGAGACGTAGCGCACGCCGAGACGAACTCTCAGGTCCCAGAAGCGGCCCCAGGGCGTGTACTCCCGGCTAGACCAGTTCAAATCGGCCGTGTTGATGTCCAGTCGGCTCGACAATACCGCTGGCCCATCCGCACCGATTACAGCATCCGATCCCTGCGCGGCCAGAAAGCGGTAGGCCAGGGAGATGCCGCCGAAACCCGACGGCAGTCGGTAGCCCACCTCGAAGCGCGGAGAGACGGTCCAGTTCAAGTGCGACGCATCTACCCCTACGGTGACGGAACGAGGAGCGATCGACATCGGCGGCGTGAAGAAGTTCTGACCAGGGCTGGCCTGCACAGAGGGCGGAACGCCGAGAGGGATTCCCGGCGCACTGGTAATAGGGACCGGCACTGGCAGACTTAGCTCGTTCACCAAATGCGGTTTGAGGATGCCGATGTCCACCCTGCCGAACCAGCCGATCTCGCCCAGGACAGGCGGATCGAGCAGCGGATCCGGCTGGAAGTAAGGGCGCTCCAGATCGGGCGGCGGCGGTGCCAGAGGCGGCGCCGGTGCATAGAGCGAAGCCGGACGATCGGGGGGCCGTGGGAGCGTTTTCAGAAATTCCGGCACCGGTTCAGCTACTGCATCCGCAGCTGGGCCGTCGGTCGTCTGGGCATAAGTTCCCGACGCCGTCAACGTCCCTGCCACCAGCAGGATCAGCATGAGACGAGCCGTACCGGCCATGACCAATTCCTCGTTTCCCCTAATCCACGAACAGGATGGATCTTGCTCCGCTGGACCTACCTCCATCAAAATGCGTTAGTGTACTCCTTCATCCTTCCGTTTCATCTTCTTGGGAATTTCTGGTGGCGGTTCGAGGAGTTGCTGGGCCAGGTCCGTGGGCTTCGCCTGGGCGCGTTGCGGCCTGGTGGCCGGCGGCTCATTGCTTCGTCGCGGTGTCGGCAGCACCGGATCGGCGGGCGGCAGGGTTGGGACGGTGCCGCCGGCTGGCGTCGGCATGGGCTTGACGAGAGGAGCGGCCTGCGGGCAGGTACTCGGCACGGCCGCCAAACGATGGTGCGGACAGAGCCAGTGCGGCATCTGCTCCAGTTCGGGCAGGGGTGGCAACTCGTGCGGCTGGGCTAACTGGAACAGATCGGGAGTCTGGATCAGGTCGGCCACGCTCACCACCGCCGACCACAAGGAGCCAAGGATGCCCAGGTAATTCTGTACGTAGACTGTTAGCGCCTGCTGGGCTGTCACCAGGTTGGCGAGAAGTTCGCCGGGTGAGGCGAGAGGGTCCGCCTGACGGCGCTCGAAGACGCCGCGGTAATAGCGGACCTGATCGGGCAAGATATGACGGCGATAGTATTCCAGAGCAGAGAGATTGTTTTTGTAGTTAGCGTAGTTCGCAGCCAAAGTGTTGGTCAGGACATTCTCGACTCGGTGTGCTTCTTCGACGGCACGGATCAGCTGCGCCTGGGCCGCCAGAATGTTGCCCCGGTTCTGGTCGAAGATCGGCAGCGGCATGCCGACCATGAAGGTGTTGTAGTACAAGAATGGGGCGACGGTGACTTCCTTGTTGATCCCATATTGAAGGTCGAAATCGCCGAAGGGAGCGATTTGGGCCAGCTTCAAATTATATTGAGCGATCTGTACGCCGTTGCGGGCTATCAATACGTCGGTATGGTTGGCCAAGATATAGGTCAAGACCTTGTCGTAATCGTAATAGGGAAGGAGACGATCGACATGGCCAGACACTTCGGTCAACGGCAGCTGTGGCAGACCGAGGACGGCGACTAATTGCTTCCAGGCGTAGATGTAGTTGGTGATGGCTTGCCTGTAAACCAGACGATTGGCATAGGCTTGGGCACGCAGCGGGGCCGGCTCATAGGCCGACGCTATGCCGGCAGTGAGATAGTCGATATAAAGACGATACATATCGCCGGTAAAACGAGCCAGTTCCCGGTTGATGCGCATGGTTTCCTGGGCGACGAGCAAGGTGAAATAGGCGTTGCGCACATTGGTCGTGAGGTCGAAGCGCGCCTTTTTCAAGGCCAACTGGGCATTGTCCAGCTGTTTCTGGGCGGCGGCGACTTGCATTTTCTTCTTGCCGAATGTGGGAAGCGGCTGTTCAAGGAAAACGCCGGGCGCGCCGGCGGCGGCATTGTTATTATTCGGCTGCAAATAGAAAGGAGCGATCGTCGGGTTGCTGTAGGTCCGGGCCTGGATGAGACGGCCTTCGGCCGCCTTGACGTCAGCAATGGCCTGGCGTAGCGTCGGGCTATTCTCAACAGCCAATTTTTGCAAATCGGCCAGCGTGTATGGAACGCCGTTCGGTCCTGGCTCGGGGACCGGCTCATCCGGCAGCGGCGGCAGCTCCGGGTAGAGCTGCCCAATGGTCCGCTGCTTCTGCTCGGGGGTCATCTTGCTGAAATCGGGCAGAGGAGGTGCTTCCGAACCGGGAACGCCGGAGGGAATTTTCAACTCGTATTTGGGCGGACTCTGCGCTGGCTTGTCCGCTTGCAAAAAGGCGACGGTATGAAGATCCGTCTGTTCCTCCAAGCCGCGACCGTAAGGGAGCGATTGCTTCCCCGCTTCCTTACGGTCGTGACTTGGTGGAAGCGTCTCGGGTGGAGCCAGATCGAAGGGATGGCGAGCCAACTCCAGCAAGATGCGGTCAGTTTCCTGGACCACTGGCCCGCCACGGCAGCCGCTCACGAGCAACAGACACACCACCAGCAGCTGCGCTCGGGACATGCCGGCTCTCTCCCGGTAGACTGGATCACAACTAACGAAAGTATCGGATGGAGGGAGAGCGATGTTTACATTTTCGGTTTTCGGGACGGATTTCTTCAAGATATTGTGCCCCGGACCGGAAGAGTAAGAGCTACCGGACCAAACTTGCTCTCCCCTCGTGGGGGAGGGCTGGAGCAGGAGGTGTCAAGGCAATGGAGCCAGGGAGTGGTGTCCCCCCACCCCAACCCTTCCCCACAAGGAGGGAGGGAAAAGACCTCGACCCTCCCCCACAAGGAGGGAGGGAAAAGTCCACTCGCCCTTAGGATTGTCGTCCACCAGCCCTTTGCAACAGGGGGGGCGTTTCGATAGGATCTGTGAGAGACTTTTCATCCCGGTGATTTCGCCGAGGCCGGGTAGGCGCTATGGATTACGACGTGATTTGCTCCTGGTTAGGATTGCCGCCGGGAACGTGGCCGCCGGATCATTACCGCTTGCTGGGTCTGCAACCCGGCGAAGATAACGTGGAATTGATCGAGCAGCGCGTCCATGAGCGCCTGGATACCGTCCGCCGCTACCAGATGACACATCCAGAGCAAGCGACGGAAGCCATGAATCGACTGGCCCAGGCATTCGTGTGTTTGACCGATCCTTCCTCCAAGAAAAGCTATGATGCTCAACTAGGGATCGCTGCGCCCACCGTCCTGGCGCCGGTTTTGCCAGCTGCTCCGCAGCCGAATCTGCCCGATTGGTTGCCGAATTCACCGCCGGTCAGACAGCCTCCGCCCTTGCCGGTGCCGTCAATCCACGAGATGCCGGCCCCATCAACTATCCCCCTGGCGGACCTTCCGATGGCGATACCCGTTCCGCCTCCATTGCCGACGGGACTGCCGCTCGAGCCAGCTGATCCGGTCCTGGAAGCGGCGCAGTCCGGCCCCGCTCGCCGCGGCATCGCCACCAAACGGGCCATCTATCAACGTATTGCACGAACCCGGCGGCTGCTGTGTCTGTGGAACGACTTGGGCAAATATCTCCGTTCGCCCAAGCGCCGTCTGAACCGTTCTGTAGAGGGGCCGGAGTTGGTCCGCCTCCTCAACGAGATCGCTAGCTTGCTCAAGAACTTTCCTCCCCTTCTCGGTGAGGCCGGCCAACCGGGCTATCTGGTCCTGGCCCTGACTCAGGTAGATACCGTTAAGGTTTTTCAGAGTTTTTCGCCGCACCAACGCGAAGCGCTCAGTCGTGACTGGGACGCGGGTGTCAAACTGCTGACGGCCCATCGCGATTTCTTGCGCCAGGAATTGCGGGCCTTGCGTCGGCGGCCTTGGCGGCAACGCTTCCTCCGCGCCAGCTGGTCGCTCATCGTCGATCAGCCCGGCACGGTTCTTCTCTTGTTAGCGCTATTGGCCCTCAATGTCGCCCTGTGGCGCAGTTATGCCCAGGAGCTGTGGGAAAAGATTTTTTCGCACTAATTGCTGCAAGCAGTGGCAAGGCGAACCTCCCTCCGCCAATTCCGCTGTGGCGCCCTCCATATGTCATTTTCCGCCAGTTGGTGCCACTTCACGCCATCTGGTGTGGAGCTAATTTTTTCTCTTGAAACCTATACAAATGTACATTATGCTCGGAGATGTTCCGGGCGGTCGCTTCCAGCCCGACTCCCCGGCGCCCAAACTTGTTTCTCGCGGTACGCTCATGATTGCCAGTACGCGCGCAATGATGCCCGATCTTCTCACTGTCCGCGACGTGGCGCGGCGGTTATCGATCAGTGAACGGACGGTGTGGCGCTGGACAGCGTTGGGTATCTTGCCGGCGCCGGTACACCCGCACGCCCGCAGCACGCGCTGGCGGGCCGCCGACCTCGAGCGCTACCTGGAGGGACTGGTCGTTAACTCAGGACCGGGAGATCGTCATGGAGAAACGTTATCGCGTGGTACCGCTGCTGGAGGCCATCCATCCAGATAGCTCTTTTTTGGATCGCGTATATACGGAAATCCCGGCCGACAAACCTGATCACCCCACTTGCTACGAGGGCGAATGGGTTTGCGCGTACGGACCTTGTCCCGTGCGCGCGGTTCGGCTGCGTGTCAAGGCGTTCTATCATCGGCATTTGCCGCGCTTGCGTTGTCCGCTCTGTCTGCGGATGTTGGATTTTCGCCACTGGCTGACCATTATCGCGCTGCAAGAAGTGCCCGTGGTAGCGAAGAATAAACTATCAAGGCGCCAAGGACGTCAAAAGAAGAACCGAGACAGATCCAAAAAATGATAGGGTAAGAGCCAAAGCCGCGGGCCGATCCGCGGTTGGCGGCATATTCTTCTCGTGCTCATGCGGAGCGTGAGAACGAGATTTTCTAGTTTTTGCGAAGAGATTGCCAGTATTGCACCAGGTCAATTCGCGTCACGATGTCCACTACTTGGCCGTCTTGCAGTGCCAGAACACCGGTGTGTCCCGCCATCAGCAGGCGATATGCTTCATCGAGATGCACTGTCACGTCCAACACCGGCAGGGGGCGGGCCATGATTTCGCCGACGGTGACAATATTGGGATCGCTATTATCGTGCAACATACGGGCCAGGGTCACTTCCTGGATGGCGCCGACGGGTTTGCCGTCTTGCAGCACGGGCAGCTGGGAGATGCCCGTTTTCTGCATCAATTCGATGGCTGCCGCCGCTGTTGCTTCCGGGGGGATTGTCACCAATTGCCGTGAGCCGCGCATCTTGAGTAAATCGCCAAGCGAATGGGCCGGCTGCTCCTTGAGCAGCAAGTTGTTATCAGCCAACCATTGATCGTCGAAGAATTTGGAGAGATAATTTCTCCCTGTATCACATACCAGGGCGACGACAAGATGATCGCGTGTCAGGCGGCGCGCGTAGCGCAAAGCAGCAGCGACGTTGGTGCCACTGGAACCGCCGGCCAGGATACCCTCACGCCGCGCCAACGCCCGCGCCGTGTGAAACGATTCGGCATCGCTGATGCGAATCCATTCATCGACCAGCTGGCTATTGAACGTTTTCGGTACGTAATCCTCGCCGATGCCCTCGACCTTCCACGGCTTGGGCGAACCACCCGACAGTACGCTGCCTTCCGGATCGGCGCCGATGATTTTGACATCGGGGTTGCGCTCTTTGAGATAGCGGGCCACACCGGAGATGGTGCCGCCGGTGCCGACGCCAGCGACGAGAGCGCTGACCCGCCCCTCGGTCTGCTCCCAGATCTCCGGGCCAGTGGTGCGATAATGAATCTCCGGATTGGCGAGATTGGTAAATTGGTTGGGCCGCCAGGCGCCCGGTATCTCGCGAGCCAGACGGTCGGCGACGCCGTTGTAGCTCTCTGGTGAATCGGGGGCTACGTCGGTCGGCGTGATGACGACCTCGGCGCCATAAGCCTTGAGCAAGGCGATCTTCTCGCGCGACATCTTGTCGGGCAAGACGAAGATGCAGCGATAGCCCTTGACGGCGGCGACCATGGCCAGAGCGGCGCCGGTATTACCGGCGGTGGCCTCGATGATGGTGCCGCCCGGACGCAGCCAGCCGCGCTGCTCGGCCTCCTGAATCATGGCCAGGCCGACGCGGTCCTTGACGCTGCCGCCGGGATTGAGCGATTCCATCTTGACGCAGACTGTCGCTGGCACATCCGCAGCCAAACGACGCAAGCGGACCAGCGGCGTCCAGCCGATCGATTGCAGGATGGTTTCGTGCATCGCTCCTTCCTTTCTTGTTGGGTGCGCCGTGTCGGGCGGGGTTTGTTATTGTGGCGCAACGAAGCAGATTCGGGCAAGAGGAGTCTGGGAACGCGTGGTTCCTGAACTCGGTACACGGCTGGCGTCAGCCGGCTGGCCAACTCAACCAGTTCGGTTGAGACCAGCTGCTCGCCCGGGTATTGCCTTGCCGTTGAGGTGAAAAAAAGTTCAGATAGGCCCGAGAACTTTTTGCAAAAAATAGTTGACAGGTCGAGAAGGAAGGGATACTCTCTACCCTATCTATATGGCCTCTTCTCTGTTCCGGCCCCGCCGCTTCGTGTCCCAAGCGAACGGCGGGGTTTTTTCACCGAACTTCAGACCCAGCAAGAAGCTGCGGCGAAAACGGCCTTCCAGGGACACCTGGGGTTGATGCAAAGCATATAATATCCTGTTGCCGCGTCGGGAGCATCCTGGATGCGGAGATCGATTATCGCTCTGGTTCGCAAAGGAGTCCTGCCATGCTGTCTCCCGAATGCTTGGAGGAATTGCGGTTGGCCTGGTTACCCCACATCAGCGATGCGGGGCTGGATCGGCTCGTGGATTTGCTGGAGAAGAATAGTCCACTGCTCATTCATGGCTGCTTTACGCGTGCTGTGCCGATGGGCTGCTTGGCCACCCATATTGCCTGGCACCATCCGCGTACGTGCCATTTGACCCTGGATGCCGGCATCACCTGGCTGCATCATGTTGCTGGCCTCAACCCGGCCACATCGCAGGTGTTGCGCGAATGGGACCGGCGCGGCGTTCACGATTGGGAGTTGCGGGCCGATTTGCTGGCCTTCTTCCGCACCGAACAGCGCCTTCGCCGTACACGCCAGCGGGCGGAAGAGACCGCGCCGGCGTTGGTTGAAGTTTCGTAGGGTAGATCGAGCGGAGCGCGACCCACCCTGCACCTACGGCGAAGCGTCGCTAAACGGTGTGCTTTGCTCACTTTTTTGGAAAAGCTGGGCTGCGCCACGCACTTCGCCTGGCGCGTATTGGGGGCGTTGCCCTTCGCGGGCTGCCGTCTGTCTTATCTGTCCGTACACCTGTACGAGATCTTGCTGGGTGCTTTGCCCCTGGGGGTGGCGGCGGGAACGGCCATCGGTGTGGTGGTGTGGCTGCATCTGCGCGGCACGTTGCAAAGTGTGGGCGGCCCGGCCGCCGTACAATATCTGCCGCAAGCGCTGGCGCTGGCTGTCGTCCTCGAATTCGCTCCGCTGGCCGCTGGATTGATTGTGGCCGGACGCTCCGGAGCCAGCCTCGGCGCCGAATTAGGATCGATGCGGCTGACCGAGCAAATCGACGCATTGGAAGTGCTCGGCCAATCGCCCTTGCGCGCCCTGGTGGCGCCGCGCGTGCTCGCCTGCATGTTGACGTTGCCCCTCTTAACCTTGTTCATCGCCTATCTGGCCATCGCCGCAGGATATTTTGCTGAGGCACTGGGAGGCAGCCTCTCGTGGACACAATATCGCAGCGCCTGTCTGCGCGTACTGACGCTCCATGACGCGGTGCCGGCGGTCTTGAAGACGGTGGTATTTGGCTATCTAATCGGCATTAGCGGCTGCTGGTTCGGCATGAACGCCCAAGGCGGTACCGAAGGCGTCGGCCAAGCCGCCACGCGCGGCGTCGTCGTCTCCATCTTCCTCGTGCTGATCGCAGATGTGCTGCTTGTCAAGTTGATCCAGATGATCACCTGAGTCTCTTGTTGCCGCCAGCATCCGTACAAACTACAGTGACCAAGCGACCCTGTGATTTCGTCACACTGCACCGGGAGAAAATTCATGCCATCCGAGCGTAAGCGTATTAGCCGTTTGACCACCGAAGGGCCGGGCCGGGCTCCCAATCGCGCCATGCTGCGAGCCGTCGGTTTTCACGATGACGATTTCGAGCGGCCGATGATCGGTGTCGCCTCGCTGTTCAGCGACATTACGCCCTGTAACGCTCATCTGGATCGCCTGGCTCGCCGCGGCTGCGAAGGCATCCGTGCGGCTGGCGGCGTACCGCAAATCTTCGGCGCTCCCACCGCTTCGGACGGCATCATGATGGGGCATCAGGGCATGCGCTACAGCCTGGTCTCGCGTGAAGTCATCGCCGACAGTCTGGAAATCGTGGCCGGCGGCATGAATCACGATGGCTTGCTTGCCTTCGGCGGCTGCGACAAGAACATGCCGGGCTGCATCATGGCTATGGCCCGTCTAAATATCCCTGGTGTCTTTGTTTATGGCGGCAGCATCTTGCCCGGCATCGGACCGGACGGCAGCGACATCGACATCGTGTCGATCTTCGAGGCGGTCGGCCAGAATCAGGCCGGCAAGCTCGACGCCAAAGGCGTCCACGCCATCGAATGCGAAGCCTGTCCCGGTGCTGGCGCCTGCGGCGGTATGTACACCGCCAATACCATGAGTTCCGCCATCGAAGCAATGGGCATGGCGTTGCCCTATGACGCCAGCTATCCCGCCGTCTCCAGCGCCAAGGAGCGCGAAGCGTTTTTGGCCGGTCAGGCGCTGGTACACTTGATCGACAAAAACATCCGTCCGCGTGACATCATTACGCGTAAAGCATTGGAGAACGCCTACACGCTGGTCCTGGCCCTGGGCGGCTCGACTAACGCCGTGCTGCACCTGATGGCCATTGCCCGCGAGGCCGAAGTGGAGTGGACACTGGCCGACTTTGATCGCCTGGGCGGCAAGGTGCCGCATCTGGCCGATTTAAAGCCAGGCGGCCGCTATGTCATGAACGATCTGCATCGCGCCGGCGGTACTCCCGCTGTGCTCAAGGCGCTGCTCGAGGCCGGCTTTTTGCACGGCGACTGCCTCACCGTCACTGGCAAGACACTGGCGGAGAACTTAAAAGATACCGTAAGTATCTATAAACGCCGTCAGGACGTGGTACGACCGCTCGAGCGACCGCTATACGCCACAGGACACCTGGTCATTCTGCACGGCAACCTGGCGCCAGACGGCGCGGTGGCCAAGGTGGCGGGTTTGAAAACGCGACGCATCACAGGCCCGGCCCGCATCTTCGACGGTGAGGAAGCCTGTTTCGCCGCCATCGGGCGGCGCGAGATCAAGGCCGGTGATGTCGTTGTCATTCGTGGCGAAGGGCCGGTCGGTGGCCCCGGCATGCGTGAAATGCTTGCCGTCACCGCCGCTCTGGTCGGCCAGGGACTCGGTGAGAGCATTGGCCTGATTACCGATGGCCGCTTCTCCGGCGGCACCCACGGACTTGTTGTCGGCCACGTCGCTCCGGAAGCATGGGTCGGCGGCCCCATCGCCCTGTTGCGCGACGGCGATCGTATCACCATCGACGCGGAAGCTAAGCGGCTCGATGTACATTTGGACAATGCCGAGCTGGCCCGCCGCCGCGATGCCTGGATCGCTCCGCCGCCACGCGTGGCCCGCGGTGTCCTGGCCAAGTATGCCCGCTGTGTTCGCTCTGCCTCGGAAGGTGCCATCACCAGCTGAGAAAGGTTAGCGATGCTGCGCAGCATCGCTAACTGAAAAACAACACCTCATAGGATGGGACGAGCGGAGCGAGAGTCATCCTGCCAACGCTCGACGGATGAACGGCCTTCCCTGAGGCCGTTCGGTCTGTTGACGATCTGCCTGTCCCGGTTTAGGATAAGCGCGCTTTTCTCTGTGTGTAGCGACACAATTCTTCCGGAGGATGGCGCCATGACTCGTTCCTGCAGATTGCGTTCTTTGGTGTCTGGAGCGGTGGTAGTTGTTTTCGTGGTCGTCGCCCTCAGCGGCGGCCAGGCGCCCCGAGAAGCGGATCCGCCGTCCGAGCGGCCCGCCCAAAGAAAACGCGCCGCTGTCAAACCTCTTCCTATGCCGGAACGGACAGTCAGCCTGGAGATCCGTCCTGGACTGAAAGACAGCAAGCGCACTGTCTGGGATGGCACAATTGAGGTCTCCGAAGGGCGTATTCTCGATCTGGAGAGTTTTACCCGCAACACGCGCAGCAAAGGCAAAGACGGCCGCTTCCAGGCGCGTTCGGTGATGGGCAAACAGAACATGCGTGACGTGGTCATCCGGCCGCGGCTCAATGTCCGTCTGGACGCGCCCGAATCGGCCACCGTCACGGTCTCGACCGAGCAAGGCAAATTTCACTTCCAGGTAGCCGACCTTGCCATCGGTGCCAGCAAACACTTCCTCGACGGCCAGGTCCAAGTCGAGCGCGAGCAAAGCGCCCTGCGCTTGACCGGACCGGAGACCGAGGACGACTATCCGGCTACGGCCAAAGGCAAAAACGGCTCGACCTGGCTGGCCTACCTTGCCTATCAACCGGGCCGGCCAATCGTCATGGAGCGCGTCAAGGCCGGCAATTTCGAGGAACTGGAGCCCAGGGACAACGGCGATCAGGTCTTACTGCGACGTTTCGACGGCAAAGTTTGGCACCCGCCGCTGGAGGTCACCGGCGAAGGATTGCACGTATGGCGGCCCACCGTGGCCGTGGACGGCAAGGGCGATGTCTGGGTAGCTTGGAGTCAACAGATTGACGGAGATTGGGAGATTTTTTATCGCCGCTATACACCTTCCAAAGACGGCAGCGCTGGCAAGTGGTCCGATATTGTTCGCCTCACCCGTGCAGCAGGCGCCGATTTCCACGTAGTAGCGGCGACGGATGCGGCCGGCACGGTCTGGCTGGCCTGGCAGGCCTGGCGCAACCATAATTTCGACATCCTGTTGGCCGCCCCGGTTGAGGGCCATCCCTGGCATGAGCCGCGCCCCATCTCGCGCAGTTCGGCCAACGATTGGTCGCCGGCTCTCGCTACCGATTCACGCGGCCGGGTCTACGCGGCCTGGGACACTTACGACAAAGGCAATTACGATGTGATGCTGTTTACGCTGGACAAGGACGGCACATCCAGCGAGGTGCGGGCCGTGGCCGACTCGCCGAAGTTCGAGGCCCGCCCGCACCTTGTTTGCGATAAACAGGACCGTTTATGGGTCGCTTATGAAGAAGGTGATGAGCAATGGGGCAAAGATTACGGCGTTGCTCGGCCGGAGCAGCACGCTTTGCCGAAAAACCTCGGCTATGCTCTATACATCCATCGCACGGTGCAGGTGAAATGCTTGGCCGACGGCAAATGGCAACGACCGGCCGGCGACTTGCAAGCCGCCTTAAATCAAACCCTCAAGCGCAATAAGACCTTGCCGCGGCTGGCCGTGGATGCAGCCGGCGGCCTGTGGCTGTTCCTGCGGCACCATCCGCTGCCGGGCGGCCGGGGCGAAGTGTGGAACAGCTACGCCCTGCGCTATCAGGGCCGTGATTGGTCGCCGACACGTCGTCTGGCCGACTCCGCCGATCTGATGGATAACCGTCCCGCCCTGACGCCTCAGGGCGACGGCATTCTTGCCGTCTACAGCGGCGACGACCGCTTGAACACGCAGACGCGCGATCAAGACGATCTGTTCGCCGCCATCCTCTACCCTTCCGGACCGACCCAGCCGCTGGAGTTGACCGACGATGCGCCCACTCCTGCCGCTACGGTGCCAGTCGTCCACAAGAACGAAGCGGCCGACATTGCCCGCCTGCGCTCTTATCGTATCGACGTCGGCGGCAAAAAACTGCGCTTGCTCCGCGGCGACTTCCATCGCCATACCGAATTCAGCGCCCACAACGATGGCGACGGCTCGCTTGAAGATGCCTGGCGCTATGCCCTCGATGCCGCCGATTTGGATTGGATCGGCAACGGCGACCACGATAACGGCTTCGGCTCCGAATACATGTGGTGGCATTTTCAGAAAGTCACCGACCTGTTCCAGCATCCGCCGCGTTTCACGGCCATGCACGTGTACGAGCGCAGCGTTGTCTATCCCAATGGCCATCGCAATGTGATCTTTCCGCGGGCCGGCATCCGCCCCCTGCCGCGCCACAGCACTCCCGTCCTCCAGGGCACAGAGAAGGAGGGCGCGCCGGACACCAAATTGCTGTACGCTTACTTAAAGCACTTCGGCGCCATCTGCTCCTCGCACACCAGCGCCACACAGATGGGCACAGACTGGCGCGACAACGATCCGGATGTAGAGCCGGTTGTCGAGATTTATCAGGGCTGCCGCCATAATTACGAACATCGCGGAGCGCCAAGGTCTGCAAATGAGGACACCCAACTCGGCGGCTATCGGCCCAAGGGTTTTATCTGGAACGCCCTGGAAAAGGGCTATCGCCTCGGCTTCCAGTGCTCCAGCGACCATGTCAGCACGCACATGAGCTATGCCGTGGTGCTGACCGATGATGTCTCGCGCCAGGGCATCATCGACGCTTTCAAAAAGCGGCACAGCTACGGCGCCACTGATAACATTCTTCTCGACGTGCGCAGCGGCGATCACCTCATGGGCGACCGTTTCACCACGGCCAAGCCGCCTACCCTGGATATCCACATCCACGGCACCAACCCAATCGCCAAAGTCCACGTCATCCGCGATAACAAGTACGTCTACAGCGTCGAACCCAAGGAAGCGAAGGTGACGTTGCATTACACCGACATGGACGCCAAGCAAGGCAAAAGCAGTTACTATTACGTCCGCGTCGAGCAGACCGATGGCAACCTCGCCTGGGCTTCCCCGATGTGGATTACGTATCAGCCGTAGGCCGGGTTAACCTTGCCCCGAAGAAGCCTTCCTCCCTCCTTGGGGGGGAGGGCTGGAGTAGGGAGAAGTCCAGGTGTACCAAGGAATTCCGCCCCCTATCCGACTCCTCCTCTACAAGGGGAAGAGAAAAGGCTGTTCGTTTTAAGGCTCCTCGCCGACCGGCGTGCCATAACGAATGGGAGAAGGGGTTTCACGCGGCGGATCGATGGCCGTGATGACCCAGCTGCCGCCGTCTCGGCAGAGATGATAACGCAAACGGCGTACACCGGCCGTGCGGACTTCTTCTACGTCGATCCACAGCGGCAACTCGCCCTCGATCGGGCCTGGCTGTTGTACCACGCCCTTGAGGTCTGTTACATCGCGGCAGGCAGCAACAAAGGAGTGTTGCACCGCCTCCCCGCGATACGATTCGTTCAGGCAACGCAGATATTTCTCGAAATCATTGCTTTTCAAAGATTCATAATAGGTATCGATGCATTCCGCTGGCGTGGCCGCGCCTGCCGCCGTTCGCCTCGGCCAGAAGCGAATACCTGCTATCGTGATCAAGATGACGGCGAGCAAGATTAACACGTGCAACCGTTTCACGAGCGGCCCTCCTGCGGGTTGGTCCTACCAGCCGTTTACGCCAACTGTTTGCCTACTCCAAGACGGATGGATCGCCTTTCTGGATAATAAAGATGATAAGTGCGGACGGAAAGCCCTGCAGGGCAGGCTGCCTGCGTGTCCATTGTCAGGCAAACGGGCAGCTTGCCCTGCAGGTTTGTCCGCCAGAGTGTATTGCAAGGGGGTGTAGCGTTTTTCTCCCTTCCCTCTTGTGGGGGAGGGAGGAAGACATCTAGCCGCTACACCTACTTGCAAGGCGCTCTAGCTCGAAGAAACCGGTATGCGCCGAAGACGTGGAGGTGGAGATACATATGGCCGTGGAAATCAAAGTGCCTGCCGTTGGCGAGTCGATCACAGAAGGAACAATCGCGCGTTGGCTGAAGGCCAACGGCGCGGCGGTGAAGGCCAATGAGCCGGTATGTGAAGTGGAGACCGACAAGGCGACGACCGAAGTGATGGCCCCGGTCGCCGGCCGGCTGAGCATTACCGTGACGGAAGGACAACGCGTCGCCATCGGTGCTGTTATTGGCCAGATCGAAGAGGGTGTGGCGGCATCGCCTCCTCCTGCACCGCCGCCTGCACCGGCGGCTCCGCGTGAGGGCACGACGCAGACACCTGCCGCCAAGCCGTCAGCGGCCCCGGAGCCGTTCCTGTCCCCGGCCGCACGACAACTCGCGGCCACCGAGGGGATCGAACTATCCCAACTCACGGGCACCGGACGCGGCGGCCGCATCACCAAAGAAGATGTTCTGGCTCACCTTCAGCAGCGCGGCGAGCAGGGCCGCATCAGCACCCCAAGCGCCGAAGCTCCCCGGAGCACTGATGCGGCCTCGCTTGCCGTTGAGATCAAGCCGGGACAAGACCGAAACGAGAGACGCGAACGCATGACGCCCATCCGGGCGCGCATCGCCGAACGTCTGCTCGCCGCTCAACAAAACGCCGCCATTCTGACCACCTTCAACGAGGCCGACATGAGCGCTATCATGGCGCTGCGGACCAAGTACAAGGAGAGTTTCCAGAAGAAACACGGCGTCGGCCTGGGCTTCATGAGCTTTTTCGTCAAGGCGTCTATCGAGGCGCTGCGGACCTTCCCCGTCGTCAACGCCTCCATCGACGGCAGCGACATTGTGTATCACGATTATTACGACATCGGCGTCGCCGTCAGCACAGAGAAGGGCCTGATGGTTCCTGTGCTGCGCAATGCCGAGCAGATGAGCTTCGCCGCTATCGAGAAGAGCATCGCTGACCTGGCCCAAAAAGCACGCGAAAACAAGATCCGTGTCGTCGATTTGCAGGGCGGCACGTTCACCATCACCAATGGAGGGGTTTTCGGATCGCTTTTATCTACACCTATCCTCAATCCACCGCAGAGCGCTATCCTGGGCATGCACGCCATTCAGAAACGGCCCGTCGCCGTGAATGACCAGGTTGTCATTCGTCCGATGATGTATCTGGCTTTGTCCTACGATCATCGTCTCATCGACGGCCGCGAAGCCGTGAGTTTCCTGGTGCGCATCAAGGAGTGCCTCGAAAGCCCGGAACGGCTACTGCTGGAGATTTAGAGCTAACGGAAAACAACACCCTCCCCCCCTGGGGGGAGGGGAAATGTCCGCTAGCACTTCGTTTCAGAACAAAGGACGAGAGGGATGCCGTTCTGGACAGGGGGCCGCCGCCTTCGCTGCTGCATCGCTCCTACCGTTAAGCCACGGTTAACGTTGCATGTTAACTTTGGTTGTCTTTCGCAAGTCATTGCAAGAAAACAACCTAGGTCAAATTATGTTGGCGTAAGTAAAAATGTGCTAACTTTTGTTAGCGCATCGGACATTCGGTCCCTTCGCTTTGCGGTGTAATTCTCTTTGTTTGTCCGCAGAGGCCGCAGCGTGCCTGGACTTCTTGCGGCAGAGTACGACGGCGCAAGTGGTTGCTGAGCCGTGGATTAAATCTATATTTAAGAGAAATGATATGTGCATTTGTCCGCCATGATGGCCCAGCATAGCCAGTGGGCGCAGATAAATCTTTACGAAACCGCTCGTTCTGGCACAAGAATTGTAGTAATGCAACGAGTTTATCGAATTTATCGAGTCGCGTTCCAATATCGTCCCCAGGAGAATGATATTGCGCGCCACGCAAGGAGAAAAGCAAAATGTTTCCGCCCTGGCTCTCCCGTGTGTTTGGCAAGTTAACGCAGCCTTCACGGCGGCAACGCCGCGCCGCGCGTCGGGCGCTCCGCCCGACGTTTCGCCCACGCCTAGAAATTCTCGAAGACCGCATGCTGCCCTCCGCGACGCTGCCAATCAGCGTCGATCCGACGGGTACGACGATGGGCAATGCGTCCTCTTCGACGGCTCCCAACCAAGTCAATACCAACGAGGCCATCAGTGCCAACGGGCAGTACGAGGTCTTTGTCAGCGGTGCCACAGACTTGGTCAACGGCGTCACGATCCCGCCTTTTTCTGGGTTCCACGTTTATTTGCGCAATCTAAGTGCCGGCACGACCACACTGGTGGACGTGGCTACAAACGGAACGGAGGCCAGTAACGACGGGGCCAATAATGCTGCCCTTTCACCGGACGGACGCTACGTCGCCTTTGTCAGTGGTTCCAACGATTTGACCAACAACGACGCGAATGTTCCAGCTGCCCAAGTTTACGTCCGCGATATGCAGACGGGGCAAACTTATCTCGTCAGCCTGGGAATCGACGGCAAACCCCAAAATGGAGGACCGTATGAATCGCCGACGCCCAGCATTGCCGAGGACAGCAACGGCCATCTGCTCATCGCTTACCAGAGCAAAGCCACCAACCTGACGAGCGGCGACAGCAACAGCAAGCAATATCAGATTTTTCTCGCCAAGCTCAACCTCGACTCCAGCGGCAACATCCAATATGGCAGTCTCTCGACCACGTTGGTCAGCGCCGATAAGAATGGCAACGGCGCTGGCACCGGCATTGGCCAGGGCGGCGATTCATTCGATCCGATGCTCAGCAAGGACGGCAGCACCTTGGCCTTCCGCAGTTATGCTACCAACCTGAACGTGCCCGGCGGCTACAACGACAACTCTCCGGGCGTCGCCAACCTCTACCTGTACTCCGTGGCCAACCAGACCTTGAAACTGCTCAGCGCTGAACCGACCACGGGCACGAATGCCACCGGCAACGCGCCATCGTATCTGGCGTACAGTTCCTTCTCCTCGGACCTATTCGACTCCGTAAATCAACAAGCGACCAGCGCCAACGGCCAATACGTCGTCTTCACTAGCTCTGCCGACAACCTGGTCCCCAGTCTGCCCACTTACGGCTCCAGCAATGTTTACCGGCGCGACCTGGTCAACGGTACAACCAGTCTGGTCAGCATTAGCAGCGACGGCACGAGCGGCGTCACTCCCTCCGACGGGGCCAACGATCCCGTCATTACGCCGGATGGCCGCTACGTCGCTTTCCTCAGCAATGCACGCAATCTGACTAGCAAAAATGGCGGTATGCAAGTGTACGTGCGGGACATGCAGCAAGGCCAGACTTACTTGGTCAGTCTCGGCACCGACGGCAACGCTGCCAACAATGGAGTGCTAGGTGGCAGGTTGCCGGGCATCGCCGAAACCAGCGCTAGTCAACTCGTCATCTCCTACTACAGCAGTTCTACCAACCTGACCGCCAATGACACGAACTCCAGTAAGATCCAGGTTTTTGTCACCACGTTCAACCTCGATGTCAATGGCAATATCGAGTACAACACGCTTGCGACCAAGCTGGCCAGTGCCGACAGCAGCGGCAACGGCGGCGATGGCGACTCGGAAGATGCCATCCTCAGCCGGGACGGCAGTACACTGGCGTTTGAGAGTTTCGCGGACAACCTGACGGGTGAGACGCCGGACAATGCAGATGGCAGCCAACACACCCAAGTCTTTACCTACAACGTCACTTCCGGCAAGCTCACTCAAGTTAGCCCCACGCCGCCCTCCGGCGATATCGCCAATTCGTCCAAACTTTCAAGCATCAGCGATAATGGCCAATATCTCGTCTATGTCTATTCTTTTACTCCTGTAAACCAGAATAGCTGGGTTAATGAGGTGCTCGCCTGGGATGCGAATGCTGGAACCAATACCCAGATTGCTACGAGCAATGGGGCCGCCTTTGGGAACTTTACCCAGCCGGTCATCAGCGGCGACGGCAGCACGATTGCCTTTAGGGGTGGCAATGCTCTTGGTCAAGCCGTCATCTACGCCGCCCGCAATTGGCAATCCGGCGGTACCGCCACTCAGATCAGCCCCTCCCCGCACAGCCCAACACCCGGAGACAGCAGCACGACCGTTTTTAGTGCGGAGGAACCCAGCATCAGCGATAACGGCCAAATCATCGCCTACCAGATCAACCCCTATGAACCCAAACCCGCACAATTATACGTGTACAACTTCAATGACGGAACCACGACCGAGATCAGCGCGGCCGTTGGCGGAGGCAACAGCAATGGCGCCGCTCTAACCCCTGAAGTCAGCGCCGATGGCAGCACAGTCGTTTTCAACTCCTCGGCCAGCGATCTTGTCTCCGGCGTTGCCAACTTCACCGCCGACAAGGCTAATCCCCAAAACGTTTTCGCCTACAACGTGGCCAGTAAAACCGTCAGCCTGGCCAGCGCCAAGGCGCCTGGTGTATTCACTGTGGATGCGGATATCCTTTCGCCGACTATAAGCGACAACGGTCGCTACATCGCCTATTACACCTCGGCCAACGATCTGCTCGGCGGCTTGCCCAACGCCCCCACCAGCGTCATCGCGGAAGACGTACAACAGGGCGTTCCTACCGTGATAACCACCGATTCTTTCGCCCAAATTTCCTCGCCAGTCATTAGCGGCGACGGCAGCACGGTGGCTTTCAACGACAACGCTCAGTTGACCAGCATCAAGACGAACGGAGGGCAGATCTATAGCGCCACGAACTGGCAATCGGGATCTCCGACCATTACTCTGGTCAGCGTCGGTATCGACAACAACCCTAATAACGGTGGTGCCAACGGGAGTGTCGGAAATGCCAGCATCAGCGACAATGGCCAAGTCGTCGCTTTTGAAAGCCACGCCACCAACCTGACCAACAACAGTGCCGATGCCAGCACTTACCAGCAGATCTTCGTGCGCAACCTGAAGACAAGCACGACGACGCTGGCCAGCGCCAATAGTGCCGGCACGAACGGCGGCAACAACGGCGCCGACACACCCGTGGTCAGCAGCGACGGCAGCATGGTCATCTACAACTCCTTCGCCACCGATCTCGTCTCCGGCGTGAATGTTGCTACCGACTCCAACGGCAATCCGATCGTTCCAAATGTGTACGCCTATCTCAGCAATCCGTCCGCCCCTGTCATTATCGGCAACCCAAGCAATCAGACGGTGACAGCAGGCCAGACGACGACTTTCACCGCGACAGCCAGCGGCTCGCCCGTGCCCACGATTCAGTGGCAAGTGAGCACGGATGGGGGTGCTACGTTCACCAATCTCACTGGAGCCACCAGTACCACGTTGACGCTGAGCAATGTCACGGCCGCCATGAATGGCGATGAGTATCGGGCTGTTTTTAGCAACACCTTCGGCACCGCCACCACCACCGCCGCCACGCTGACGGTCGCGCAGAGTCCTCCGCCGCCCGCACCACCGCCGTCTCCACCTCCCGTACCACCGGCGCCTCCGGTTATTCAGCCACCCCCTCTGCTGGCGTTCTTCAACAGCTTGTTCGGCGCGACCGAGACGGTCAATGCCGATGGCTCCGTGACGGAAACAGCCAGTTTCTTCGGCATCCCGTTGTTGATATCCACGTTCGATCCTTCGGGGCACCTGGAAAGTGTCTACTTGCTTGGAATCAATGTCACGCTGCTGTTTGAGTTGTTGTGAACGGTCATGTGGGTAAAGGGGCATTGATACTCGGCAAGAAGTCTATACCAGAGTAAGCAGATGAGAAATCGGTGGAATGTTCGTACTTTGAATTCCGCTGCCTCAAGGCATTAAAAACATACTCCCTCTTCTACCTGGAGAGAATCATGAGCGCCTCGACTTTGACTCCGGAACAAGAAGCCGAAGACTTGCGTCTGGCCGAGTTGGCGGCCGAGTAGCCCATTTGCGTGTGTTGTACCGCAGCGCCGATGCCAGCACTTACCAGCAGAATCTCGTGCGCAACCTGAAGACAAGCACGACGAGGCTGGCCAGTGCCAATAGTGCCGGCACGAACGGCGGCGACAAAAACGCGTGCCATTGGACCCCGGATACGGTATGCTGAAGGATAAGCATTCCGAGTCCGAGGGAACAGCCATGAACTACATCGATCCTCACATTCACATGATTTCGCGGGTCACGGATGATTATCACCGCATGGCCCAGTGCGGTTGTGTGGCCGTGTCAGAGCCGGCGTTCTGGGCCGGGTTCGATCGTGGCTCGGCGGAGGGATTCCGCGATTATTTCCGCCATCTCACCGAAGTCGAGCCGAAACGCGCGGCGCAGTTCGGCATCCGGCACTACAGCTGGCTGTGCATCAACGCCAAGGAGGCTGAGAACGTCGCATTGGCGCGCGAGGTCATTGCGCTCATTCCGGAATATCTCCAGCGGCCCAACGTGCTGGGCATCGGGGAGATTGGCCTGAACAAGAACACGCGCAATGAGGCCCTTGTTTTCCAGGAACACGTGGACCTGGCGATGAAGAGCAACGAATTGATCCTCATCCACACGCCACACCTGGAAGACAAGTACAAAGGCACGCGGATGATTCTCGACATGCTTACGGGCGATCACCGCGTCGATCCGGCGCGGGTGTGCATCGATCACGTCGAGGAGCATACCGTGCGGCTGGCGCTGGATGGCGGCTTCTGGTGCGGCATGACGTTGTATCCGATCACGAAATGCACGCCAGAACGCGCCGTGGATATTATCGAGATGGTCGGCACCGAACGGATACTGGTCAACTCGGCCGGCGATTGGGGCAAGTCGGACCCGTTGGCCGTGCCGGAGTTCATCTTGACCATGCGCCGCCGCGGCCATTCCGAGGAAGCCATCCGCAAGGTGGTCTATGACAATCCGTTGGCCTTTTTCCGCCAGTGCGTCCGCTGGCAGGAGCCGACGATAGCAGCAGAAACCAACGGTACGGTTGGCAAAGAACGTGCGGCTGTGATGGTGTGAGAACGTGTAGCCATGCGTCCTCTCTTTCTCGGCATCGCGGTTGTCCTCGCTCTGCTGGCACTCTGTGCGTCCTCGTACGCGGGATTGTACTATTCAGGAGAGCAATACGCCGAATTGCCCTCACAATGGCGTGGCTTCCTCCTCGATCAGCGGACGCTGCGCACCATCGCGGTTCAGCCGAGCGGCGGCGCAGCGGCGGGACCGATTCGCAAGCGCTACCAGGCAGAAGTGGAAAAATTGACGCAATTGGCCCAAAAGCGCAAGCTCACTGCCGATGAGGCTGCCGATTTAGGGGCGCTGCACCTGCGTCTTGGCGATATAGCGCGAGCGATTGAGATATTGCGGATCGCTCAAAAGGAAAATCCGCATCATTTCCATCTCGCCGCCAATCTCGGCACCGCCTGGCAGATGCAGGGCGACTTGGCGCAAGCGGCGACGTGCCTCGAACAGGCCGTCCGCCTGGCCCCGGCCCAACTTCGAAAAGCGGAGCAGCTGCATCTCAGACTCGTCCGCCTCCGTGCCCGCCAGCCACGCGATGCGGTGGAGCTTGATGATCTTTTTGGCATAGAGTACGCCGGTCCCGGCGGCAAGCTGGAGGCGGACCGCCGCGCCCAGAGGCAGCGCAAACGCTTGCCGGATGACGCTGTGGCCCTGGTGCAGCAGCTGGCGCTTTGGCTTCCCGCCGATGGCCGCTTGCTGTGGCAGTTGGGCGAGTTGGCGGGCGCTAATGGCGATGTCGCCACTGCTGCTGCCATCCTTGATGGCTGCGTGACGGAATTCGGCCTGCGCTCGGATCTGCTGCGCGAGCATCGCCGCGCCTATCGCGCTGCTGCTGAGCAACGCGCCAAAAGCGGCGATGGTGCGCGGACTCAACACGAAAGCCATGCCGGATTGTTCAAGCCACGCTCGTCGCGGCCGTTGGTTCACCAACTCGACCCAACGCCCCTGCCTCCTATTGATCCCAAGGGCGTCAACGACTTGCCCTGGTCCGTCGTCACCGAGACGACGCTGGATCAGCAGTATCGCCCGAAGTTTCCCCGCTATCTGAAAGATCTAGACGGCAAGCAAGTGACGCTCCACGGTTATTTGCAACCGCTGGGCGACGATGCCGACTTGAATGCATTTCTGCTCGTCGAGTATCCCATCGGCTGCTGGTACTGCGAGCAGCCGGAGACGACAGCGATCATCTTGATCGAGTTGCCCGAAGGCAAGACACATCCCTACGTGCGCAGCCAGGTCCGCGTTCGCGGCAAACTCTTCCTCAATGCCAGCGATCCCGAAAATTTCCTCTACACGATTCGTGACGCTGAAATCAACCCGAGCGAGCCGCGGCCGTAGCGGACCGATTGCTTCTCCCGTTCCTCTTGCGGCGCTGGCTCCTCCTTGCGATATAATCGACAAAGATGATCAGGTCCCTTCTTCTCGAACACGATGAGTAGGTTTTATGGCTATTTTTTCACGAAACATATCTCTATTGGCGGCGCGGATCAGCCTGTCTGTTGGCGTGTTGAGCTTCGTTATGTTCGGTACCTGGGCGGTTGGCAACCTCCCCGGTCAGCCGTCGGCCCAAAAGCGCGTGGAAGAAGAAGAAGAGGCTCCCAAGACCAAGGCACCGCCGGCCAAAAAACAGCGCGTCGAGGAAGAAGAAGAGGCGCCCCGCAAGAAGTCGAAACGAAAAGTCATCCGCGTCGACGACGAGGAAGACACCCCAACCAAATCAGGAGCAAACCGGCAAGCCACTTCTGCGGCGGGCGGCGATCTGACACAACTGGCCGACCAGGCAACTCACCCTGCGCTCAAGGAACTTTTTCGTTCCCTGGCTGTGCCATACGATCTGGTGGTGTATCGGCCCTCAAGCGTTACCATCGGCGGCGAGTCTCGACAGAACAATGATAGACTCCCTGAAAAAATTGAGCCGACGCCGTTGTACCTGGACACCGATCCAGAGCGCTTTTCTCAAGAACATTTGCAATTCACGCCCCTGCCAGTGCCTGGAAAGCCTCGAAAGTCCTATGCCCCGTCCCTTGTGCGCATCCAAGAAGTCCGTCCCTACGAAAAGATCGCCCAGGAGAAGGTCCATAACTTTCTGGGAAAAGGCTACGAACGACGGGAGCCTGGCGACCCTCTCTATCTCTCACGTTATGACATGCTCCGGGCCGCCGAACAGGTGTTGTCGTCCGTATTGCGTTGGCATGAATCGGCCCTCCAGACTGGCAAGCGTCGCGGCAAAGAGTGGGAGGCGGTCGAGAAAGCATTGCGTAAGCAATTGCTCGATGAGGTCTTGCTGGGACAGATGAGATTGCTGGCCCAGGCCAAAGATTGGGACCGGGTGCTGGACCTGACGCACCGCCTGGCCGTCGCTTACGGCAATACCGATGAGCGCATCTTCGAGCCTGTTGCCAGTATGATTGGAAGTGCCCTCCACGATCCGACCAGCAGTGAGGAAAAGATAAAGGATGCGCTCAAGCGTTTACATGATTTGGAGATGGAGTTCCCCGATAACAAGGCGTTTCGACCGTTCGGTGACTTGCTCCGTGCCCGGGCGCAGCAACTGCTGGATAAGGCGAAGAGCCTAGCCGGAGATAAAAAGGATCCACAAAATCTTCAGCGCGCGCGTGAACTCCTGTACGAAGCCAAGCAGACCTGGCCGCAGCTGCCGGAATTGCGCACCTTCGAGAACGAGTTAGGATTGGAGCGTCCAATCTTGCGCGTCGGTGTGCGCGGCCCGCTGCCGCAGTATTTCTCCCCAGCCTGGGCCTGTACAGACAACGAGCGCCGCATTGTGGAGATGCTGTTCGAGGGGTTGGTCAAGCTGGTCCCGGATGAGACCGGCGGCTTTCGCTATCGCCCGGGGCTGGCAGAGTCTCCCCCCAAGGTGGTCCCCCTGGGCCGCCAGTTCGACTTGCCGCGCAATGCCTACTGGTCCGACGGCCGGCGGCTCAACTCTGCTGACATCGAAAACTCGTTAGACTTGCTGCGGATCGGCAAGGGAGTTGGCCGCTCACGTGTCTGGGGCGCCTTGCTCGCCGACATCGAGTCGATCAAGTCTCCATACCAGCTGACGCTGCGCCTGAAGCAAGGTTTCTTGGATCCATTGGCCCCGATGACCTTCAAGATCCTGCCGCGCGATCTTCCCGTTACCACGGAGGAGTTCGCCCGCAAACCCGTGACCAGCGGTCCTTTCCTCCTGGATCTGGTGCACTCGCGGCAATCAGATGAAACGAAGCGCGAATGTCTGGTTTTCACGGCCAATCCGTACTACGGCCAGCGGCGGACGAAACGCGGTGTTCCCCACATCCAGGAGATCCGATTTTATACCTATGCCAACAACGCCAATGGACTCGCGGCGGACTTACGCAGCGGCCGCCTGGACCTGGTGTTGGATCTGACAGCCAAGGAAGCGGAGGAGCTGAAAAAACAGAATGCCGACATTGTGGTTCCCATGCCTTCACCGGCCATACCCAATCGTCGCATTTATTTTCTGGCCGTCAACACACGCCAGTTGGACGATGCCAAGCTGCGGCAGGCGCTGTCGTGCGCTATCGATCGAGAAGGGCTGTTAAACAAACATTTCCGCGCTGCTCCGAACACGCCGCTGCACCAGCCGCTGTGCGGCCCCTTCCCCGCACGTTCGTGGGCCTGCAAACCCGAAAAAGACAGCAACAAGGCCCACCCAAGTTTGTTCGATCCAGAACGCGCTCAATTGCTGAGTGGGAATATCAAGGCCGGTCCCTTTAAGCTCAAATATGCGGCGGATAATCCAGACCTGGACGAAGCCATAAGGGACCTGTGCGCCCAGGTGAAGGACCGGACAGGAGTAGTGCTGGAGCCAATGCCTGTCACTCCCTACCAACTACGGGAGGCCGTGGAGCGGACGAAAGATTACGATCTGGCGTATTACCACTATGATTTTCTGGATGAAATTTACTGGCTGGAACCGCTGTTTGGACCACCTCCGGATGCGGACGACTCCAACAATCTCTTTAAATTCCACAATGGAGAGCTAATGAATCTTTTATTGTGGATGAAAAGTTACCGGAGCTTCGCCGAGGTGCGTCAATATCAATGGAGGGCCCAGGAACGGTTGAATCTGGAGATGCCGTTTATTCCGTTGTGGCAACTCGATCCGCTGTTGGCCTATCGACGTAATGTCCAGCCAGCCGCGCTCGATCCGCTGTTGCTGTTCGGCAACATCGAGGAATGGCGTATGCAACCGAAGTGAGTCATGCGGAGAGGCGTCTTGCCAAAATCGCTGTGGCAGTTAAGATGCCAAAGAGATGGTGGGTGTAGCTCAGTCGGTTAGAGCGTCAGACTGTGGATCTGAATGTCGGGGGTTCGAGTCCCCTCACCCACCCTCAGAGCGATTGAAAATAGAGAGGCTTGGGCTAACAGTAAAGAGTTGCAGGGCACCCTGGCAGCGTGTCCTGCAGGTCGGTGTTACAGCCTTGCGGACGCTTCCGGGAAGCGGAGCGAACCAAGACACTGTAACTGCATTGACAAACCGTGCTAACTTGGGGAGCTTCCTGCATGAAGGCGATCCTTCGCTTACGCTTCAAATCCTACCTGCTTCCGACTCTTCTGCTGATTCTGCCCGCTTCCATTCGTGCTGATGATTGGCCGCAGTGGCTCGGACCTCAGCGCGATGCCGTCTGGCGCGAAAACGATATCCTCGATAAATTTCCCGCAAACGGCCCCAAGGTCCGCTGGCGGACGCCGGTCGGCGCCGGTTACTCCGGTCCCGTCGTTGCCAACGGGCGCGTTTATGTCACGGATCGCCTTCTCGCCGAAGGCGTGAAAAATCCGGACAATCCCTTCCGCAATCCGCCAGTTCCTGGCAAGGAACGCATTCTCTGCCTCAACGAGAAGACTGGCGAACTCTTGTGGAAACATGAGTACAATTGCACCTACCAGATTTCCTATGCCGATGGACCGCGTGCCACGCCGCTTGTCCGCGACGGACGGATTTACACCCTCGGCGCGATGGGCCATTTGCTGTGCCTCGATGCCGAAAAGGGCACCGTGATTTGGTCAAAGGACTTCGTGGCCGATTGTAAGGCTCCTGTACCGATATGGGGCTTCGCTGCCAGTCCTTTGCTCGACGGCGATAAACTCATTTGCCTGGTCGGCGGCAAGGATCGTATCGTCGTCGCTTTCGACAAAAACACGGGCGCGGAAAAGTGGCACGCCCTCTCTTTCAAGAATCGGCAGTCACAAATCGGTTACTGCCCGCCCATGATCTACACCCTCGGCGGCAAACGGCAGCTCATTATCTGGCATCCGGAATCGGTCAATGGACTCAATCCGGAGACGGGCGAGTTGTACTGGTCGCAACCCTTCGCCGTCCGAGCGAACCTGACGGTTTCGATGCCGCGCCAGGCCGGCGATTGGCTCTTTCTGACCTCATTCTACAACGGCGCCATGATGCTTCAGTTCCGCGAGGGCAAGCCGAGCGTGCTTTGGCGTAGCGAGGTCACGAGTGAAATGCCGGAACGAACTGATACGCTCAACAGCATCATTCCCACGCCGTTTCTCAAGGATGGTTTTATCTACGGTGTATGCAGCTACGGCGAGCTGCGTTGCCTGCGCGCCCGCGATGGCAAACGCCTGTGGATGAGTCTCAAGGCCACGGGCGTGCCTGATGAAACTGTACGCTGGGCCAACGCTTTTTTGATCGCCCAGGGCGATCGCTTTTTCTTGCCCAATGAGAAAGGCGACCTCATCATCGCCCGGTTGACGCCGAAGGGCTATGAAGAAATCGATCGCGCCCACGTCCTGGATCCGACCGATCCCTCCCCAGGCCGGCTCGTGGTCTGGTCGCACCCGGCCTTTGCCAACAAATCGATGTACGCCCGCAACGACAAGGAAATCGTCTGCGTCTCTCTGGCCAGGTGAGAAGTAACTGTAATGCCCCCGAAAACAGGGCGTGCCTGAGATTTGGTACTCACGCTCAGCCTTGGCGGCGAGCCTTTCGGCCCAGTCGCGGAAGTCGGCCACGCTTTTCGGGCTGCCGATCCGCCTCTTTTTGTCGAGGCCGCAACGGATCTGTTATAATACAAAGGCCAACCCCATCGGAGCCGAGAGCGTAAGCGAAGACAAGTCAACCTTCGCTTACGCTCCCGGTCAGGAAGGTGGAAATGTTTTATTCGGGCCTGAAACGTAAGCGAACCAATGCAAGATCCTTTACAAATCGCCATCCAGCATCACCAGGTGGGCCGATTGCAGGAGGCCGGACGCATTTATCAGTCTGTTCTGGCGCGTAATCCGAACCACCCTGATGCGCTGCACCTGCTGGGCGTGGTGGCGCATCAGCTCGGCCAACATCAACAGGCTGCCCAGTTGATTAGCCGGGCCCTCACCCTGCGGCCGACTGCCGCCGCTTACTATGCCAACCTCGCTGAGGTCTGGCGCGCCCTGGGCCAGCTCGACAAGGCTGTAGAGTGCTGCCGGGCCGCTCTGCGGCTTCAGCCAAACTATCCCGAAGCCATCAACAATCTCGGCCTGGCTTTATTGCAGATCGGCCAAACTGCAGAAGCCATCGAGCAGTTCCAGGCTGCGTTGCGACTGCGGCCCAACTTCGCCATGGCCCATAACAACCTCGCCAACGCCCTGCGCACCCAGGGCGACCTGGAGGCGGCTATCGAGCATTTTCGCAAGGCCGTCGAATGCGATCCGAAATTGGCCGAAGCTCACAGCAATCTCGGTCAGCTCCTGTGTGAACGCCAGCAGCTGCCCGAAGCGCTGACACATTGCCAGCAAGCCATTGAGCTGCGGCCCACCTTTGCCGAAGCTCACAGCAATCTCGGCAATGTTCTGCGCGAGATGGGCAAGCTTGACGATGCTCGGCGGCATTACGTCGAAGCGTTGCGGCTCAATCCCGCCATTGGCATGATCTACAACAACATGGCTCAGTTGTTGCAAGAAGAAGGCAAGATTCCCGAAGCCCTCGCCTGGTATCATGAAGCGCTGGCTCGCGATCCCAATACACCGCGCATCCACTGCAATTTGGCCAGCGCCCTGAGCGAGCAAGACCGCTATGACGAAGCCGTCGCCGAATACGAAGTCGCCTTGCGCCTCGATCCCAACTGCCCGGAGGCGCATAACGGCATCGGCTTCGTGCGCCACGAGCAAGGCCGTGATGAAGAGGCGAAAAAACACTACCAGACCGCTTTGCAGATCAAGCCGGACTTCGCACCCGCCTACTGCAACCTCGGCACTTTGCTTGAAGAGTTAAACGATCTGAAAGGTGCCGAAGAAGCATTCCGCACGGCCCTGCGTCACGATCCCCATCACGCCGGCGCCAAGGCGCAGCTGGCGACGATGCTGCGCAGCAAGCTGCCGGACGAAGATTTGGAAGCGATGCGCCAGCAGCTGACCGAACCCGATTTGCTTCCCGGCAAGCGTGCCGTGCTGCACTTCGGGATGGCGCAGGCGCTCGATGCACGCAAGGAATATGCCGAGGCCGCTGAGCATCTGCGCGAGGCCAACGCTCTGGCCCTGGAAGCCTGGCGCAAACGCGGCGAGGGCTACGATCCTGAAAGACATCACCAATTCGTCTCCGAAATGTTGGAGACCTGCTCCCCGGCCTTCTTCACGCGCCTCCGCGGTCTGGGTGTAGATAGCGAACGGCCCATTTTCATCGTCGGTTTACCCCGCTCGGGAACTACGTTGATCGAGCAGATCTTGGCCAGCCACTCACAAATCTTTGGCGCCGGCGAGCTGCGCTTCGCCCGTGAAGATTTCGAGTCGCTGCCTGCGGTGATGGCCGGGCGCGTTGAAAACGTGCCCCCCAAAGAAGGCAGCGATCCGGCGATGGCTTACCTGGCCCGCATCGACCGCGATGCCATCCACACCGTCGCTCAGCGTCATCTCGATCGCCTGCATGCTTTGAACAGCACGGCCCTGCGTGTCGCCGACAAGATGCCGGATAATTACATGTACCTGGGTATGTTGGCCGTCCTGTTCCCCAAGGCCAAGTTCATTCACTGCCGCCGCGACCTGCGCGACATTGCCGTCTCGTGCTGGATGACCAATTTCCGGCAAATTCGCTGGGCCAACGACCTCGACCACATCGCCTCGCGTTTCCGCGAATATCAACGGTTAATGAAACATTGGCAAGCCACGCTACCGGTGCCGCTTCTGCACGTTGATTACGAAGAGACAGTCGCGGACACCGAAGGCGTGGCCCGCCGGTTGGTATCCTGGTGTGGTCTGGAATGGGAGCCGGCCTGTCTGGAGTTTCATCAGACCGAGCGTCCTGTGCGAACCGCCAGTGTTACCCAGGTGCGGCAACCCATTTATACCCGTTCGGTGGCGCGCTGGAAACATTATGAGCCAGCGTTAGGCAGTTTGTTCGCTCAGCTCGTCGCCGATTCCCCCGCTGGAGCTTGAGAAATCAGGTAGCCCTCTGGATTTCCTCCAGAATCAGTTGCTCCACGACCTCGGGTCGCGCCGTACCTTTGGTTTCGCGCATGACGGCACCTTTGATCGCCTGGGCAGCTTTGGTCTTGCCGGCTTTGAAATCGGCGACGGCCTTGGGATTGGCAGCAAGAGCGCGGCGGACGATTTCGACCAGCGCTCCTGTGTCGGCCACCGGCTTGATACCTAACGCATCCATCGCTTGCCTGGCGCCGCAGCCGCTTTCGAGCATGTGATGGTAAACTTCGCCGGCCATCTGCTTGTTCAGACCAATCGCTTTTTGCTCGACGATCAATTCAGCCAAGCGCTCGGGGTTCAGGGGGAAATCCTGGATCTCGATTTTACGTTCCTTAAGCGAGGCGAGCACCTGGTTGGCAACCCAGTTGCACGCCGTGCGCGCATCGCCGCTGCGCCGAGCCACGTCCTCGAAGTAGGCGACCAGCGCGCGTCCCTGCCCGGTCAACACGCTGGCATCATAGGGCGATAAGCCGTATTGCTCAACCAGACGCACGCGCTGGGCCGCCGGCAGTTCGCCCATCTCAGCCCGCGCGCGATTCAGCCAGGCATCTTCGACGACCACCGGCACCAAATCCGGCTCCGGGAAATAGCGATAATCCGAGGCTTCTTCCTTGCGACGCTGCACGATTGTCATGCCGCGATTCTCATCCCAGCCGGCCGTCGCTTTCGATACCTGTCCCGAACGATAATTCGCATCCCGTAACGCTTCTTCATACTGCCGCTGTGCTTCGTACTTCATGGCCCGCTCGACGGCACGAAAACTATTAAGGTTTTTTACCTCCACAATAGGAGTTTTGATGTCGGGGCCATCGGCCTGCGGGACGTGAATGTTGATGTTCGCATCACAGCGCAGACTGCCTTCCTGCATCTCGCAATCAGAAACGCCGATCTCACGTAAGAGCAGACGCATCTCTTCGAGATAGGTCTTGGCTTCCTCTGGCGAGGACAGGTCGGGCCGACTGACGATCTCCAGAAGTGGCGTGCCGGCACGGTTGAGATCGATCAGGCTGTCCTGGCCGCCACCGTGCTCGTCGTGCAGCATTTTGCCGGCGTCCTCTTCGAGATGGACGCGGATGATGCCGATACGCTTGCTTCCGGCCGGAGTGGGAATTTCCAGCCAGCCATCGTGGCTGAACGGCAGGTCATATTGGCTGATCTGATAGTTCTTTGGCAGATCGGGATAGTAGTAATTTTTGCGGTCCCATTTGGTGAAGCGGGCAATCTGACAATTCAAGGCCAAGGCGGCGCGCAGGGCGAGGTCGAAAGCGCGACGATTCATGACCGGCAACACCCCTGGCATACCGATGCAGACAGGACAAGTGGCCGAGTTGGGCGGCAACCCAAATTGCGTGCTGCAACCGCAAAACAGCTTCGTCCGCGTCAACAACTGAACGTGAACTTCCAGACCGATGACGATGCGATACGGGAGATCGGCCACGATCGATTACTCCGGGGTCCCTAATTCAAAAAAATGACGGGCGATCGCCAAAACACGGCCCAGGTCGGTGCAGACGTAGAAAGCCGGACAGCGATAGCCTGCCCCGCTGACACATATTTCGACCTCTTCCTCTCCACCGTTGGGGTCGTAGTAGGTCCAGCCATCGCCTCGCTCGCGGAGGACATATTTGCCTTTACCGCCGAGAATTTCCAGAGCGGGGGCTTGACCTGGCGCGCCGGCCCACAGACACAGCGACGGGTAGATGTCCCCATCCAAATTACGGATGCTCTGCTCAATCTGCTGCCACACGGGGTTGCAAACGCGGCGAACCTCTACAAGCTTCCCTCCTCGGGGAGACCGCGAGGTCTCCAAAACCATAAGACTTGGCTGCGCCAATGCAGCTGTGGAGGTTTCCTGCTCGCGCCGCGCCGCTTCCGCTAACTTCGTTAGCAACTCGATCCAGAACTCAGCGCGGAGACGAATGCCGGCGCAGACGATTTTTCCATTCACCAAGAGACGATCTTGTATTGGCCTGAATCCGTACAGCAGATAGTAAAGCCCACCGAGAAGCCAAACACGGAAAAACTCCGTAAATCCCGGTCTGGCGTAGGATACTTCCTCGATGTCGGCCAACCCAAACGGACGGCGGCAAAAGCTCGAATAGAGCCTCCGATTGGTGAGTAAAAAGCCCGCTTTGCCGTTGCGTAACAGCGACGTATCGATGAAGGCCAATGGTGTTTCGTCTTCCTCCATCTCTTCGGCAAAGCGAGCAGTGGCATGGGCCAAGTGGTCTGCCCGGAAATTCCCCAGCTTCTGCAAAATTTTCTTGGCCCCGTGTCTTTGGGCGACCTCACGCACCAGTGCTTCCGCCTGTTCTTTTGGAAGCAACGGCAGCACGATTGAAACAGGCTCCCGAGAAGAAGTTTCCACGAATTCGTTTGACAAATCAACGACGCTTTCTTCGCTGGATTTTTTACGGCGTCCCGTCAACTCGCGGCACCCCTGGATAAGGCAGAGCATGGCGAAGATGCCCAGAAAACTGCTGCACGCCAGCCCACCAGGATTAGGGCGCTCGTTCCCCGCCGTCAGCAGGATGATACCGACAGCGGCGATGCCGAACAGCACTGTTCCTACGAAAAAGAGGGCCGCAAAAACCAGCCGTTCTCCTATCGACGGCGGCTTATAGTGCGTTCGGCTCATGAGATGCTGCCTCCTGATCCGCAAGTCCGCACGTGTTCTTGCTGGTTTATCGTATATCAACGACAGCATAACTGCCAGCGATGGCCGGCGGCCGTCTGTTACCGCAATGAGGTCGGAGAGATAAAACAACGAGAGTTTTTGGCCATTCCGTCCGCGAGACTGTGGATTTGTCTTCCCTAGGAGAAAGCATGACGCCTCGCTTCACTCGGCATTTCAAAGTCCGCCATTATGAACTGAATGCCTTCGGTCACGTCAACGGGGTCTATTTCGTCCGTTACATGCAGGAGGCGGCCATCGAAGCCTCCACCGCACTGGGCTTCAGTCCCGACTGGTACAATCAACACGGCGTCGGCTGGGTGGTGCG
>Ga0209061_1001717_pt1 | contig 33472 bp, 24 predicted proteins | sample Coa_R1_10_FD_187157 | JGI IMG/M metagenome (GOLD analysis project Ga0209061, IMG submission 187157) | Surface soil microbial communities from Centralia Pennsylvania, which are recovering from an underground coalmine fire - Coalmine... | ecosystem: Environmental > Terrestrial > Soil >... | reverse complement strand
CCCTACACGACCATGCCGTCCGCGGACCGCACAGACCTCGGTGTCTTCTACCCGTTCATGGGCCACGCCTGCCACATCCCGGTCGTCGAGGTCGACATCGAGACCGGCGCGGTCACGTTCCTGCACTACGCCGCCGTGCACGACTGCGGGACCCTGGTGAACCCGCGGTCGCTCGCCGGGCACATCGTCGGCGGCACGGCGCAGGGCATCGGGACGGCCCTGCACGAGGAGTACGTCTACGACGACGACGGCCAGCTCCTGTCCGCAAGCTACCTGGACTACCTGATCCCGTCGGCGATGGAGGTTCCCGAACTGAAGGTCGGGCACGTCGAGACGCCGTCGCCGTACACCCCGCACGGGATCAAGGGCGGCGGGGAGGGCGGCCGCATGATGGCGCCGGCCGCGGTCAACGCCGCGGTCAACGACGCGCTGCGGCCACTCGGCGTGCGCCTCACCGAGCTGCCGATGACCCCCGAGCGGATCCTGTCGGCGCTGCGGCAGGCGGGGAAGGCCCGGTGACCGCGCCGGTCGCGGCCGTCACCGGAGCCAACCGGGGGATCGGGCAGGCGATCGCGGCGGCCTTCGCCGGCGCGGGATACACGGTCGCCGCCGGTGCCCGCGACCCGGCGAGCCTGGACGATACGGTCACGGCAGCCGGGAAGGCCGGGGGGACGGTGATCCCGGTTGCGTGTGACGTGCGGGACGAGGCGTCGATGGCGGCCATGGCCGCCAGAGCGGGGGAACTCGGCCCCGTGCACGCGGTGGTCGCCAACGCCGGCGTGGCCGGGCCCACACTCCCGCTGCACGAACTCACGCTGGCGGACTGGCGCGGCACCCTCGTCACCGACCTCGACGGCGTCTTCCTGACGTTCCGCGCGTTCCTGCCCGCCATGATCCGGCGTCGGCACGGCAGCCTGATCGCGATCTCGTCCATGACGGGCAAACGCCCGCTGCCGGGCCGCACCCCCTACGCCGCGGCCAAGATGGGCGTCATCGGCATGGTCCGCACGCTCGCCGCCGAACTCGGGCCGTACCGCATCCGGGTCAACGCGGTGTGCCCCGGCTACGTGGCCGGCCCGAGGATGGACGAGGTGGTGCGCCGCCAGGCCGCGCTCCGCGGGGTCCCCGAGGCGCAGATGCGGGCCGAGGTGACGGGGGCGTCCCCCCTGGGGCGGATGGTGGAAGCTGACGAGGTGGCGCGGGCCTGCGTGTTCCTCGCCTCGGACGGCGCCGCCGGGATCACCGGGGAAGACCTCAACGTCACCGCTGGCGTCGTCATGTACTGAGTCCGCCCGGTGCGCATGACAGGGCGGGTCACGGTCCGCCCGGGAAGGGAAAGCGATGAAGATCGTCGACCTGTCGCAGGACATCTACGAGGGGATGAAGGTCTATCCCGGCCACCTGAAGACTGTGCAGTTCGAGCACGCGACCCACGAGGAGACGGCGCCGAGGTTCGACAGCGGCTTCTCGTTCCAGACCACCGGGTTCATCCTCAACGACAACGGCCCCACGCACGTCGACTCCTTCTCCCACCTGGATCCCGACCCCACGGCGGACACCATCGACACGATGCCGCTCGACCTTTTCTTCGGCACCGCGGTATGCCTGGACGTCACGGGCTTCGCGCCGCGCACCGACATCACGGCGGAGGACCTGGACCGCGCTGAGGCGGCCTCGCCCGTCGACGTGCGGCCGGGCGACATCGTGCTGTTCCATACCGGCACCTGGAACCGGTACGCCGGGGACAAGCGCTACCTCACCGACTTCGCTGGCCTGGGGGAATCCGCCAGCGAGTGGATCGTCCGCCGGCGGGTCAAGACGTTCGGCGTGGACAGCCCGACCCCGGACAACCCCGCGAGCACCAGCTACCCGTGTCACATGATGTGCCGCCGCGAGCACATCACGCACTACGAGAACCTCGCCCACCTGGACCAGGTGGTGAACACCAGGTTCACCTTCGTCGGCTTCCCGCTCAAGCTCCGGGGCGCGCACGGCGGGCCCACCCGGGCTGTCGCCCTCGTCGAATAGGACGCGAGCGAGAAGACGGCGCCGGGCCCGCTCCGGCAGCGGCCGGGCAGACGTCATGATGGCCTGATCAGGGGGTGGTGCCGCAGGCTGCCCAGTCCCGGGCCCGCAGTACGCCCGGGGTCCCGGGCCCGCAGTACGCCCGGGACCGGTACTGCTACCCGGGTTTGTTATCCGGGCGAGCCGCCGGATGGCTGGGACCTCGTGTTACTACGTAGCGTCCCATTGATGACACACGTCGCACGAGTCCCTGGCCAGGGGGATGGCGCGACTGTCACGAACCGGGACTGCCGTACCGGACTGCGGGCCGGGCGGGGCGCCACGATCACGGCCTGCCAGCCGCGGTGCTGGTGGTGATCCACGTCGGCGCCCGGGCGTACAGCGCGCGCCCGGCCGCCGTCTTCCTCGGATGGCAGGGAAGCGGGCGGTTCAGGCGCCGGCGGCGGAGACGATCGCATCGGTCCCGAACCCGAGCAGCAGGCCGAGCAGCAGTCCGTAGGCGAGCAGGTCCGCGCGCCGCGATTTCGCGGCGACGCCGAGGAGCTGGATGATGACGTAGATGATCGAGCCGGCGGCGAGGGTGAGGAACACCACGGCGACCGGCTCAGAGGTGAACGAGTGCCCGACCACGGTGCCAAGGAAGGTGGGACCGCCGCCGATGGCGCCCATCGCGAGCAGGAATCCCCAGCCGGGCCGGACGTGCGTCCCGTCGCTCGCCGCGTCGGCGGCCAGCGGGGCGACGATGCCAAACCCCTCGGTGGCGTTGTGCAGCCCGAACCCTATGACCAGCAGGGTGGCGAGCGCGATCTCGGAGCGGGCCGCGGACTGGCCGATCGCCAGCCCTTCCGCGAAGTTGTGCAACCCGATCCCGGCCGCGATCAGCAGCGCGAGGCGCCGTGCCGCCGGCCAGCCGGCGATCCCGCGAACATGCCGGGCGTCAAGCTCCCCGGCGTGCATCGCGCCGGGGCCGAACTTCGCCGGGGCGCCCGGCGCGGGCCGGGTGCCGCCGCGGCGGGCGATGCCGGCCATCCAGCGTTCATAGCCGACAAGGCCCAGCAGCCCGGCCGCCAGCCCCGCGGCGAAGATGCCGCCGTACCCGGCTGCCGCACCAAGGCCGCCGTGGCCGCCGTGGATGGCCGACAGCGCAGCGTCGACCGGCTGCCAGGCCGCGGACAGCACGTCCCACACCAGGAACAGCAGGATGCCGGTCGCGAACGCGTTCAGGAACACCCGCAGGCCGGTCGCGGGACTTCGCAGCCTGCCCAGCGGCAGCCCAAGCACGATCGTCGCCCCGGCGACGAACCCCAGCAGCAGCGTCTGTCCCAGGCCCATGATCCTCCCCGCTCGCATCGGCAAACTTAGGAGAGCCTAACCTAACATGCGATCAAAGGCTACTCCGGGGTGCGCGTACCAGCGCGGCCGCGCGTACCAGCGGCCATACGGGTCGTGGCGGTGATCCTGCTGGGTGCCGGGAGCCTGGAGCGCGGTCGGCTCGCTGGCCGGGCGAGTTCCAGGCCCGCAGCCGCCGGGGAGCCGCTGCGGCCGGCTGGTACGGGTGTATCTACCTCGGCAGGCACTACCACGGCTTCTGGTCTGGCGGCACGTACTACGACGGCTGCAGCGTTGGCCCGTGCTGGGATTACTCCATCGGCTGGCGCTACAACGGCAGCCGGACACTGGAAAGCATCCGGTGACGGGGCGGGGGCTGCAGTTACTCCTGCACCGGCAGCGGTCCCTGTCCGTCACCTGCGCCGTTGCATGTGAGTTACTGATGAGGTCGTTGGCAAGCCGGCACGTACAGCCCTGTGAGCTGCGGAAACGTGTTCCTGCGTGCCTGGTTGCCGGCGTTCTCCTTGGTGACGCGTTGCGGCCGGGAAGCCGCCTGCGCGGCAGGCAAGCGCCTGCCGCGCAGGCGGCTTCCCTTCCACACTGCCCGCCGCGCGATGCCCCGGCCAGGTGGTCAATCACCGGGCGGGTGTGCACCCAGGGCGGGAGCGAGTTCTGTTTGCCAGAACCGGAAGAATCCCTCCTGGTCGGGACCGATCTGGTGGAAGTACAGGTGGGTGAACCCGGCCTCCTCGTAGCGGCGGATGGTCTCCAGGTAGGAGGCGGGGTCGGGGCCGGCCGGCAGATGGCCGAGGTCGTCGGGCCGGACGGTCTGCGCAGCCTGTTCGAACAGCGCAGGGGTGGCCAGCTCCGGGTTCAGCGCGCCGGGGATCCCGGCGATCGGCCACACTCGCAGCGCTGTCTCCCGCCCGGCCTTCTCGCTGTCAGCCCAGCACACGTGGATCTGCCCATAACGGGGCCGGTCCCCGCCACCAGCGTCGCGGTAGCGGTCCACCGTCGCGGCCGACGGGGCCACCGAGATCAGCCCGTCCCCGATCCGCCCGGCCAAGCTGGCCGACGCGCCGCCTGCCGCCGCCACGTAGACCGGTGGCAGCGGGTCAGGGAGCGTGTAGAGCCGGGCGTTTTCCACCGTGTAGTAACGCCCGTGGTGGCTGCGGGTGCCGCCTTGCCACAGCAGGCGGATGACGGTCACCGCCTCCTCCAGCATCTCCAGCCGGACACTGGCAGGCGGCCACCGGTTACCGGTGGATGTGCTGTTGAGGTTCTCCCCCGACCCCACGCCGAGGAAGAACCGGCCGGGCATCATGGCTGCCGCGGTAGCGGCAGCCTGCGCGACGATCGCCGGGTGCAGGCGGATCATGGGGCAGGTCACGCCGGTCCCCAGCCGGATCCGGGATGTGGCCGTGGCCACCCCGCCGACTGTGGCCCACACGAATGGCGCCTGTCCCTGGGCATCCACCCAGGGATGAAAGTGATCGGAGATGACCGCGAACTCGAAACCCTCCTGCTCGGCTCGCTGGGCCTGAGCTACCAGCTCGCCGGGCCCGAACTCCTCGCTTGACAAGGTGTAGCCGAAACTTGTCATAGTGCGGCATCTACCCACAGCGGCGCGTCCTTATGAGCGGCTTTCCACCTGCTCGTCACCGGCTACGGGGAACCCCGGCTGCGCGCCGGGCCCGGCAGGCCGTACGCCGCCCGCCGGCGCAGGGTTTCCCGGTGGATCCCGCGGCCGCCGCGGTCGAACTCACCGCGGTATCCGCCGGTGCGAAACAGCCAGGGTATGCCTCCGGGCCCGGCCGTTCCAGGCAGCGTGCACGGGGCGGTCACCGGCCATCGGGCGGCGGCTCCGTCCGGGGCTCCGTCCTGGGCGGGAAGCCGAGCCATGCGCGGATGCCGTCACCGTCGGCGTCCAGGGCCGGCGGGGCCAGGTCGTAGCGGGCCGGGGTCGCGGACATGCGGAGCGGGTTGCGGATGGTGGGCACGCCGCCGGCCATGGCCACCGGCTCCAGGCCGAGGTCGTCGGCGAGTTCCACGCCGCCGCGTACGTCGTTGATCGGCCCGCACGGGATACCCGCGTCGGTGAGGATACGGAACCATTCCTGGGCGGGCCTGGCGGCCAGCCGCTCCAGCAGCAGCGGCCGGAGTTCCTCCCGGTTGTCGTTGCGCAGGCCGACAGTGCGGAACCGCTCGTCGTCGGCCAGGCCCGGCGCGCCGATGGCCTCAGCGAGCTTGCGGAACTGCCGGTCGTTGCCGACCGCGATGATGAGGTCCCCGTCACCGGTAGCGAGCGGCTCGTACGGGAAGAGGCTGGGGTGAGAGTTGCCCATCCGGTGCGGCACGACACCCCCGGCGACGTAGGCCGAGGTCTGGTTGACCATCGCGGACAGCGCCACCGACAGCAGATTCGTCTCGATGTGCTGGCCCTGGCCGGTCACGTCGCGGTGATGCAGCGCGGCGAGGACGCCCAGCGCCGAGTGCAGCCCGGTGAACACGTCGAAGGCGGAGATCCCGGACCGGTACGGCGGGCCATCGGGATCCCCGGTGAGGCTCATCAGGCCCGACATGCCCTGGACGAGCACGTCGTAGCCGGGCAGCGACGCTCCCTTCGCCGGGCCGAACCCGCTGATGGAGCAGTAGATGATGCGGGGGTTGCGCCGGGCGACGGCCTCGTAGTCCAGCCCGAAGCGGGCCAGCCCGCCCGGCCGGAAGTTCTGGATGAACACGTCCGCGCGCGCCGAGAGCGCATGGGCCACGGCCGCGTCCTGCTCGTCCGCCAGGTCGAGCGCGATCGAGCGCTTGTTCCGGTTGACCGCCAGGAAGTAGGTGCCGACATCGCCGCGCCGCGGTGGCACCCACTGCCTGGTGTCGTCACCGGCGGGGCTCTCCACCTTGATGACCTCGGCACCGAGGTCGGCCAGCAGCATGGTCGCGTACGGGCCGGCCAGGACACGCGAGAAGTCGGCCACGAGGACGCCCGACAGCGGTCCCGGCCCGCGGGCCGCCTGCCCGGCGGCTCCCTGATCGATGGGTTCGCTGGCTTCCACCGGCAAGCTCCTTCCAGCCGCGACGGCACGGACACCGACTGTACGCTTGTGGCAGTGCCAGGCAAGGAGGATGATCCATGGCGAGGCTGGTCGCGATCCTGGCCACCACCCATCACCCGTTCTACTACAGGACGAGCCGGCTTCCCCCGGGGCAGGCGCCGCCGTTCGCCGCCGAGTGGGTGCGCAAGGTCGAGTCCTACCGCCAGACCCTCACCAGGGCGCGCCCGGACGTGCTCGTCATGGTGGGGTCGGACCACTTCCACCAGCTCTGGCTGGACAACATGCCGCAGTTCCTCGTCGGCAAGGCCCCGTTCTACGACGCCAACTACTACAACGAGGAACGCGAGTTCGGCCTGCCGCGGCTGCTGCTGAAAGGCCACGAGGAACTGTCCGCCTACATCCTGCGCGGGGGCATCGACGCCGGATTCGACCTGGCGTTCTCCAACGAGCTGCGGGTCGACCATTCCATCACGTGCCCGATCTTCACCGTCCGGCCGCAGAACGATCTGCCGGTGGTGCCCATCTACACGAACATCTTCGCCCCGCCGCTGCCCCGGCCCGAGCGGTTCGTCAGGCTCGGCCGCACCCTGCGGGAGCTCATCGACGCCTGGCCCAGCGATCTGCGCGTCGCGGCCATCGGCACCGGCCACCTGTCGCTGGAACTCGGCGGCCCGCGCCAGTTCGGCGACCACGGCCCCGACCCCGAATTCGACGCCCGGGCCGTGCAGTGGATCGCAGACGGCGACATCGACGGCTGCCTGGCGGGCGTCACCCTCGACAGCCTCCACGAGCCGGGCAACGCGACCCACGGGTTCATGGACTTCATGCTGATGATGGGGATGGCCGGCTGCAACAAGGCCGACTATGCCGACAGCCTCGACCTGTTCCACACGATGGAGGCCTACTTCACCTGGTATCCGAACGGGGTGGATGCGTGAGCAAGTACCTGGTGAACAAGTTCCTCTACACGATCGACCGCGAGCCTGAGCTGGTCGAGCGGTACAGGAACGACCCCGCTGGCACGGTGGCCTGGTGGGAGAAGGAGAGGGCCAACCAGCTCCTGCATTGCGCGGGCGGCGAGGCCTCCACCTGGCTGTCGTTCACCGGCTCCGAGCGGCGGGCGCTGTCCGAGCACGATCATGTGGCCCTGTTCGGGATGGGCGCCCATCCGTTCCTGACGCTCACGCTCTGGATCGCGATGTTCGAGCGTGACTACGCCGAGCCGCTGGCAATGCAGCGTGACTACGCCGCCCGGCTGGCCCGCTTCAGCCTGCCCTACCCGGACATCGCCACCTGAGGGTCCCGGGCGCTGGATCCTGCCCCGCAGGGCTGCCCTGCTCCGGGCCGCATGCGTCGAACCAGGACGCCCGGCCTGCGGCCTTCACCCGGTCGGCGATCTCCACCCTGGATCGCCGGCCGTGCGCCCCGCTGCTGGCGGAACCGTCCCGGCCGCCTGGGACGTTGCCAGTCACGCCGGCATTTCCCCCAAAGGTGTAACTTTGGACAAATTAGGGATGCTGTGCCCAGCGGGTTGGGGGTGTTCCGGCTTGCGTTCCACGTATCGTCTGCCTATCCCGTGCCGCCAGGCTCCTGAGCGAAGCACGTGAGGTGGCTGGCGGATCGGGTGTGCGCTCGCGGCTGGCGGTCCGGGGGCGCCGCTGGCTGGGCCGCCCTGGGCTGACCGGGCGGTCTGTCGCTGCAGGGTGCCTGCTCCTCGTGCTCGTCGGCCTTGCGTTCGCCGTGCTCATGACGTCGATCGCCGGCCTGCGCCAGACGACTGCCGCGGCGGAGCAGGCCCGGGTGGCGATCAGCCAGGCCCGCATGGTGGAGGGGCTGGTTCTCGACGCCGAAACAGGGCAGCGCGGCTTCCTGATCACCGGGCAGAACCAGTTCCTTCAGCCGTGGGAGACGGCCCTGAGGGATTTCCCGGGACAGGCGCGGTCACTGGTCCAGGTCAGTGTCAGCCCCTACCAGCGGCTCCTGGCACAGCAGATCAGCCAGGCCGGTGAGTCCTATTTCCGCGATTATTCGGTTCCGCTGGTCGGTGCTGCCCGCAGGGGCGACCCCCGGGCACACAGCGTCATGGCGACAGATGAGGGCAAGCGCCGCGTCGACGCGCTCAGGGCGGCGTTCGACCGCTACTACATTGCCGGAACGGCGCTGGTCGCGTCCCGTCAGCGCGCCGAGGACGCCAGCGCTTCGCGGGCGATCGCCGGGGCGTCAGCGGGGCTCGCGGTATCGCTTGCGCTCATCATCGCGGCCAACGGCTACGTTCTCGTCAGGATCGTCCGGCCGATCCGCCGGGCAGCAGCTGGCACGGCGCTCCTGGCCGGCGGCGACCTGTCGGCGCGCCTTCCGGAGAGCAGTACCGGCGAGATCGGCGACCTCGCGCGCGGCTTCAATGCGATGGCGGCCTCGCTGGGGGAAAGCCGGGAACGGGAACAGGCAGCGCGCCAGCGCCTGAGACTGCTGTACGACGCCAGAATGGCGGTGGGTAACACGCTCGATGCCGGGCAGGTGGCCCAGAACCTGGCACGCGCGGCGGTCCCCCGGTTCGCCGATGTCGTCACCGTCGACCTGACCGCCCCCGCCCCGCCAGACGCCCTGCCCGTCGTCGGCGTGCCCGCACCCTGGAGGCGCGCCGCCCTGGCCGCCGTCCGGAGCGACCCCCCGCTCGACGGCGTTGGCGCCCCTGTCACGCTGGCGTCATCTGGGCTCGGCGGTTCCGTCGGCGGTGAAGCGGTCCTCGTGACCGACCTGGATGCCTCGCACGAGTGGCGGTCCCGCGATCCACACGAAGCCGGCCGGCTCCTGGCCTACGGCATGCGCTCGCTGATCATCGCGCCGCTGTACGCACACGGCGCGGTGATCGGCGCGATCACCTTCTGGCGCAGCCGCGAGACCGAGCCCTTCAGCGACGATGACCTGGCCGACGCCAGGGAATTGGCCGCCATGACCGCCATCGCCGTCGCCAACGCCCGCCGCTACGACCGCGAGCGCTCCACCGCCGTGGCCCTGCAGCGCAGCCTGCTCCCGCAGCGCCTGCCCGACCACCCGGCCGTGGAGACCGCCTCCGGCTATCTTCCCGCCGACACCCAGGCCGGGGTGGGCGGGGACTGGTTCGACGTCATCCCGCTGTCGGGGGCCCGGGTGGCGCTGGTCGTCGGCGACGTCGCGGGCCACGGCATCCACGCCGCCGCCACCATGGGCCGGCTGCGTACCGCCGTGCGAACCCTGGCAGATGTCGACCTGCCGCCCGATGAGCTCCTCACCCAGCTCAACGACGTGCTCATTCACCTCACCGGCACCGACCAGCCGGACACCGCAGCAGCACCCACCGCGCCGGCGGGCCTGGCCGCGCCTGCCGAGCTGGCCGCCACGTGCCTGTACGCGATCTATGATCCGGTTTCCTGCCGCTGCACGCTGGCCAGCGCGGGCCACCCCCTGCCGTTCGTCGTCACTCCCGGCAGCACAGCGGGACTCGTCACCGCAGACCCCGGCCCCCCGCTGGGAATCGGCGGCCTGCCTTTCGAGACCGCGGAGCTGGACGTCGCACCCGGCAGCGTCCTCGCCCTCTACACCGACGGCCTGCTGCACTCTTCCCGGCGTGACATCGGGCAGGGGCTCGCCGAGCTGGGCGGCGCGCTGACCATGCCCGCGGCATCACTGGAAGTCGCACGCGACACCGTGATCGACACCATGCTCACCAGCCGCCCGGCCGACGACGTCGCCCTGCTGCTCGCCCGGACCCGTGCCCTGCCCGCCAGCCACGTCGCCACGTGGGACGTCCCCGCAGAGCCGGCGCAGGTCGCGCATGTCCGCACGCTGGTCAGCGGCCAGCTTGAGGCATGGAACCTGGCGGCAGCGTCGTTCACCACCACGCTGGTGGCCAGCGAGCTGGTCACCAACGCCATCCGCTACGGCGCCCCCCCGATCCAGCTACGGCTGATCCGCGACACCACCCTGATCTGCGAGGTCTCCGATGCCAGCGGTACCGCACCCCACCTGCGCCGCGCCGGGGGCTTCGACGAGGGCGGGCGGGGCCTGATGGTGGTCGCCCAGCTCACCCGGCGATGGGGCACCCGGTATCACGCCGGCGGGAAGACGATATGGTGCGAGCAGATGCTGCCCGAAGGCCCCTGACCGCTCGCCATTCCCGCAGAGGAAGCGCAGGGCTTTTCGCCATCGTCACCCTGCGCGTCAGGTACTACTGTCCGGGTTTGGTATATGGGTGGGCCGCCGGATGCCCGTGACCTCGCGCTACTACGTGACGTCCCATTGATGATGCGCATCGCACAAGGCCCTGGCCAGGGCGGACGGCTGGCCAGGGCAGACGGCAGGGGCTGTAACGAACCGTGACTGTAGTGCGGGTAAAGCAGTCACCGAAAGGGAACAGCCCGGTTGCCCTCCTGCAGGCCGCTGCCTGCGGCTTCGTGCTCAGAGGCAGGCAATCTCACCCTCCTGGCGCGATATACCGGGCATGTGGCGGTAGAACCACCAGTCATCCGGCATCATGCCCTGCGATGGTGGCCCCGTTGCGCTGACCACCGCCCCGCATTCGGCGTACGCCAAGATAAATGGAAGAGGGTCCAGCAGACGATGGACGTCATGGACACGTTTCGTGATCGCTGCTGGTAACCGGTGCTGACGGGCAATCACCGGCGGTCATAACCACCGTTTACCGGACAGTCTCGTGCCCAGCGGGATTCCGCGCTCCCCTGCATGGCAGGGTGCGTACCAGCGGGAGGAAAGAGCGGGGTGGTCCCGCGATAACCGGCCAGCGGTGGTCCCGCGATACCGGCCATAGGGATACCGGCCATAGGTCTGTCAGAATAGGGCCGGCCGTGGGGACCGGCTCGCGAACGGCGGGCGGTCACCCCGTCCCGCCAGCAATGTCAGCCGGATGGTGCCGAGACGCCCACCCGCGATGACGGCTGTCCGCCTCACTGACCCGGCGCCGCGACCGCTGCGGCTCCGCGGAGCAGGCCGGCCTGCTGCTTGGCGGTCAGCACGGCCAGCGCCGCCTGGTTGACCAGCGCCGCAAACGCGGCGTCGGACTGGGCGCGCTGCAGCACGGCGTCATACATGGCCGGGACAATGGTGGGGTCGGGGACCAGCACGAGGTCGCCGCCGGCTGCGATGAAGCCGGCGGCCCGGGCGGCGGGGCTCAGCTCGCTCACGGCCGCGGCATCCATCGAGTCGCTCATGATCACGCCATGGAAGTGCAGGTGGCCACGGAGCATGCCGCCGAGCACGGTGGGGGAGAAGACGGCCTGGTGGCTGGCGTCGATCTTGGTGTAGATGGCCTCGGACACCATCACGAACTGCACTCCGCCGGAGCCGATCGCGGTGGCGTAGGGCCGCAGGTACGGGTCGGTGGAGGTGGTGACGCGGTCGGTCACGCCGTAGGTGGTGTCGGTGTTGCCGCTGGCGCGGCCGAGCCCGGGGAAATGCTTGATGCAGACGCTCACCCCGGCCTCATGCATGCCCTCGATGAAGGCGGTGCCCGCGGCCGTGACCGCCGCGGGCGTGTGCCCGTACTCCCGCTGGTACCGGCCGATCGGCTGGTTGGCGGTGGCATCGCTGGCGGGGACCGTGTCCAGCACCGGCGCGAGGTCGAGGCTGACACCGGCCGCAGCGAGCTGGCGCCCCCAGGTGGCGGCATTGCCGCGGAGCTGCCAGGCTGGTTCGGCGCCCTGGGTGAGCGCGGCCGGTATCGCCGAGAAGCCGGGGCCGGACAGGACCTGCACCTGGCCGCCTTCCTGGTCGGTGGCGACCAGCAGCGGCACGCCGCCGGTCGCTGCGCGCGTCGCAAGGCCCTGCAAACGGCTGGTGAGGCGCTGGGTCGCCGTGACCCCGGCGCTGCTGCGTCCCGTCAGGATGACAGAACCGGTGTGGTAGGTCATTACGTCGGCTGCGGTGGCGCTGCCCAGCGGGCCCGCCGCCGGGACGCCGACCATGAACAGCTCGCCCACCCGCTGCGCTTCGGTCATCCTGGCGAGCACGGCGGACGGGCCGTTGCCAGCTTTCGCAGCGGTCTGGGGAGTCTGGGCGGGCCGGGCGGCCCGGAGTGTGCCGGCCGGCGCGATGAGGCTCAGCGTCGCGATGGCAGCACCTGCCGCTGTCACGATGGTGGCTGCCGCCGCCAGCATCGTGCGTCGTGTCATCGCACATTCACCCCCGGTTCCGCTTCCGGCGTCCCATTGGCAGCCTGGATTCCGGAAATTTCCCTGCTCGGCCGGCACTGGCGGCCGGCCCCCAGCGGGCCAGCCGCTCCCTGCCTCCAAGGTCATTTGCCCCGCCACCTGGCCGCAAACCGTGCCCCGTCGCGGTCCGCGGCGCGGCAGGTGACCGGCTCATCGCGGAGGTGACTTTACTGACTCGTCGTTGTATTGGGGTTACCGCCCGGACCGGCTCCAGCGCCGGGACACGGCTCGCCCTCGCCCAGCCACCGTCACCCTGACGTTACGAGAGCAGTGAGCCGGTGACCTGTGCCGCCAGGAAACGGGTCGCTGGTCCCTGGACAGCCGTCACCGGACAATGGTGAGATCGGGGTAGAGGCATCCCCGTTCCGGGGCGGCCGGGGAAAACAAAGGCAGGAGCGGCCATGCCGCGACAGGCCGGCCCACGGCTGGATGAGCCGCAGGCCGTAACGCTCGAAGGACGCGTACGGCGGCTTATGGCCCGGGCTGCCGTAATGAAGACACGCGCCGCCGAACTGGCGACGCGGGCCGCTGAGCTGAAGGCGCGAACTCACGAGCTGTCGGCCCGGGCCCACGACCTGGGGGTCCAGAGCCACGAGCTGGAGATCCGGATCCGGGGACTGGAGGGCCGGATAGGCGAGCTGGGGATATACCTGGAAGCCCTCGCCGAAGACGCGTTGCTCACCGGCGGCCTGGCTGATGGCGGGTCACCCAGCTGCGTGCACGGGCAGGCGCCGGAACGGGTACCCGAGACGGCCGGGCCGCTGGTGGCGCCAGCCAGCCGGTGAGGGCACCGGCCACGTCGGCCCGGCCAGGCGCCTGGGGCCGGGAGGGGGCGTATCCGGTTCCCGCTCTGCGGGGGGACCCACGTCCTCCACGGTCATGACGAAGGTCCCGCGATGTGATGGCCGTCGGTCCCTGGCCACAACCTCTCCGGGGCGGTTACCTGGAGGTGTCCTTCTCCAGTGGGAGGTGGGTACGCGTTCTCCGCATCCGTGCGGGAAGCGCTGCGCCCGATGGGCGGTGCGGAAAACGCCAGCGAGGACATGGTGGTGACCGTGACGGGCCTGGATGCTCACGCGGGGCGCACCCAGGACGCTGTCCGTGCCCATCGCGCATGCCGCCGCCATGGACTGGGGCCAGGCGAGTTACGCGGGCCCGGAGACGAGCGGCGGCATGGCCGTCCCGGCCGGGACGGCCATGCCGGCCGCGACGGCCCGGGGTCCTGCCCGGGAGCAGCCATCAGGGGCGGCACTTGCCCACGATTTCAGTGGCAGGCGCATCTCTCCCGGCTCCACGGGGATCTTGGTTCCTGGAACGGGCCAGGTGAGGTTCCTGGAACGGGCCAGGTGACCGGGCAGCGGGTCTCAGCGGCCCAGGAGCGGGTCTCAGCGGCCCAGGAGCGGCATCCAGACGCGCATGGCCCGGCCGTCGCGGTTGTCCCACTGGAAATAAGGGATAGCGGTTGCCGTGACAGGATCACCGGCGCCTTCGTCACCCGGCCGGGACATGTAGGGCAGCCCGCGGTGCGGGGCGGCCGGGAGGCGGACCGCATCCGTTTCGACGGTGACGGCCTGCCCGGCGCCGTCGAGGATGCGGGGCCGCTCAGTGAGGCCGCGGGGGCGGATCGCGATGTCGTCGAGAGCTGTCCCGGCAGGCTGATCGGCCTGCTCGAAGCAGTAGACGAGGGGGCCTCGCTCGATCGCGGCTGTCCCGCGCAGCGCGTCGATGCGCCGGTGCGGGAAGGTCAGCCGCGGCCTGACGGGAAGGCCGAGCGTCACCGTGTCACCGGGCTGCCAGCGCCGCCGGATGACGAGGTACCCGTGGCCGTCCGCCGTCGGCGTGAGCGGCTGGCCGTCCAGGTGCACGGAAGCCCCGCCTGCCCAGCCGGGCAGGCGGGGCGCCAGCCCGCACTCACCGGCCGGGGCGCGCAGCACCCGCAGCTCGATCTGGCCGGACCACGGATAGCCGGTGGCGGCCTCGATCTCGAATGTGCCGCCCGCGAGGCGGGCGGTCATCCGCGCGGGCGTGAACAGGTGCACATGGAGCACGTCACCGGCCGTTGTGGCGATGTAGTGCTCCAGGGAGGCGAGCAGTCGCATGATGTTGGGCGGGCAGCAGGCGCAGGAGAACCATTCGCGGCGCCGCCCCGGGTCGTCGCGCTCGAAGTGCCCCTCCCGGCGCTGGAGCGGGTTGACGTAGAAGAACCGGGTCCCGTCCGCGGAGATGGCAGCCGCGAACGCGTTGTACAGCACGCGTTCCATCAGGTCGGCGTACCTGGCCTCGCCGGTGGCCAGCAGCAGCCGCCAGCTCCACTGGAAGCTGGCGATCGCCGCGCAGGTCTCGTTGTAGGCGCGATCGGGCGGCAGCTCGAAGCTGTCGCCGAACGCCTCGTCGGCGTGCCGCGACCCGTTGCCGCCGGTGAGCGAGGTCTTGGTGGCGACCATGTCGTCCCAGCGGGTGACCGACGAGGCAAGCAGCTCCTCGTCGCCGGTCTCCACCGCCACGTCCACCACCCCGTGCTCCAGGTACAGCGCCCGGACGGCGTGGCCCACCTCCTCGGTGGTCTCCCGCACCGGGCGGTGGTCCTGCAGATAGCGGCGGCCCCGGCCGAAGTCGCCGGCGAGCCCGTGGCCCCGCTGGTCGACGAACTGGCGTGCGAGGTCCAGGTAGCTGGCCCTGCCGGTCTGCCGGTACAGCTCCACCAGGGCGGTCTCCACCACCGGGTGGCCGTCCAGGCCGATCTCCCGGCCGGCGAAGGTGGCCACGAGATGGTCGGCGAACCGGGTCGCGATCTGCAGCACCCGGTTGTCGCCGCACGTCCGGCTGTACGCGATCCCGGCCTGGATCAGGTGCCCCGCGCAGTACATTTCGTGGCTGCTCGCGAGCTGAGCGTAGCGTGGCTCGCCGGTCACCTGGATGTAGGAGTTCAGGTACCCGTCGGGCTGCTGGGCCTGCTCCAGCAGCGACGCTGCCTCGTCGGTGAAGCCGGTCAGCGCCCCGGCCGCGCCGTGCGCAAGCTCCCAGCCGACCGCCTCCAGCGTCTTGTACAGGTCGGAGTCCATGAACACCGGGCCCCGGTAGCCGCCCGCGCCACCGGAGGCGGCCCACGGCCCCGAGTCAGCGCCGGCCATGCCAGCGTCGGCACCCGGTCCCGTCCCGGAGGCCGGCCCCGGCCCGGACGCCCGGCCTGTGACGGCGGCGACCGCCAGGCGCAGGTTGGCAAGGTTGCCTGCCCGTTCGAGCTGTTTCAGCGCGAGCGGCAGGCTCGCCTCCCGGTTGCGCCGCTGCCAGTCGCGGAGTATGCCGCCGGTCAGCCGGGCGCCCCCGCCACCGAGCGGCCGGTGCGCGACAGCGGCCCGTTCGGTGGGGACCACAGGTCCCGTGCTCAGCTCTGTCTTCTCGGTGCTGGTCAACGGCTCCGTGCTGGCCAACGGCGCGGCTCCCCATCATGGCAGGCGGTCACCGCGCCACCGGTGCCGCGCTGCCGCGCCCGGCACTTCGGATGGCCGGTGCCAAGGAATAGGTTTTCTTAACCTAGGGCCCCGGGGTATGGCTGTCAAGCCTGCACGATTATGGTCCCGGCATGACGGCGCCTATGGCCCCGGCATGAGGGCCGGAACGCCGTGCGAGGGCGCCGTCCCGTGATAGCCGGGCGGGGCGTCCTTCGCGCTATAGTTGGCGATGCGGGCCAAGCGCGGGAAGAATTCCCGCCTCTCGGGGCGGGGAGGATGTCAGCAGATGGAGCAAGCGGTTGCCTGAGCGGGGATCCGCTGCCGGAAGGGCGACGATCCGGGATGTCGCGGCCCTGGCGGGGGTGTCGATCGGCACGGCCTCGAAGGCGCTGAACGGCCAGGGCGCGATGCGCGCGGAGACCCGTGATCGTGTGGCGGCGGCGGCGCGCCAGCTCTGCTTCGCGCCCAACGTGCACGCCCGGGCCCTGCTGGGAGGCCGGACCTTCGCCGTCGGCCTGATCACGACCGACAGCTTCGGCCGGTTCAGCATCCCGGTGATGCTCGGCGCGGAGGATGCCCTGGGAGCCGGGCAGATCTCGGTGTTCATGTGCGATACCCGCGACGATCCGGCGCGCGAGCGCCGGTACGTCGAGCTGCTGCTCGCCCGCCGCGTTGACGGCCTGATCGTGACGGGACGGCGGATCGAGCCGCGGCCGGGACTGCGCACCGGCGCCACCCCGGTGGTGTACGCGATGACCCAGTCGCTGGAGGGGGACGGCCCGGCGGTCGTGCCCGACGACTACGGCGGGGGGAAGCTGGCCGCCCGCCACCTGATCGCCACGGGGCGGCGCCAGATCGGGCACATCACGGGCCCGGAGCGGTTCCTGGCGGCGCGCAAGCGCGCACAGGGGTTTCTCGACGCGATGGCGGAGGCGGGACTGGAGTCCTCGCCGGACGACGTGCTGTACGGCGAGTGGAGCGAGCGCTGGGGCCGCAAGGCGGCGGATGTCCTGCTCGGCAGCTCTCCCGGCACCGATGCCGTCTTCTGCGGCAGCGATCAGATCGCCCGCGGCGTCATCGACACGCTGCGTCGCCTCGGGCGGCAGGTGCCCGGCGACATCGCGGTGGCGGGCTTCGACAACTGGGAGCCGATGGTCCTCGGTGCCGAGCCGCCGCTCACCAGCGTCGACATGCGCCTGGAGGATGTCGGCCGGATAGCTGCCGGGCACCTGCTGGCCGCGCTGGGCGGCCATCCCGCCCGTGGGACCCACACCGTGCCCTGCCGTCTCGCCGTGCGGGGCTCGACCGTGCCGGGATCCGGCGGGGAGCCCGCAGCGCCGGACCCCCGCGGGGGACATCTGGTGCCAGCGCCCGTGAGCCCCCTCCCCGCGCGGCCGCAGGCCCCGGGCGCGTGAGGCAGGCTGGCCGAAGCTTCCCCGGCGCGTGAGGCGGGCCTGACCGGCGCTGCCGCGGCGCGCGCCGCGGCTTCGCGGGAGGCGGCCCGGGACAGCCGTCAGGTCCCGGGCGCCGCGGCGCCGTCCACGACCCACTGCAGGACGCCGACCGCGTGGCAGGCGCCGGTGCAGGTCCCTGTGTATCCGGTATCGAACACGGCGCGCAGCCTCGTGGTGGTCACCGGCTGGAACGTCACCGAGTTGAACGTGTCGAGCTTGGTCCCGTATCCGCTCGCGCCCGTGACCGGGACGAAGGCGGAGCCGTTCCAGTACTGGATCGTCCACGACGCCGGCGGCAGGACGCCGCTGCCGTCGGACCAGAAGTAGATGGCGGCGGCGTCCGCGGTGACCGGCTTCGCCCAGTCGAGCTCGATCCACTGGCTGCCCTGCTGCGGCCAGGTGCCCCAGTACGGATCGGCGGTGTCGTGTGACCGGGGCGGGTAGATGCCGTCGTTGATGGCGCTGACGGTCGTCCACGGCGAGGTGTAGGACGCCGACGGGCTGCCGCTGGGTGCCAGGTCCTCCGCGCCCGGCTGGAGCGGCAGGGGCGGCTGCGCGCGGACCCACTGCTCGGCGCTGACCGAGCCGGACGTGCCGTAAGGGGCGGTGTAGGCCGCCGAGGCGACCAGGCCGTAGCCGCCGTCCGCGTCCGATGCCGGTGTCACCTGCCAGGTCGCTGTCTGTGACTGGCCGGGCCCGAGCTGCGCGAAGCTGGCTGGGGAGACGGCCGTGACCGTCCAGCCGCCAGGGGCTGTGAGGGTGAGCCGCACGCCGGTGAGCGGGCTGTGCCCGGTGTTGGTGATGGTGGCCGACGCGGTGGCAGCCTGCCCGTCGGTCAGCATCGGCTGAGCGTGCTGGCCGCCGGCGGTGCTGGTGACGCTGACCTGGAGGGCGGGCCGGGCCGCGTCGCCGAGCAGCACCTGGACGGCCCGCCGCCCGGGGGTCACGGTGACCGTGTGGGTGGCGGCGTCGTAGGCGCCGCCGGTGACGCTCCGCACGCCCGCGTCCGCGAAGACCGGCAACTGGACCTGGATGTCGTCGCTGGGCACCCTGCCGGTCAGGGTGACCTGGACGGCCCTGCTCCCGTGCCGGGAGCCGGTGGTGATCCGGACCCCGTACGTGCCGCGTCGCCCCGAGGCGACGTCGTAGGAGGACGTGAGGTTGCTGACCGTGACGGACTGGCCGGGGGTGATCCAGGCGTCGGGCACGCCGCGCCCGATGTAGAGCACGGGCCGGTAGCCGGTGCCATGGCCGCCGGCGGCCTGGGTGAGTCCTTCGGCGGCCAGCGACTGCAGCAGGGTCTGGGTCTGTCCCGCCATCGGCCACGCGTAGGGGATGGCGCCGAACTCCGGCGCGGCGTGGCTGCCGGCCCACGGGTTGGCCGGGTCGGGCGGCGAGCCGTTCGCCTCCCACCAGGCGTCCGGCCCGCCGGTGGTGGTGGCTATCTGCCACGCGTAGCTGGTGACCGGCAGGTCACGGTAGGCGGTGCCGTAGAGCGCGCCCGCGGCGTACGCGGTGTTCAGCGCGACGCTGTAGCCGGTGTAGGCGCCGAACGACGGGAACGGCACGCTGCCGGCGAGCCGGGCGAAGCCCATCCGGTACAGGCTGTCGGTCTGGCCCGGGTCGCCGAGGATGCCGTCAAGGCGGCCGCCTTCGAGGTAGATCGTCCAGGCGTTCTGCCCCCACAGGTTGGAGCCGGCCCAGTTCGCGTCGTCCGGGGTGCCGCAGCGGTCGGCGGTGACCGGCTGGCTGACCTCGCACGGCAGGAAGCTGAACCCGTTCGCCTTCTCGTTCGCGGCCAGCCCCGCGTTGGTCGCGTCGAGCAGCTTGGTGTACGCCTGGCCGGCCCACCGCGCCTCGGCGCCCTCGCCGATGCGGGCCGCGATGTACCGGTACGCGGCCAGCCCGGCCAGCGCGGTCTCGTCGTCGAACAGCCACGTGCCGTAGGAGTCGTTGTCGAACGATGCCTTCAGGTACCCGGTACTGGCGTCGAGCTGCGACAGGTAGTCGGTGTGCATCATCGTGTACAGGCTCGGCCCCCACGGGCTCGGCCCGGTGGCGTCGTCGTGGAAGTACTGCCGGACGAACGCGGTGTCCCCGGTCAGCTCCAGGTACTCGGCCCAGGCCAGCGGCGTGCGCCACACGCCGTCCCAGTACCAGTTGGCGCCGACCTCGCTGAAGCTGGGGCTCTCCGAGATCCGGCCCACGAGCAGCAGGTTCCGTGCGTCGGTGAAGTCGCCGAGCGCGAACCTGTTGGCGAGGATCCCCGGCAGGTCGTGGTTGAGCAGCCAGTCGTAGTTGTCGGCGCCGGAGAACGGGGCGGCGGCGACCTGGACGATGCGGGTGTAGACGAACGCGGCCTTGTAGGCGTTGCCGATGGCCGTGCCCGGGTCGGCCAGGTTGTTCGTGCCCGGCAGCGGGACGTTGGGCAGCGAAAGCCGCGGAATCACCGAGAGCCTTCGGTTCCAGTAACGGGCCATGTGCGCGTAGGCCGCGCCGTAGGGCAGGGCACCCGAGTGCGGGCCGTGCGGGGTTAGCGCCTGCGGGGAGGGGAGCGGCCGGGAGGTGCTGAACGTGTCGACCGCGGCGGCGAAGTCGTGGCGGGCCGTCGCGCCGGGCTGGACGGTGTCCGGGGCGCTGTTCAGTGCCACGAGGCCGGGGCCGGACTGGCCGGGCGGCACGGTCACCGGCTGCGAGCCGTGGTTGGTCACGCTGATCCTGGTGTACACGAGTTCGACGGGCCCGCCGCCGATGACCTGCCTGTCGGCGAAGTCGGTGATGGAGACCGCCACGTCGCCGCGCGTGAACGAGGTGGTCAGCGCCGGCAGGTAGCCGTTGGCCATCGTCCACCGTACGGAACCGGGCGCGGGCGGTTTGCCGGGCGCGAGCCCGTAGGTGTAGACGCCGAAGGAGTACATCGCCCCGCAGTAGGACTGGCCGCCCTGGGTGTAGCGGGCGGGCACGCCGCGGGCGAAGTAGGAACCGGACAGGTAGGCGAACGGCGCGTAGATGTTGCCTTCCCAGCCGATCACGCTCTGGTTGGCGAAGCCGAACCCGTACGGGTCGGCCGGGGTGGGGAAGTTGGTGCCGTAGTCGCGCGGCAGCGACGGGTCGTGGCAGGCGTTCACCGGCAGGCCCGGCAGCGGCTGGTACGGGCTGCCCGGCCCGGGGCGGCCCGCTGTGGCGGCATCCCTCGCGGCCGTGGCGTCGCTCGCGGCCGTGGCGCCGCCCAGGGCCGCCGGGTGACCGGCGGCCGTGGCCGTGGCCTGGCCGGCGCCGGAGCGCGGCGATGCCTGCGCAGGCCCGGCCGCCATGAACGCTCCGATCGTGAGCGTGCCGCTGACCACGGCGAAGATCCTGAACAGCCGTCGGGCGTGCGTTCTCATCTGCGTTCCCTCACACCGTCCCGGCCGGGATGCGGGCCGGGCAGCCAACGTCGCGCGGGCGCGATGCAGGCCGGCCGCAGGCGGCCGCCGCGCCAGGGCAATGGTTTTCGCTGGGACGTGTCACAGCGCTGGGTGTCAGCCCGGGACGCCGCAGGACCCGTCCTTAGCCTTTAGCCGGTTTAGCTACTGAGCGTGTTTGATTAGTAGCGCTTTATTGCTACTACGAGAGAAGAAATCCTTTTCCCTGCACTCTAAGCAAACATGAAGCGGCCGTCAACCCCCATCGTCACTCCACGCCGAGGTGGGCATCGTAGCGGAGCAGTGCGGCAGGTCAGCGGGGTCCGGGGCCACGTTCGGCAGGCCCCGGGCGGTGAGCCAGGCGCCGATGCTGGCCGCGTCCCGCTCCGGGTACATCGCGCCCTGCGGGCTGGCGATCGCGTCGGCCACCTGAGGAAGTCGATCATGAACAGCCGCCCTCCGTGGACCGGGAGGCTGCGGGCGGACAGGTCGCCGTGCGCTCGGACGGCCATGCGTGCCGGTACCTGCCCGTACCGCCGCGACGGTGCCACATCCGGCGGCCGCGACGCACACGAATCTCCAGGCGGTCATCGTGACGCACTGGGCCCGCAGGCGGCTGGAGGCATCACCACGAGCCGAGCTGCGTAGCCTCCGTGGCTACATGGTGCTACGATTGGCTTTGTGAAGATCATCACGCAGCGGGAGTTCCGGAACCGCTCCGCGGCCGTCATGGACGCGGTCGAGGGCGGGGAGACCTACCACATCACCCGCAACGGCGTCGAAGTCGCGGAACTTCGGCCGCTGCCGCGCAGGCGCCGGCTCAGTGCCGGCGAGCTGGTGGCGCGGCACCGCCGTCTCCCGCACGTAGATTCCGTTCGCCTGCGGCGGGACGCCGACGAGTTCTTCGGCACCGAGGACCGCGTCGGCGGCGACGATGCATGGCATGGTCGTGGCTGATCACCCGTCCGGGGTGCTCGACACGTCCGCCTATATCGATCTTGACGTCCTGGTGCCCGCGGATCTGCCGGATGTCCCGGAGATCACCGCTATCACGCTGGCCGAACTGCACCAGGGCGTTGCCATGGCGAAGGATCCCGCTGAGCGGGCGGCGAGGATGGAGAAGCTCGGCGCCGCCGTCGCGGATTTCGACCCGCTGCCGTTCGATGGCGCAGCCGCGGCGCGGTACGGCACCATGGTCGCGCTGACCGTGGCTGCCGGCCGGCATCCGCGCCCGCGCCGGCTGGATCTCATGATCGCCGCAGTAGCCTCGGCCCATGACCTGCCGCTGTTCACCCGCAACGCCCGCGACTTCACAGGACTGGACGATGTCCTCACCGTCGTGGCGGTCTGATCGCCGCTTCGCAGCGAACGCTGTCCCTGGCGCAGGATGAAGGAAGCAGAGTACTTATGCCCCATGCCAGGGTGACGGCCGATGCCAAGGGAGCGGCGGAGTTCCGGAGAACCTACGGGCCGATCGGCCCGGACGGGGCCGCCGCCGGCGAGAACGCGTCGCCGAGCACCGGGAAGATGCCGGGCGAGATCGGCGCGAACCTGGCCGTCGTGAGGTCGTACCCGTCCCTCGCCGGCGTGCCCGTTCTCGTCGGCGAGTGCGATCCCGGGTGCCGGCCCACCTGGGCGTCTTCGGCACCAGGAACTACGTGTTCCGGAACACCGAGTACTACGCCGTGTTCCAGTTGCAGCTCACCGCTGCCCTGCTCAGTGACCGTGACCCTGTCCGGCGCGGGGTGTCGCTGGCCACCGCGTGGGCGTGGTACATGGAGGGTGACCGCTGTGTCGAGGGAACGCGGAGCTTCTTCACGGCGTCGGAGATCGCCACCCCGGTGACCAACGCCTGCCGGATGCTCGCGATGCCCGGCCGGACACGGCTGTGCGCCCGCAGCGGGCAGGTGGCCGGCCGGGACGGCGGGGGAGGGGCGGCCGGGGCGCTGGCCACGGCGGGCGACGACGGCGGCGCCGCTGTCATCGTCTGGAACCACAACGACGACCAGTACGCCCGCGGGGCGAGCCGGGTAGATCTCGCGGCCCGGCACCCCGGCTGCGCGGGGCGGCCGGTGCGGATCCGCGAGTACCGGATCGACAGCGAACACAGCAACAGCCACACCGCATGGGTCCGACTAGGCCGGCCGCAGTGCCCCACTCCGGAGCAGATCGCTGCGATACGGGCGCGGGAGTCCCTGGAGATGGTGTCCGACCAGACGCTGAGCGGCTGCCCGGGGACGATCACGACAACACTGACGCTGCCGTGCCCCGGCGCGGTTCTCGTGCGGATCTGCCCCCGGTAACAGCGGATCCAACGGGGCGTGCCGGACCCGGCTGAACCGGTCGCCGGCGCAGGAACGGGCCGGGCAGCCGGTTGACCAGATCACGGAGCTGCGCGAGGAGGTTGCTGCGGCTGCGTGGGTGTCAGGTGATGGCGGTGCCGGCGTCGGGGTCGAAGAAGTGCAGGCGCGTGGCGTCCACGGCGAAGGTGGCCGTCTCGCCGGGGCGGACCGGGGTGTGCGCGCCGAGCCGCGCCACGCCGTTCGCCGCCTGGGCCGCCATGATCTCGCCCTCCGCGACTTGGTCGCCGGCGCGCAGGCCCGCGTCCTCGCGGACCTGCGGGGCGTCGATGGCGAAGTGCACGAGCTGCTCGCTGCCGAGGGGCTCGATCAGCCGCACCACGGCCCGCAGATATGCCACCGGCTCGGCGCCGCCTGCTGCCCCGGCAGCGTTTCGCGCCCCGGTCGTGCCCGCCCTGCTTTCGCCTGGCCCGGTCCTGCCCGGCCCGGTGCCGCCCGGCCCGGTCCCGCCCGGCCGTGCTCCGCGTCCCGCCTCGGCCACCGCTGCCGTGCCGTCCGGCATGGCCAGGTCCTCGGGCCGGATGCCGGCGATCACCTTTCTGTCCCGGTAGCCGGCCAGCCCAGGGCGACCGGCCAGCACCGCGGCCGGCAGCGTGAGGCGCTGCGAGCCGAGGACGACCGCGGTGCCTTCCCCGGAACCTTCCAGGGCCGCCTCGTAGAGGTTCATCGCCGGCGAGCCGATGAACGAGGCGACGAAGAGGTTCGCCGGGGTGCCGTACAGCTCGCGTGGCGTGCCGTACTGCTGGAGCCGCCCCGCGCGCAGCACCGCGACCCGGTCGCCCATCGTCATCGCCTCGGTCTGGTCGTGGGTGACGTAGAGCGTCGCGGCCCCGATGCTGCGGTGCACCCGCAGCACCTCCCCGCGCATCTGGACCCGCAGCTTCGCGTCCAGGTTGGACAGCGGCTCGTCCATGCAGAACACCGACGGCTCGCGGACGATGGCCCGGCCCATCGCCACCCGCTGCCGCTGCCCGCCGGAAAGCTGCGTGGGCTTGCGGCCGAGCAGGCCGGTGAGCCCGAGGATGCCCGCAGCCGAACGGATGCGGCGTTCGGCTTCCGCCCTGCCGACCTTCTTGTTCTCCAGCGCGAACCCCATGTTCTGCCGGACCGACAGGTGCGGGTAGAGCGCGTAGTTCTGGAACACCATCGCCACGTCACGGTGACGCGGCGAGACGTCGTTGACCACCCGGCCGCCGAAGCGCAGCGTGCCCGCGGTGATCGTCTCCAGGCCCGCGACCATCCGCAGGGCGGTCGTCTTGCCGCAGCCGGACGGCCCGACGAGCACGACGAACTCGCCGTCGCCGACCTCCAGGTCGAGCGCGTCGAGTGCCCTGACGCCGTTCGCGTAGACCTTGGTCAGCTTCTCCATCGAGACGGCGGCCACAGCACCTCACCTCCTCATCGCGTGCGCGGAGCACTCAGTTCGCGATGCTCCCGAGCAGCAGGCCGCCGCGCCAGTACCGCTGCAGCACGAGGAACAAGATGATCAGCGGGACGATGGTGACCAGGCCGCCGATCACCACCATGGGGAAGAGCTGCGCGTTGCCGCTGCCCTGCGCGCGCTGCGCCCACAGGCCGATGCCGACGGTCAACGGGTACAGGTTGTTCTTGCTGAAGATGACCAACGGCAGGAAGTAGTTGTTCCACACCAGGACCACGGACAGCAGGAGTACGGTCATCACGCCGGGCACCATGAGCGGCAGCGCGACCCGGAAGAAGATCCGCGCCTCGCCGGCGCCGTCGATCCGCGCGGCGTCGATCAGCTCGCGGGGGACCGACACCTCCACGTAGGTGCGCATGAGGTAGACGCCGACCGGGCTGACCAGGCTCGGCAGGATCATCCCCCAGATCGAGTTGATCAGGTGCGCCTTCGCGTAGGTCAGGTAGAGGGGAATGGTGATCGCCGTGATCGGTACGAGCAGCGCGGCGATGACGAGGTAGAAGAGGGCCCTGGAGCCGCGGAACCGGAACCGGGCGAACCCGTAGCCGGCGAACGCCGCGAGCGCGGTCGCGCCGCCGCCGCCGAGCACCGCGTACAGCGCGGTGTTGCCAAGCCACTGCAGGTACGTGCCGTAGCCGCCGACGTTCTGCGTGAGCAGTGAGAGGTTGTGGAAGAACACGAACGGGCGGGCGAACCAGAACCCGAACGTCTCGAAGAGGTTGGCTTGCGTCTTCGTGGAGTTGACGACGATCCAGTAGATCGGGACGAGCGTGAAGAGCGCGAAGAGCACGCAGCACACGGTCGCCGCGGTGACCGTGCCGCGCCGCAGCCCGTACAGCTCGATGGGGATCGTGCTGGCCTGTTCTTCGAGCCGCTTGCGCCTGCGCCGCTCGCGCCGGGAGGTGGCCGGCGGGGACGGTGTTTCCGGTGGGGGCGCCAGCGCCGATGTGCTCATGCGAACTCTCCTCTCCGGCGGCGGAACACCAGCGAGACGACGGAGATGATGACGATAACCAGGCCGAGCACCACCGCTGCGGCGGCGGAAAGGTTGTACTGGCTGTTGCCGATGGCCGTGTTGTAGATGTACAGCGTCGGCGTGTACGCGAACGAGACCGCCTGCGGCTGGAAGTACGACAGGATCAGCGGCTCGGTGAACAACTGGAGCGCGCCGATCACGTTGAGGAAGACGAGCATCACGATGGCTGGGCGGACCATCGGCAGCTTGATCCTGAGGATGATCTTCCACAGCGGCGTGTCGTCGAGGATGGCCGCCTCGACCACGTCGCGGGGCACTGATTTGAGCGCAGTGTAGAGGATGACCATGTTGTAGCCGGTCCATTCCCAGATCACGATAACGATGATCGTGGGGAGCATCAGGCTGGACGAGAAGAAGTTGACGTTGTGAAAGCCGATCGCGTTCGCGGCATGAGTGAACGGGCCGAACTGCGGCTCCAGCAGGAACGACCACATGACGGCGGCGACGACAGCAGGCACTGCGAACGGGATGAAAAAGATCGTGCGGAACAGCCTGCCGAATTTCGCGACGCCGAGATCGAAGATCGTTGCGAAGAAGAACGCGATGGCCAGCATGATGGGGATCTGGATCGCACCGAAGATGATAACCCGGATGACGCCGGTCCAGAACTGCCCGGTTTCGAATACCTGCGTATAGTTGGCTGCTCCGGCAAATGTGGTGCCGCCGATGAGCCTGGTGGTGTAAAGGCTTGTGTAGATCGCGTATCCGAGCGGTGCGACCATGAACAGGCCGAAGGCGATGAGGAACGGCGTGACGAACCCGAGCCCCCGCCGGTCCATCCGCCGTGCCCAGCCCGAACGGTGTGGGCGGCGCGGCATGGTCGTCCGCCGTGGTGACGCATGTCCCGCCACCCGGATGGCTGTGTCGCTCACCTCGGTTCTCCCTTCGATGCCGGCACAGGGCGCAGAGAGGGCATGGTGCCGTAGACGGGAGCTGGCAGGAATGATGCCATGCCCTCTCCCCGCTGCCTGGCCGTCCGCGCCCGGTGCGCCGTGCTGGCACGGCGCACCGGGGCCTGCGGGCCGGGGATGTGACGGTCAGGTCGAGACACTGAAGCCCTGCGACTTCGCGTAGCTGACCTCCTGGTTCTGGAACGTGCGGAACGCCTGCTGCAGCGTCTCCTTGCCGCTCATCACCCCGGCGAAGGTCGTGTTGGCCTGGGTGAGGGCCTGCGTCATGAACGGCGGCCACTGGACCGGCTGGATGCGGCCCGCTGCCGCAGTGAACACCTGGTTGGGCTGCGAGGAACCCGACGGCGGGTATGTCAGGCTCTTGAACGAGGAGTTGTTCAGCAGCGGCACATAGGTCGGGAACAGCGACGACGGCGGCGTCTTCACGATGTTCCACGACGCCTGGCTGGCGCACAGCCACTCGGAGAACTCGGCGGCCTGCGCAGGGTGCGCGCTCTGCTTGAAGACCGGGTAGGTCGAGCCGCCCCAGTTTGCGGCAACGTTGGCGCCTGGGATCCACTGCGGCAGCGGGGCGGCGCGCCAGTCGCCGACCGAAGACTTCGCGTCCGGGGCGAAGTAGGACGGTCCCCACGCGGAGCTGAGCCAGCTCGCGTCGATGCCCTTGTCCATGTCGGCGAAGGCCGGCGCGGTGATGTCGGTCACCGTGTTGAGCAGGTGCTTGGACAGCATGCTCTGCCAGTATGCGGCGAACTTCATCTGCGCGGGGCCCGTCCAGTTGATCGTGACGTGACTGCCGCCGGTGTATCCGTAGGGAAACGCGTTGTCCTGCGCCATCAGGCTCATCAGCCACTGCAGGTCGGTGGCGGCGAAGTTGGTGAGATACGCCGACGGGTCGTCCTTGTGCAGGGTGGCGGCGTCCGCCGCGAACTGCGCCCATGTCGTCGGCGGCGTGATGTGGTACTTGGCCAGCAGAGGCGCGTTGTAGTAGAAGCCCATCGGCCCGGAATCGCTGGGCATCGCGTAGACCGCCGAGCCCTGGCTGACCTCCCGCCACGCCCACGGCACGAAGTCGCTCTGGTACTTGGTAGCGCCATACTTGGACAGGTCGACCACGGCGTGCTGGATCTCGAACGAGGGCAGCTCGTCGAACTCGACCTCGGCCACGTCCGGCGCGCCGGAGCCCGCCTTGAGCGCGCTGGTCAGCTTCGTGTACTCAGGGTTACCTGCTCCGACGTTCGACAGCGTCACGCAGATCGACGGGTGGGTCTTGTTGAACTCCTTGACGGCCCGGCTTATGCCCGGCACCCATGCCCAGAAGGTGATCTTCGTGGCGCTGGGGCTGCACGATTTGCCGCTGACGAGCACCGACGTGCTCGGGCTCGGGCTCGCGCCGCTCTTACCCGCAGCGGCCGGTTTGCTCGCCGATCCACCGCCGCTGCCGCAGGCGGCGGCGAGCAGCGAGGCGGCGGCCATCCCCGCCAGGCCCGCCGTCAGGCGGCCCTGGCGCAGTGCCCGCAGGCGGTGCCGGGACCTTGATCTAGACCACATGTTCGCGTAAACTCCCTTGGATTAGCGTCTGTGATTGTTTGTGTGTGTCTGTACCCGCTGGGTTTCGTGACGGCAGCCTTGGCGGCGGCGGGGGTTAGGTGGCCGTCGTCGCGGCTTGCACGGCGGTGAAGGACTGCGGTGGCAGCGTGAGGGTGAGCGCCGGGCCCTTCGTGGTTTCCTGGCCCTCGTCCACGCGGGCCGTCTGGACACCGGGAAGGCTCATGGCCGGGTCCGCCGCGCCCCCTGTCCCGCCGCTGCCCGCCGTCACCGTCCGGACCCGGGCGGGCCCGTCGAAGGCCAGGTCGCGGAGGGTGATCTCGGCCGTCTCCGGTTCGGCGGGGTTCCTGTTCACCAGCGTCAGGGCGATCCGGTTCCGGCCGGTGCTGACGGTCGCCGCGGCGTCGATCATGGTGAACGGGCCGAGATCGGCGACCCGGTGCGGCCAGCGGCCGGTGGGAGCCGATGCCGGCAAGGTGACGACCGGGCCGTCCACGTACAGATCGACGGCGAGGTCGAGCGCGGACTGCGCGTGCAGCAGCACCGGGTAGTAGATCGGCTGGGTGACCGCGGTCTCGGGGGTGGTGACGACCGGCGCGATCGCGTTCACCATCTGCGCCAGGTTGGCCATGCCCACCCAGTCGCAGTTGCGGACGAAGATGTTCAGGTAGGTGCCGACAGCCAGCGCGTCGGGGAAGGTGTAGCGCTCTTCCAGGGCACCGTCGTGGCTGCGGAACCACACGTTCCACTCGTCGTAGGCGATGCGGGGCGGCTGGGCGGCCTTCTTCACGTAGGCGGCCCGCTCGATGAGGCTGCGGGCACAGCGGATCGCGCGCTCGGCCTGGTGCGGCTGCAAGACGTTGGTCCAGTAATCCTCGGCGCCGGTGTAGATGTGCAGGGAGTGGTAGTCCACGAGCGGGGCCAGCCCGTCGATGACCACCCGGTCCCAGTCGTTCCAGCCGTTCATCCCGCAGCTGATCAGCTTGGCGTCCGGGTCGAGCATGCGGATGGCGCGCGCCCACCGGGTGGCCTCGCGCACGTACTCCTCGGCGGACAGCGCCCCGACCTGCCACTCGCCGTACATCTCGTTGCCCAGGCCCCAGTACCTGACCCGGTGGGGCTCGGGGTGCCCGTTTTCCCGCCGCCGCCGCGCCCAGAAGGTGTCGCCGGAGCTGTTGCAGTACTCCACCCAGGCCAGCGCCTCGCTCAGCGTCCCGGTGCCCATGTTGAGGCAGATGTACGGCTCGGTGCCGAGTGCGGCGCAGTAGCTGATGAACTCGTCGGTCCCGAAACGGTTCGGCTCCACCCCGCCCCAGGCCAGCTCGGGCCTGCGGGGCCGGGAGTCCTTCGGGCCGATGCCGTCGGTCCAGTGGTAGTTGCTGACGAAGTTCCCGCCCGGCCAGCGCAGCACCCCGGGGCGAAGCTCGCGCAGCAGCCCGAGCACGTCGGTGCGGAAGCCGCGCTCGTCGGACAGCGGCGACCCCTCCTCGTAGATGCCGCCGTAGATGCACCGGCCGAGATGCTCGATAAAGCCGCCGAAAACCTTACGGTCGAGCTGGCCGACGGGACGGAGGGGATCCACCGCGATACGGGTCACTGGTTCTCCTGTTCTGCCGCTGATGAGAGAGGTGCCTGCGCTGGCGAGGGGGGCGCGTGGCTGGCTGCCGCGCTCGCGGCGGCGCCCCCGGCAGCGGAACTGGCGGGCTGGACAGAGGGAGTGGCGGGCCCGGCGGGAGCGGGTGCCTGGGCGGCGCCACACGATTCGCGGATGATCAGCTCGACGGGCAGCGCCGACCTTTCCGGCACCGGCTCGCCCGCGATGCTGCGAAGCAGCAGCTCGACCGCCAGCTCGCCGGTCTCGGCCAGGGGCACCCTGACCGTGGTCAGCGGCGGTGTCAGGTAGCGCGCGAACGGTATGTCGTCGCAGCTCACCACGGCCACGTCGGCGGGCACGCGGCGCCCGGACCGCTGGAGAGCGCTCAGCACGCCCATCGCCATCATGTCGCTGTGCACGAAGATGGCGGTGATCCGCGGCACGCGCTCCAGCAGCAGTGCCGTCGCGGCGGCGGCGCCGTCGGCCGTCCAGTCCGCCTCCGCGACGAGGTCCACGTCGGGTTCCAGGCCGGCCGCGCGCAGGGCGTCCTCGTACCCGTGCAGCCTGCTGCGGGTCACCCGGCGGCGGAACAGGCCGGTGACCGTGCCGATCGAGGTATGGCCGAGCGAGATGAGGTGCTCGGCCGCCAGGCGGCCGGTCTCGCGGTGGCTGGAGCCCACCTCGGGCACCCCGCCGCCGGGCAGGTGGTGCAGGCTGACGGCGGGCACGTAGGTGCGGAGCAGCTCGGCCACCTCCGGGTCGTGCTCCACCTGGGGCGCCGCGGCGATCACCCCGTCGACGCGGCGCTCGATCAGCGCCCGGACCACGTCGGCGCCTTCCGTGCTGTCCTGGGCGAGGTGGCCGACGAGCACGGCGTGGCCGTGGCGGCGCGCTGCCTGCTCGGCGGCGACGGAGATCTGGGAGATGGCGACGTCCGAGGCGTCGGTCGCGACCAGCCCGAGCGTGCCGGTTCTGCGCCGGACCAGGCTCCTGGCGATCGTGTTGGGAGAGTAGCCGAGCTCGTCGGCGGCGGCCAGGATGCGTTCCGCGGTGCGCGCCGCAACGCGCACGTCCCCGCCGTTGAGCACTTTGCTCGCCGTCTGGAAGCTGACGCCCGCCCGTGCCGCGACATCCTTGATCGACACATACCGCCGTCGTGCCACCTGGTCCCGCCTGCCTGCCCGTGCGTTGCCCGGCCGCCCGCGGGAGCTTTGGTAGTAACCTCCCAGCGGGCGAACGCGGCCCGCTCACCAGATCTTGTGAGCGAACGTTCGCTCACAATAAGGCCGCCCCTCCGCCACGGTCAAGAGAGTGTGCCGATCTGTTTCGCGGACGTTATCCCCCGGCAACCTGCACAGATGCGGGCATCCACCTCACCGGCCACTGGCACATCGCCCTGGACCCTTGCCGGTATGGCATATCGCTCTCTATGATGTTGGCACCTGTTTGAGCGAACGTTCGCTCAACCGGTTCCACAGGGAGGACAGATGCGGGTACCCGGACGCAGGGCTGCCTTCACGGCAGTAACCGGGCTGGCGGCGGTCGTGCTCGCCGCCGGCATGTCTGCCGCCGCAGCGGGTACGAGCCCTGCCCGCGCGGCCGGCAGGACCGGCTCAGCGTACATTTTCGTGCACGACCCGGCCATGGCCCGGCAGGGCGGCACCTACTACCTGTTTTCCACCGGCGACCCGGCAGGCACCATCGGCAACGGCAACATCCAGATCCGCACGTCGCACAACCTGCGGGACTGGCAGTATGCCGGGACCGTGTTCGGGCAGAAGCCCGCCTGGATCACGGACACCCTGGGCCAGATCCCGAACCTGTGGGCACCCGACATCTCCTACTTCGGCGGCCTCTGGCATCTGTACTACGCCGGATCCAGCTTCGGCTCGAACAACTCCGTCATCGGCCTCGCGACCACCCCGACGCTCGACCCGCGCAGCCCCCGTTACCACTGGACCGACGATGGCCTGGTGTTCCGCTCCAGCACGGCGGACGACTACAACGCCATCGACCCGTCCCTCGTCAGCGCCCCGTCGGGTACCAAGTGGCTGGTGTTCGGCTCGTTCTGGAGCGGTATCAAGCTGATCCAGCTCGACCCCTCGACCGGGAAGCCGGCCAGCAGCTCGCCGAAGATCTACTCGCTGGCGGCCAAGCCGTTCCCGGACCCGGAAGAGGGCGCCGGCATCACCTACCACGACGGCTATTACTACCTCTTCGTGGCGGTGGGCTTCTGCTGCCGCGGCATCAGCAGCACCTACCAGATCGAGGTCGGCCGGTCAGCGAGCGTGACGGGCCCGTACACCGACGCGTCGGGGACGGCGATGACGAACGGCGGCGGGATGGAACTCCAGGGCGCGGATGCCGGGATGATCGGCCCCGGGTCACCGTTCGTCTTCCACGACGGCTCGCGGTCCTATCTCGTCTACCACTACTATGACGCCTTCGCGGGCGGCGACGCGTGGGTGCAGGTCCGGCCGCTGCTCTGGGCGGGCGGCTGGCCGGTGACCGGCGCCCCGATCGTCCCCGTCCCCGGCGCGCACCCCGGAACGGGTGGGCGCTGACGGGACGTGTGCTTGCGCGCCGGCCATGCACGGTTCCGTTGGATCACGACGTAGTTAGGTCTTGACCGCTGGGTTCCTGAGTTCTACGTTCGCAAGGAAAACCTATTCCTAACTGTCGGGCTGACAGCGCGGGCAGCCCACAGCCGACACCAGGCAGGAGGGCCGGCGATGAAGCTGTTGGGGCTGGGGGCAGCAGCGCTGACGGCACTGACGGCACTGGCCGCGCTGGGCGCGGCGCAGGCGCTGCCATCGGCCGCAGCGACCGCCGCCGCGGCACAGGCGTCAGCCACCGCTGTGACGCAGACGGCGGGGCAGCGGGCGCGGCAGACGGCAGCGGGGCAGGCGGCAAACGACCTCACCGTCGATTTGGGCGCCTCGACGGGGCGGTTCCTCGGCGGGGCGGACGGGAGCCTGTACGGGATCTACGACGCCGGTGTGCCGAGTGACAACCTGATCCGGGGCATGGGCCTGCAGACCACCGACACCAAGGCACAGGACGGGCAGCAGCACCCCGGCTCGGACGCGCTGGAGATCGCCAGGCCGTTCCTGGCCAGCGGCGGCCGGGACATCTACATCTACATGACCGACGTCTACCGGGATTTCCCGTACGAGCGGACCAGCTACGCCCAGTACCAGGGGTACATGCGACGCGAGGTCGAGCAGGTTCTCGGCTCGCCGTACAAGGACCACATCGTGCTGGTCCCCTACAACGAGCCGGACGGCAACTGGTTCGCCGGCCTGCAGAGCAACCCGGCCACGCTGGCCGCGTTCGAGAACGAGTGGCTGGAGACCTACCACTTCATCAAGGGCCTGTGGCCGCAGGCGCGGATCGCCGGGCCCAACTTCTTCCAGTACCAGCCGGCCGCGCTGCAGGGCTTCCTGGCCTTCTGCAAGCAGCATGGCTGCCTGCCGGACGTGGTCACCTGGCACGAGCTCGCGAACCCGTCCACCGTGGCGCCTGACGTGGCGGCGTACCGGAAGCTGGAGACCTCGATCGGGTTCCGCCGGCCGGTCAGCCTGGACGAGTACGCGGCCCGTTACCAGCTCACCAGCCCCGGCCGGATGGTGAGCTGGCTGTCGGCGATCGAG
>Ga0209061_1001716_pt1 | contig 33492 bp, 29 predicted proteins | sample Coa_R1_10_FD_187157 | JGI IMG/M metagenome (GOLD analysis project Ga0209061, IMG submission 187157) | Surface soil microbial communities from Centralia Pennsylvania, which are recovering from an underground coalmine fire - Coalmine... | ecosystem: Environmental > Terrestrial > Soil >... | reverse complement strand
TGCGTGTGGGTGCTGCGTGATGATCTGTTTGGCAATGCTATGGTTGGCTTGCACTTTTAACCGTCTCTCTCGTTGCTCAATGCGCTTTAAGCGTCGTTTCGCGCCACGAGTGCCTTTCTGCTGCAAGCGTTTGCGTAAGCGTGCGGAATGGTTGGCTTGGTGCCGGACTTGCTTCCCTCTTTGCCATAAATGTCCTGGAAATACCACTGACGCGCTGAAAGAAACCCTTTCCGAAATGCCTCGTTGTCGAGGATGAGGGTAATGGTTCCCCACTGGACGCAAGGTGTCTGTGCCATGTGACAAGCTCTCCTTTCGCTTGACTGATGGCTCCCCTATCACTATGAAAAAATTAGCAACAGGTCAGTCATATCATCCTGGGCGGCAATGAAGGATGATATTTATGTGCTCGTCCGCCAGATTGCCCAACGCGCCAGGTAACACGGCTCCTGCGCTGCCGCTCAGGATGATATTTCAGGATCCGGATGAAGGTCGCGGTTACATTATGATACGGAGGTCGGGACTGCCTGTGCGACGGCCTCGAAGGCGGCGTCGAGGATGTCGAGTCCCTGCTGCAACTGTTCGTCGGTGACGCACAGTGGCACGAGCACTCGGATCACGTTATCATACATGCCGGCTTTAATCAGCACGAGGCCGCGCGAGTGCGCCGCCGCGAGGATGTCGCTGGCCGTGTGCGCGTCAGGTTCTTTCGTCACGCGATCTTTGACCAGTTCCACCGCGACCATGCCGCCTAGGCCGCGCACATCGCCGACGAACTGGTAGCGCTCTTGCAGCTTCAAGAAACGCGCTGTGATGGTCTGACCGATCTCGCGCGAACGGGCGGCGAGATCTTCTTTCTCGTAGAGGTCGAGCACTGCCAGAGCTGCGGCGCAGGCCACCGGATTGCCGCTGTAAGTGCCGCCGAGCGTACCCGGAGGCGGCGCATCCATGATCTCACTGCGTCCAATCACGCCGCTGATGGGCATGCCTGCGCCCATCGACTTCGCGATAATCATCAGGTCCGGGGCGACGCCATCGTGCTCAACGGCGAACATCTTGCCCGTGCGACAGAAGCCGGTCTGGATTTCGTCGGCAATGAAGAGCAGGTGGTACTTCTCGCACAGTGCCTTGAGGTCGCGCAGGAAACCCGGAGGGGCGACCATGAAGCCGCCCTCGCCCTGCACCGGCTCGATAACCACCGCTGCCACCTGGTCTGGCGCGACATCGCCGGTCAGCATGCGCTCAAATTCACGCAGGCAGAACTGCGAAGCCTCCTGTGGCGTCATATTCATGCGATAGGCGTAGGGGAAAGGCGCGCGGTAGACTTCCGGCGCATAGGGGCCAAAGCCAAATTTATAGGGCTTGACTTTGGAGGTCATGGTCATCGTCATCAGCGTGCGGCCATGAAAGGCGTTGTCGAAGACGATGATGGCGGGCCGGCCTGTGGCGTAGCGTGCGATTTTAACGGCGTTCTCGACGGCCTCGGCCCCGCTGTTCAGGAAGAGCGCTTTCTTGGGGAAGTCGCCGGGGGCCAGTCTGGTCAGACGCTCGGCAAGAGCAACGTATGGTTCGTACATCATCACGCTGAAGCAGGTGTGTGTAAATTTCGCGGCCTGCTCGGCGATAGCCCTTGTCACTTCCGGGCGCGCATGGCCGACGTTCATCGTGGCGATGCCGCCGGCGAAATCAATGAAACGGTTCCCGTCCACATCTTCAATGATCGCGCCATCGGCCTTCGCCGCAAATACACTCATCGTGGAGGCAACGCCGCGTGCAACGGCCTGGTTGCGTCGTGCCATCAGTTCACGCGATTTCGCCCCGGGGATGTTCAGGTGTACAAAGCTGTCGGACATAGGTTGCCTCCTGATCTGCTATGGGTGGTTGTGGCTGATAGAAATCGGGCGCGGCCCTCACACCGCCCCTTTGCTAATTCTACCATATCTACCACCAGCGCTTCCTCGCGCCTGTGGCGCTTGCCTTATACATATTGATGTGCAGGGCAGGCGCGGAGCGCCTGCCCTGCACATCAATATAATATGCGCCTTTTTGCGAGAAGGTCCGGGAAGCCTGGTTGCGGCCAGGCTTCCCGGACCTTCTCGCAAAAATTAATATTATGCGACACCATCGAGGGAGCGCTGCCTGTCGCCTTTGATGAGGCGCTCGGCGGCCTCTTTCAGACGTGCCTCGCTGCGCACTCCGAAGCCTGGCAGGTGACGGATGCGCTGCTGCTGAGCCGCGCGCCACAGCTTCTCCGCCGAATCGATGCCCAGCTCTTCGTAGAGGCGGATAGCGGTGTAGGGACCGATATGCTCAAGGGCCATCAGTGCGCGCACGCCCTGCGGCAGGGTCTGCATTGAGAGGCCATTGTAGAATGTCATGGTTCCCATCTCGACGAGTTCGGCGATGCGTGCGCGCAAGCGCTGCCCGAGTCCCGGAACAGGCAACTCTTCGCCGCGTGCCAGGATGTCGGCGGCTGGCTCCGGTAGATCCAGGATGCCGCGTGCCGCGTTACGATATGCCTGGATGCGGTACGGGTTGCTGCGCTGCGTCTCCAACAGGTCGGCAATATCGGAGAGCACTTCGGCGATCTGGCGATTCGTCACGCGGGACGGTGCCTTCTGCTCCTCCTCCATACCCGGAAGTGCGGGCTGGAGGCGGCGCCTGAACGGGCGCCCACTTGCAGGCGGTACAATATGAACGGTCTGGGTTAGTTGTATGATACTCATGTACACCCCGGCTGCTTTCTTGTTTAATTGAATGATAGAAACCTACGAAAAAGGTCAGCGAAATATCCGTTAGTGTACAAGGTACATTGAAACCTTGTTCTAATTATACCATGCAACGTGCGACAAGTCAAACCAGAGTATACTTAACGCCATGTGCAGGCATTCCTGACTGCTCACCGCTGCGCGGTTCGCCGAATAGTGGAGTCTGCGGGCTGAGCGCCTGCGGCGCTCAGCCCGCAGACTCCACTATCTGAGGGGGCGCCTGCGGCGCCCCCAAACATGCACATCGGGTTATTTAATGAGGGCTTGCCTCGCCCTGGGCAATGGACTATACTATGCCAGGAAACTTATCCCCGGAAGGAAATTATGCCTGACGAATATGATGTGTTGATTGTGGGCGGCGGGCCGGCGGGCCTCTCTGCCGCCGAAGCTGCCGCCAGCCAGGGCGCGCGCACGCTGGTGTTGGAGCGTCAGAACGAAATTGGCTATCCAGTGCATACCAGCGGCGGAAGCTGGATCAAGGATATGAAGGCGCTCGGCATTCCAGAGAACCTCTATCACCCGATCACCAGTGTCTTTTTTCTCTCGCCTCATCGCGAAGTATCCCTGCGCTATGATCCTCCCGTCGCCTGCGTGATCGATGTGCGCGGGGTGTATCAGCATCTCGCGGGCCGCGCTGTGGCTGCGGGTGCAACGATCCGTATGCGCCATACTGTCGAGCAGGTGTTATTAGAGGAGGGCCGCGTCGTGGGCGTCACGGCGAAGAATCATGTCAGTGAGCGTATCACGCTGCGGGCGCCGGTAACGATAGATGCCAGTGGCTTCTCGCGTCATCTTGGCGTGCGCACCGGCATGGGCCGGGCCTTTCATCGCTATGGCTACGGCGCTGAATACGATCTCTACGCGCCGCACTATCCCCAGGACGAACTGTTTCTCATCATGGGCAGCGCCTTCGCGCCGCGCGGCTACGCCTGGGTTTTCCCTCGCGGGAACGGGCGCGTGCGTCTCGGCGTAGGCGTGGTGCATCCCGATAGCGAGGAAGATGCGCGCGTGTACCTGGATCGCATTATGCACGATCTGCCCCAACTGGCTGAGAAGTTCAGGGGCGCCAGCCCTATTGAATATCACACGGGCCTCTTCCCCTCGGAGGAGCCTCTGGAGCGCTTCTCGCGCGATGGTCTGCTGCTGGCGGGCGATGCCGGAGGGCAAGGCTCAACGCTCGTAGGCGAGGGCATCCGGTTCGCGATCTATGCGGGGCAGATGGCAGGCAGAGCAGCCGCCGAGGCTGTCAGGGCCGGCGATAGCAGTGCGGCCTCCCTCGCGCGCTTCGACAGGCGCTGGCGGGCGCGTTTCGGGCGAGACATGGACATAGCCTATATGATTAACAGGCGCATCACAGCCTATAACGATGCCCAGTGGGACAACGCGCTCGGCCTGATGAAGCGGCTCACGCCCGCGCAGGTGGCGCAGACGCTGCGCGGGGATTTCAGCGCGGGCCTGATAATGGGCATTCTGGCGCGCAATCCTGGTCTGATCGCAACTGGCAGCAAGAAGTTTTTCGATCTGATGCTCGAACACATCAATCGCCCTCCTCTGACCTCGGAATATCCCGTGTGAGCGCATATCCCATTATCGCAGCCTGACCCCTCCAGGAAGGGGTGGCCGCGCGGTTGCCCCGCGCCAGAAATGTAAAGTGTATTGCAAAAATGCGCGAAGCGCATTTTTGCAATACACTTTACATAAGGCGAGCGCCACAGGCGCGAGGAGTCACTGCCGCCGGAGGCGGGAATAGATCGCCAATACCGGGTGTTGAGTTAAGATAGAAGTGCATTATCTTTACAAAAAAGTTCAAGGAGCTACCTGTGCCAGAATCTACGCTGGAAACGCCGAAAACGAGTCAGAAGATCAAAATGTACGCCACCACATGGTGTGGAGACTGCCGTTTTGCCAGACGCTGGCTTGATGCGCATGGCATCCCCTATGACTACATCAATATCGAAGAGGATGAGGATGCGGCGGAATATGTGATGGAGGTAAATGGCGGCATGCGCTCTGTGCCAACCATCGTCTTTCCCGACGGATCCGTGCTCGTCGAGCCGGATGCACGCGAACTGGCCGCCAAGTTCTCGGCATAACGCATCCTATCCATTCTGCCGATTCAGACGATAATTTAGTATGAGGAGAGGTTCGCTATAATGGACCTCTCCTCTTTTTTGATCCCCGCTTGCCAGCACTGGACGCGCGGCAGCGCCGCGCCTGGGAGAGAATGTGATGTGGCAAAATGCGCGCAGCGCATTTTGCCACATCACATTCTCTCCAGCGAGCGGCGCTGCCGCGAGCATGCGAGAGAGTTGGAAATCTGACAGTCTTAAAGTGTAGACGCCCTTCGGCGCAAGCAGTAAAATAGAGAATAGGGTGGTATGCCATCGAACATTCGGGACGTTGCTACCAGGCCAAACGACCGGCAAGGACATGCCGGCCAGAGGAGATAAATGCATGACAACAGGCGAATCTAGAATGCAGTATCCTGCGCCACCGGCGATTGAACATCCTGAACTCGCAGCCTATCGCGAAGAATTCCCGATCCTGCAACGGAAAACCTACATGAATAGCTGCTCGTTAGGCGCGCTCTCGCTGCGTTCTATGCGCGGCATGGAACAATTTATGGAACTGTGGAACGAGTGGGGGGCGCATGCGTGGTATGAGATCTGGTTGGGCGAGATCGCAAAGGCGCGCCAGAAATTCGCCTCGATTATTGGCGCCCAGGTGCATGAAGTCGCCATCGCGCCCAACGTCTCCACCGCTCTCAGCAGCATTGCCTCCGCCTTTGACTACAGCCAGCGCAATAAAGTGGTGATGGCGGATATGGATTTTCCCACGCTGGCGTATCAATGGCTGGTCAAGCGGCGCCTGGGAGTCGAGTGCAGTTTCGTGAAGAGTCCCGATCATGTCTACGTCCCGCCCGAACTGTTCGAGTCGCAGGTTGATGACAGGACAGCCCTGGTTGCTACTTCACGCGTCTGCTATACCAGTGGCTATATTCAGGATATACGCGCGGTTGCCGATATCGCGCACAAGAACGGCGCCTACATTCTGGTCGATGACTACCAGGGGACGGGGCAGATCCCCTTGAATGTTGTTGCTCAGGATATCGATGTGCTGGTGACGGGCACGCTCAAATGGTTGATGGGCGGGCCGGGACTGGCCTTCGTCTACGTGCGCGAGGGGCTGATCCCTTCGCTGGAGCCGACAATCGCGGGCTGGTTCGGCCATCGCGATCAGTTTCAGTTCAAGGTAGATGAATTTGAGTTTCGCCCCGATGCTACACGCGTAGAGATGGGCACTCCGGCGATGGCCGCGGTCTACGCTGCCAACGGCGGACTCGATATCGTGCTGGAGGTCAGCGTCGAAAGTATCTGCGAACGCACGCGCTACCTGACCAATGACCTGATTGCTCGCGCCCGCGAACACGGCTGGAAGGTGCGCTCGCCCCAGGAGCCTGAGCGCCGCACCTCTATCGTGATGCTGGAACTCGACCAGCCCCAGGATATCGTAGAAGGGTTGATCACTCGTAATATAATTACCGACTGGCGTCCCGGCCTGCTACGTATCTCCCCGTACTTTTATAATACGATAGAGGAAAACGCGGTTGTCGTAGACGCCATCGCCGAAATTTTGGAGCAGAGACAAAAGAAAAGTTCGTAGTTTCATAGAGGAGTTCTTGATAGACACACCTCCAACGCCGCTGCGCGCGCAAGCCGCTCCGCTCGACTAACTGCGTAGCAGTAGGGCGGTAGCCCGTTGCCGAGCGGAATAGCGAGAAGCCTTCGGCTCAGGAGGTGTGAGAGGAGACTAATTATGCGCTGTCCCAACTGCCAGTTTGAGTGTATGGAAGAGGATCTGTATTGTCGCCAGTGTGGGGCCGACCTGGAGCAGCCTTCAACGAGTGTCATTCCCATACACAATAGCCTGCCCGCCGTGCTGCATAGCCCACAATTGCCGCGCAGCGTGGCCGCCGGCGTCGGTGCGCTCGCGCTGGGCGTCGGGCTGGAACTCCTGCGCCGCGGCCTGCTCGCCCGCCTGGCGCGCTCCCCACACACGGTTGAGCGCGCATTGCCCATCGTGGAAGGGCTAAAAGATATATTGCAGCCGCACAACGATGAGAAGCCTTTGAAGATCCCGAAGGGCTACGAGGTGCACGAAACCGTCGTCTATATGCGGCGTGTGGTGCGGCGCGCAAATTAGCAGAAGGACGAGCGAGTTATGGCGCTGGTCTTGCGCGAAAAGCATGTACGCTTCCTCCTGAGTATGCGCGATGCAGTGGAGGTGCTGGAGGCAGCTTTCAGCGCGCAGGTGCAGGGCACGGCACTCAATCAGCCGCGCACCAGGCTCAAATTCGCTCACGGCGTGCTGAATATTCTTGCCGCCGTCGCCCCTGCCTTCGGTGTTCTGGGCACCAAGACCTATACCGCGTTTCGCGAGGGTGTGCGCTTTGTCGTCATGCTCTTTAGTGCGCAGGATGGTCAATTGCTGGCGATCATCGAGGCCGACTGGCTTGGTTCGATGCGTACCGGGGCGGCGAGCGCGCTGGCGACGAAATATCTGGCACGGCCAGATGCGGAGGTGGTCGGCCTCATCGGCGCTGGCAAGCAGGCTGTGACGCAGCTCATGGGGATGTGCGCGGTTACGCATATCTCTACAGCATATGTCTACTGTCGCCGGGCGGAGGAGCGCGAGGTCTTCTGCAATGAGATGACGCGCCTGCTCAATATCGACGTGCGGCCAGTGAGCAGTGCACGCCAGGTGGTTGAGGTGGCCGATATCCTGATCACGGCCACAAGTTCACGCGAGCCGGTCATTGATGGCTCGTGGCTCAGGCCGGGCTGTCATATCAATGCCATCGGCTCGAACTGGGCACAGCGGCGCGAGCTTGATTCCAGGACGCTCCAGCGCTGCTCATTGATCGTCACCGATTCGCTGGATCAGGCCCACATCGAGGCCGGCGATTTGCTGATCCCTGCTCAGGAGGGCCTTTTCGATTGGAGCAACGTCTACGAGATGGCGGAAATGGTTGGTGGCAGCACTCCCCTGCGTGCGCCGGAGGAGATCACGCTCTATAAGGGCCTGGGGATTGCGCTCGAAGACGTTGCGACGGCGGCACATGTCTACAACCTGGCGCGCAAACACGGCCTCGGCGAAGAGATAGCGCTGCTCGACTGATTCCAGTACAGTCGCGCGGCGGAGCCGCGCTATGTAATATATCTGGTGTTGTGGAAAAATGTGCTTCGCTCTTTTTTCCACAACACCAAATATATACGGTGAGCGCCGTAAGCGCTTGCTAACGAATGAAGCGTGACAATGTTAAGAAGAAATGCCCGCATCTTTAGATGCCTGCCCTGCTTCATGCTGTTGATAGTTCTGCTGGCCGCCTGTGCGCCCAACAGCGGGATTCTGTCGGGCGGGAACTGGGTTTCGGGCGGCCTGGCGCACCAGCATATTCGGGCCCTGGCGGTGGATGCGAACAATCCACAGAACATCTATGCCGGTGATGAGCAGGGCACGGTCTTTGTGAGCGCTGATGGCGGGGAGCACTGGACGCAGTACAGCAGTGGCCTGCCTGCCTCTGATCCCATCCATGCCCTCTCACTGGATATCCCTGGCAAGAAACTGTTCGCCGCCACCGGGAAGGGATTATTTGTTAGCACGGACCGCGCGCGGCATTGGAGCGTGGTGCCGCACCTTCCCCCCGGCAGTTTTACGGCGCTGGCCTTTGATGTTGAGGAGCCTTCCCTTATCTTTGCCGGCACGGCCACACATGGTGTCTTCATCAGCAATAACGATGGCGCTTCCTGGCGTGCGGTCAGCAATGGTCTCCCATCGAGCGCTGTCATCAACTCGCTCGTCGTTGATCCCGGCCATCATCAACTCTGGGCGGCAACCTCTGCTGGCGTTTATCGCGCCAGCGATAAGGCCGCGCTCTGGCAGCCCTTCAATACCGGCCTGCCCGCCGGCATCGTCGTCAACACTGTGCAGCCAACGGCGCCGAGCGGGGGCGCGCAGAACCTCGTCTACGCGGGGACCAATCGCGGCTTCTTTCTCTCGCAGGATCTGGGGGCGCACTGGTCGCGTGGCAAAGAGAATCTCTCCGGCACGAGCGTCTATTGCATACTGATCGATTTTCGCAGCGCCAATGCCACGACTGTGTATATCGGCACCGATGTCGGGGCCTTCCGCAGCGACGATAGCGGACAGACATGGGGCGCCATCGCTACCGGCCTGCCCAAAAATCAGCCGGTCTATGCTCTGGAACTCGGCGCCCAGAACTACGCTCAATTATTCGCTGCCGCCAACGATATCTATCTCTATCCCGGCAGCGGCGGCGGTTTCGATGGGACGCGCATTCTGACAATCATCATAATTGTCGCGTTCTTCTTCCTGCTATACTACGTGACGCGCCGCAATCAACTCAAGCGCGCCGGCCCCAGAAGGCCGCAGCAGCCTCCTGCCGGAGCGCCACAATCGGAACCCACGCCGCCATCGCAACCGAAAAAACCGTGATTGTCATGTGTGGCGGATCTTGTAACATTGGTAGGATCAGTTGTAGGGGCGCTGCGAACGCGGGGAGCAAGCCCGCCCGGCCAAATCGTCACAAAATTACGCAATTCGTTGGCGGTGAACGGGCTTGCGCATGGCCCCCACTGCCCCGATCACCCCTCCCGGCCAGCGCGGCGCCCCTACAGAAGGCGGCCGCATTCCCGATGGCGATTACGACATCTTGCCAGGCGGTGAACGGGCTTGCGCATGGCCCCCACTGCCCCGATCACCCCTCCCGGCCAGCGCGGCGCCCCTACAGAAGGCGGCCGCATTCCCGATGGCGATTACGACATCTTGTTAAGCAGCCATTGTATAATGCTGCGAATATTGCTGTCATGGGCGTAGCCGTAGTACGTGCGGTCTATCGCGGCGCCGGAGCTGGCTGTTCCCGCTATGGCCTCGTCGAAGGGATAGTTGATGAGCGCGGAGGGCTGCTCCAGTTCGCCGGGCGTGGGGCGATGGGTGAGCAGCAGGGCGCGGGCGCGCTGCTCTATAGAATGCAGGTAGGCCAGGTTCTCATCGATAAGCTGCGGGCGCGTCGTCTGGCCGTGAGAGCAGAGCACATGCAGAGGCTGCAATGCTTTAAAACGCTCCAACGTTGCGATCATCATCGGGAAGGAATTCGCATCTCTCAGGCCCGGCAGGGGCCACTCAACGGCATCGAAAGCGAGGAGCAGGCGCAGTTGCGGAATCCAGATTGCACAGTGATCGGGGCAATGCCCTGGCGCGTGAAAGATTTCGAGGGTAAGATCGCCGCCGTAGATGTTGAATGCAGATGTAAAGGTCAGCGTTGGCGGAGTCAGAACGACGTTCTGGAAGAGCGTGTAGCGCTGTTTGAAATCCTCCAGTTCGGTACGCGCCTCGTCGGATAGCAGGCGCTCACGGCACTCTTCGTGTCCGATAATGGGGGCGACATGCTCTCCGGTGAAACAGGCGTTACCCCAGGTGTGATCCCAGTCGGCATGGCTATTGAAGACCAGCAGTTGTCGTCCTGCCGGTTCGCCGCGCAGTTCCTCCATCACCGTTGCCATGTCTTCTGGACAGAGGGCGGTATCGCAGATGATGAGATAGCGCTCGCTGATGACCGCATAAGTGTCTACCTGCATATCATCGAACTCGCCCGGCACGGAGAAGTGGCGCCGGAAGACGCGGACGCGGCTATCATGGTACATTCCGGGTACGGAAGAGACCGTGATGGGTACTGGCATGACTATACCTCCTGGCCGGTATATCAGGGGTGATGCGCGCCGAGATAAGCAACAATGAAGTAGAGCGCGACGAGTACGAGGCAGACCAGGAGGAATATGCCATAACAGGTGATATTCCAGGCGCGGCGCGTGTTCAATGCCTGCCACAACTGCTCGCTCATATCCGGGGGATCGAGTTCCAGGCCGGGGATCATCTCCTGGAGCAGCGGCAGCATAGCGCGGAAGCCGCGCACGTTGCTCATGCCTTCGGCGAGAATGATCGTGGTATCGTCGTCGAAGTCCGCCATCAGGACCAGTTTGGACGGGTTGGGATCGCCGGGCACCAGCGTCAGGCGCTTGATCGCGTCAAGCTGGACGTGCAATGCCTGGTCCTCCTGTCCTGTCACTACCAGTTCGTCATGATAGAGCCGCAGTTCTTTCCCTATGCCAAAACGTACAATACTGATCGGCTCCTTGTTAACTGTGTCGTTCTCGTTCATACCTGCTGTTCCATCGAGTTTTGCCAGAGGACCTGTGCCGATTAGATTGTACAGCATCGCGCAAAGGGCGTCGAGAGCATGACTAAAATAGCCCGGTTTGCCCGTTTCGCTTGACAGATGCTGCATAGAGACATTACAATGTTTGACAGGTAGAGTAGCCTATATTTAAGGATCATTATGACTCAGGTCGGTCTGCTTGAGGATAACACACGTATCGCGCACCTGTGTGCGACGATGCTGCAATACGCTGGTTATCAGGTCACGATATACGAACATCCGCGTGCGTGTTTGAATGCGCTGCTGCCTCCATCGACGGTCTATAAGCCGTCGGAGTATTGCTGGCAAGCACAACGGCCCTTACCAGTTGATGTGCTTGTGCTTGACCTTCATCTGCCGGATATCGGTGGCATGGAGGTGTTACGCTTGTTGTGTTCTCATCCACAAACGGCATCCCTGCCCTTGATTTTCTGCACGGCTGCTGCCCCTGCCGAAATCGCTTATGCGCTGCACGTTGCTCCGCATGCCACTCTGATCGAGAAACCCTTCACTTTCAATGAGCTTACAGCGGCGATTGCCAATGCGCTGAAAGCCCCCGTCGGATGAAGCATCACTGGAGTTTCAGTTCGCCGAGCCTGACGTTGACGGTCATTTGTTGATTGCCGCGATAGATATGCACCGGCACAGTATCGCCCGGCTTATGCTGGAGCAGAGCGTCACCGAGCGTTGACACGTCGTTCACCGCCACATTACCGATGCCCACAATCACATCGCCTGGCTTTAACCCTGCCTGGGCGGCAGGCCCATTCGCATCGACATCCACGATAAGGACGCCATGATCCACGGCCAGCCTGTTCTGCTCGGCCAGCACCGGATCAACATCGGTAACGGAGACGCCCAGAGCGGCCCGGCCCGTATTGGTTACTTTGCCCGATTGAATGATCTGTGGCACGATGAACTTCACGCGGTTCACGGGCACGGCGAAGCCCACGCCGTTCGCCGGCGTCTTGAACTCGGGATCGATGGCCGCCGAGGTTGGAATGCCCACGAGGTCGCCTTGAAGATCGACCAGCGCCCCGCCGCTGTTGCCGGGGTTGATGGGGGCATCGGTTTGAATGGCATCAGGGATGTTTGAGACCGTGCGCCCCAGGGCGCTGACAATCCCGTTGGTCACGGTCTGGGTGATGCCCAGCGGGTTGCCGACGGCCATTACCTCCTGCCCTACCGCGAGCTTCGAGGAGTCACCCAGCGTAGCGACAACCAGGCTCTGCCCGGAAGGATTTACTTTTAGTACAGCCAGGTCATCCAGGGGATCGGTGCCGACGATCTGGGCAGGAAGCGTTTTACCATTAAAGAACAGGATCTGCACAGCCTGTGCCTTATCGATCACATGGTTGTTGGTGACAATGTAGCCACGCCGGTCGATGATGACGCCCGAACCGAGACCACCTCCCTGCTGCGTCTGCACGTTGACCTGGACCACGCTTGGCCGGATCTTGTTGGCGACGGCCTCGCGCACCTGGTCCAGATTGCTCCCGCCAACCGCCGGGACTGGTATTCCGGTGTTGGGGCTGCTGGCCGCCGTTCCCGGCTGTGTATTGCCGCCAAGCTGGCAGCCAGCGAATAATCCCATACAAAATACTGCGACGAATGCCAGCGTCGTGATTACGCTGGTGGGCAGGCCGCGCCTGAGGTTTCGCGGAGGCCGCCTTGCCTCACTGCCATAACGATGAGATGTTGCCGGGTCGTTGTGCTCGCTGTTTTGCATGCTTCTGCTCCTTTTTGCGGTTCACAACCATGAAAATCGTTGTCTGTACGCACAAAACTTCTCTGTAGAGTTTAAATAGCGAATCTGTACTTCTTCTATTATAAACAGAATATAATGATGAAAGGAATGCCTCACAGAAATAGAAGAGCTAAACACACAAAGGCAAAACCTTTGTGTGTTTAGCTCTTCTATTTCTGTCATTTATGATTGCAGAGGAAGCGTAAACCAGAAGGTCGATCCCTCCCCCGGCGCACTATCCAGGCCAACACTGCCGCGATGCAGTTCAATAATCATGCGGCAGATGTAGAGACCCAGGCCCAGACCGGCTCCGAAGCCGTACTGACTTTCCACGCCGCTGACCCGGTAGAAGCGTTCCCAGATACGCGGGTGCTCTTCGGGAGGCAGCCCCGGCCCCCGGTCACGCACAGAGAGGCGGGCCATCTCCCCTTCCCGTGCCAGATATACCTCTACCGGATGCTCCGAGGGCGAGTATTTGAGCGCGTTGGTGATAAAGTTATGCGTTACCTGCCCGATGCGGTCCGCATCCGCTATCAGCGGCAGAGCCTCCCCGGTGAGCAGGTGCAGAAGGATGCGGCGATCAGGATAGGACTGTTGCAGATCTTCGACGGCGGCGCGCACAACATCGACCAGGTTGCAGGGCTGTGTGTTCAGTTCCAGCCGGTTCGCGCGAATACGCGAGGCGTCGAGCAGGTCTCCGATCATGCGCTCCTGCACCTGTGTGCGCATGACCGAGGAGATCAGCGGCTGCCGAACGCGCTCCGCCAGTTCCGCAAGCCCCTGAACATTCGCCTGTCGCTCCAGCTTATCCAGGCGGCGCAGGGCAAGTTGTGTGCTGGCCTTGATGGTGGTGAGCGGCGTTCTCAATTCGTGGCTGGCGATGCTCAGGAAGGCGTCGAAGCGTCGGTTCGCCTCTTGCAGGGCCAGTTCGTTCGCGTGCGCCTCGGCCCACTCTTTGAGCAGGCGTACACGCTCAAGCACCTGTGCAGTCATCATGGCGATAGCCTTTGCCAGCGCGATCTCCTGAGGCGTGTAAGGTGTTGGATCGGCGATTTTAGCAAGGCTGAATACGCCGACCAGTTGCTTGCCAACCAGCATTGGCGCTATCAGCAGGTGTGCCGCGCCGAAGGTCGAGCGCGCGGCAAATGGTTCACGACTGAGATCGCGCAGCACAACCTCATCGTGATGAAGGAGAGCGATAGCATCGGCGTCGAGATAATCGGCGAGCGTGGATTGCTCAATTTCCGCGCGGAAACGTGCCTCGTTCTCCGGGGTGAAGCCAATCGCGCCGACAAAATGCAGTTTGTCGTTAGTCGGATCAAGAGAAATAATGCCCACCGTCTGGTTCTCAATAACGCGGGAGATCGCCTCCGAGAGCTTCTGCCCGATAGCGGTCAGGGCCAGCGACGAGATGCTATCTGCCGCCGATGTTGCGTCGAGATATTCGGGTACGATGGCTAGCGTTTCCACCAGCGCCAGCAGCGAATCGAGCGTGTGCTGGATGCGGCGCTCGCGCTGCCGGTGTACGCTGACATCGCGGAAGACGCATACGCCGCCGGCGATCCCCCCATAGCGGTCCTCCACCGGCGCTCCGGAAACGCTCAGATGATGTTCCTGCCCCGATGGGGTGCGTATAATCAGGTCGTCGGTCTGCGCGCCCGCTAGCACTTCTCCACGCACGATACGGCAGATAGGTCGGCTTCCCTCGGGGACAGGGCGCCACTGCCCATCGTATATCTCATAAGCCTGAAAGAGTTCTCGTGATGTCTTGCCGATACATTCGTCCTCGGAAGTTAGTTCAAAGAGTTGCAGAGCCGCCTGGTTGATGTGGAGAATCCTTTTGTCGAGATCGTGGACGAGGACCGCATCACGCATCGACGCGAAGATGGCCTTGAAACGCGTCACGGCTGCCATAGCCTCTTCTCGCGCCAGCTGTTCGGCGGCCCTGGCCTCCCGTTCGTTGTTCAAAAGGCGCTCGCGCTCCGCTTCAGCCTGGATGTGCTGCGTAATATCTTCGACCACCGAGAGGAGGCCCAGCACTTCGCCGGTGGGGGCGCGCAGCGCTGAGGTCGTGACTCTAATCCAGAATGGCTTCCCATCTTTGCGGGTGCCTCCACGTTCGATAGTGGAGGTTATCGTACCCTCGATGAGTAGCCGATGCAGCGAGGTATCGATGATCTTATGCACGCCTGCATAGGCCAGATCCCAGATCGTCATCTTCAGCAACTCCTCCTGCGTATAGCCAACGATGGCACAGAATTGCTCGTTCACTTGCAGGAAACGCCCCTCCAGCGATAGATAGGAGATGCCAATCGGGGCCTGCTGTACAATCAAGTCAGACAACAGGAAGCGCTGATCGATACTCGATGTTTCCAAACTCTGCTTCTCCCTCTTCAATGCAAAATCTCTCTCCCCGCTCTGCTGCTATCAAGTTGTCTACAGGGGGGCCTATGTTAAAATTCGACTTCTTATACTGTACAATGCATACATGATACATGTCAAGAAAATATGAAAATAAATAAAGCAAGTTGCCCGTTTTATCAATTCCATATGGAATGGTGAAAATAGATTATATAATGAAATTGGGACCGGTCAGGAGCTTGATTGTTTTGCGGCAATACTGGCCCATAGGTCCTGACCGGCCATCGACATTGCTTGCTTTCTTCAAGTACTGTTCAGTCTCTTCATCCGCTGGTTCTCCGCCGTCGTGACGCGGAGAATGTGATGGGGTGAGTGAGCGTGGGCGGGTTGCGCTGAATAACTATCACATACTTCCTTGAAGTCATACATAGCTGCGTTCCAAATTTTCCAGGGTATAATGTAGCTGCGTCTCTATTTAAGAGAATGGCCCGACGTTCCCGAATTAAGGACCGTCGGCGGAATACTATGTAGACGTAATGGAGGAGTCAATGCGAGGACGCAGCTCCGGCAAAGTCAAAGAGAGGATTTTATGGGGACTCTTCATCATCGTCGTTGAATTTCTGGTTAATTACGCTGCGCAAGTTCTGCCCGCGCTGCCCCGTTTCTTTCTCCAACCATTCTTCATCATCGCGGGTGTTATTATAATCACCTATATCGTCTTCGATGCTATGCGACAGGAGCAAGAGGAGAAGCATGCTGAGAAGCCGCAGCCGCTTTCTCCTCTCCCCAGGCCAAAGCGCGTACAGTCTGGTCGTCTAACTCCCAGACAGCTCGTGCAGCCTGGACATCCCTCCTCTGAGCATCCCGTGCTGCTCTGCTTTCTTCTGGATGTCTCCCATAGTATGAGAGAGCCGATCCTGGTACATGCCGATGAGGCGATCAGGCGTTGGGCGGATCTGCATGTGGTGATGGAGCATTTTATGGATCTGCTCGGCGCCTTTGTGGAGGATCCCGCGACGCAAAGAGGACTGCCCTTCTATTCACTGGTGGCCTATGGCTTTGGCTTCAAGGAGATTTCGCAGGCACTGGGTTTCAGCCTGGAAAAGAGAGGACCGGTGCGCGATCTGCTGGCTCATCCCTCGCTCCCCGCGCTGCCGTCTGCCTCTGACCTTTATGAGCAGCGCGAGGCATATCGCGAGCATCTGTTCTCGGCGCGCGAGTTCACGCTCGATCTCTTTGGCAGTTCGCCGATGCGGCGCGCGCTTGCTCGCATGCGTGACCGTATCAAAGAAGAGTGCGGGCGGCGTACCTTCACACATCCGATTCTCCTCACTATCGTCTCCGATGGCGTATCAGGTGATGGCGATCCGCTCGATATTGTCGCGGACCTCCAGAACAATCTGGGAGTGATGACCATCTGTTGCTATCTAGGGAAAGAGGACGTGCTGGCTCCCAGGCGGCTCTATGCCTCGGAAGAGGCGAGCTGGCCCGAAGGGGCGAAGCTGTTGTTTCGCTGTGCCTCCCCGCTCAACCAGGATTCCTACCTCGCGCGAGCGATGTTCAACTACCTCGCCAGAACCGGCTGGCAGCCGCGCGAAGGCGAGCGTCTCTTGACGCAGATCAACCAGACCGAGGCACTTGATAGCTTCCTCAAAATCCTCCTGAGTGGTCTTTCTGAGGAAGAGAAGACGGAGTAAGACCATGCCTGCCCAACAGGAACCGGCCCCACGCCGCAATTGCGCGCCGCCCGCAGGACTGCTCCTGGGCATAGCGCTTGATCTTTCGGGGTCGATGCGCGTCACTGTCATGAACAGGAATGGCCTGGCAAGGACCAGGATCGAGGATCTTTCAAAGACTTTCGTCCAGGCGGTGCAGGATATCGAGTTCGCTCTGGATAGAGCGCCTGATAAGCAGGTGCCGGTGCATATGTTTATGCTTGGCTTCGGTTTTGCTGCCGAAAAAGATTCGACGTGGCAGCATGCTATCGGTGACGTTTTCACAGCCCTGAAGACTTTTGATGAGCTGGCAGCGCACTATCATGATCTACAAGAGACACTCGAAAAACTGTGGTTAGCTGAACTGAGCGCGCTTCTGGAAAAGGATCGCGTCCGTGGCGATGCCGAAAAAGAGTTGATCGCCGCCGTCAGGCGGGAGCTTGAATGTCACGCGACGACGATAAGAAAGCCCTGGTATGCCTTCCTTTTGCGCCCCGCGCAGGCTGTGAAGCGTGGCTGTCTTATAGCCAGGCGTGGGATCAATAAACGCAAAAAGGCGCTCCATACATGGGCAGTCGCGAAAGGAAAAGCTGCAATCCTGTTGATCTCAGTGCTCTGCGCCTTCCTGGACTGTACATGCCGGGCTTTGCGCGTCCTGGCCGCACTGATGCTATCCCTCACGTACTGGATGGAAGGCTTCACGGAACGCCTGCGGGACCGGATGATACGCACTATAGAAGCGCAGGCCGATCAGGTCGTGACCATGACCAGGGACACCTACGATGACCACCGCGAGGAGATTGTCTCCGTTATTCGAGCGGGTATAAAGAGTTTCATAGATCGGCAGGCGTTTAAATACATCCGCCTCTATGATCGATTTGCCGGCCTCAATAACAACACCGAATATTCACTGGAGCAAGTGCGGAAAGCTTTTGAGAGGGATAGGAAAGCGCTCAGAGCTACCTACAAGGAGGTCTCCCGGCAGATCGGCCATATCATAGAAGCCGATGTCGGCGCAGTCTGGAATAAGAGCGAGTCGACGCATTTCCTCAAAAAAGCGGCGCACCTGCTTCAGATCGAACCCGATTATGCATTACTGCGGGAGAAAACGGAGCAATGTGTACGCCAGGTTATCTGGGAGCAGATCAGATATAAGGTCAATGAGGAGGCGGAAGAGCTTGCCAGACAACGATTCACCAGGGCCGCACTTATTACAGGTGTTCAACGTATAAAGGATGATGAAACCTTACTCTCACTGCGTGAAGTATATGAGCTGCTCAAACGGCAGAACGCAGGCGCCAGGAGGATGTTACTGGACGCGCTGCCTATTTTTGGCGAAAGCCCGCTGGGGCACGCTCTTGCCCAGACCTATCTTCGCCTGAACCGCGAGATACAGAGCGCAAAGGAGCGTGGTCAGGAGCTGCATCCCGTACTCATCCTTATCTCGGATGGCATAGCTACCGATGAAGATGAAGTCAATATCCTGGACCTGGCCGCAGCGATTAAGAAGGCTGGCCTTCCTATCATCTGCTGTCTTGTCATGGATGGGAATGTGGGGCGCCCCAGGATTTTGCGGAATCAGGCTGGATGGCGGCGCTCGATGGTCATCTACGGCCTGGTCTGCATCGCATGGATGTGCTGGATCTCTATAGTGAAGCTGCTGGAAGCCGGAAAATCGCTGCTTATGGCTGTGAAAAAGCGGCTGCGCATGGGCTATCTCGTATTCGCCCTCTCCGCGCTGGCCGGCGCCATATTCACGACCTCCGGCAATAGTTGGCAAACGCTGCATATTCATGTTTCGCCATCCTGGGCAAGGCATGCATGGGCCTCCCTCAACGCGCGACTCAGGCGAGTACATATCCGCTGCGCCCCGGCGCCGCTCGCGCGCAGGGGTCTGACGGCTGGCAAGAGTCTCAAGGCGGATCTCGCACTGCGCTTCTCCCAATCTGCGGCCGGCCAGCGCCTCGCGGCGGCCCAACTGCTGTACGCACTCGCTTCCTCTGTTGATGACGCGCCCGATCTCAGGAAGCGCCTTGAGGGCGGCTTTCGCATTGAGGAGCATGCAAAGCTACTGATACAGATCAATCACACACGCTACCTGCGCGATTTTATCGATGCTGTGCTCTCCCCCATTGAAAAGGAGCGCTAATCCCTCCTTCTCCTACCTAAGAGTATGCCTGATACCCGGCATTCTCGCCCTCGCGGTCCGGGCAGTCGCGCGGCGGAGCCGTGAAATGAATGTATAATGTCGCGGTGGGGCCTGCGTGTGCAGCACGCAGGCCCCACCGCGACATTATTATATCGAAGGCGAGCGCCGCAGGCGCAAGCATCGCTCCCGCCCCTTGATGTACAATAAAGGTTGGTAGATTTTGCACAAGGCAGGAGAGTATTAACGTGGGTACCACTACAGACACATTAGGACATTATATTGCCGGGAAGTGGATGATCCCTCGCGATGAGCAGTGGCGTCCCGACCTGAATCCGTCGGATACCTCGCACGTTCTCGCGCAGGTTCCGCAGGGGCAGCCGGAGGTGGTAGATCGCGCCGTCGATGCCGCCCACAGTGCGTTTCCCGCGTGGAAGGCGCTGGTCGGGCCGGATAAGGCGGAATTGCTGCATAAAGCCGCGAATCTGCTGGCGCAGCGGCGTCAGGACCTGGGCGCCGTCGTCGCGCTGGAGGTTGGCAAGCCCATAGGCGAGGCGCTGGCGGAGGTCGATAGGGGCGTGGCTATCTTGCGTTACTACGCGGAAGAGGCCGTACACCCCAACGGACAGGTCATCCCCGCGCAAACAGCGGGCAGCCTGCAATTCTCGCTGCGCCAGCCGTTGGGGCCTGTCGCGGTGATCTCGCCCTGGAATTTCCCGGTAGCCATTCCGCTCTGGAAGATGGCCCCGGCGCTGGCCTATGGCAACACCATTATCTGGAAGCCGGCGGAGACGGCTTCCCTGACCGCGAGCCGGCTGGCGCAGGTCTTCGCCGACGCGGGCCTGCCCCCGGGCGTGCTGAACCTCATACTGGGCAGAGGTTCTACCATTGGCAACGCCCTGACCAGCCACACGGGCTTGCGTGCCATCACTTTTACCGGCTCGAACGATGTCGGCATGGGCATCGCGCAGAATGCCGCGCGCAACAATATCAAGTATCAGCTTGAGATGGGCGGGAAAAATGCCGCCATCGTGCTCGCCGATGCGGATCTGAACCAGGCGGCAAAGCTGATCGCCTCTGGCGCGATGCGCTACGCGGGCCAGAAATGTACCGCTACCAGTCGCGCGGTTGTGCTCGCCGGCGTAACGGATCGCTTTGTGGACCGGCTGACCTCCGAGATCCGCGCTCTGCCGGTGGCGCCGGCCAGCGATCCGAAGAGCGCCGTTGGCCCGCTGATCGCCCAGGATGCTCTGGAGAAGGTCAGTGCGTATGCCGAGATGGGGGCGAAGTCGGGCCAGGTCGTGCTCGGCGGCAGGCGTCCCGAAAGCGAGCCGCTCAACAGGGGCTACTTCTTCGAGCCGACGGTGATTATCAATGTCGCGCCCGACGCACGCGTAGCTCAGGAAGAGATCTTCGGACCGGTGCTCGTACTGCACCAGGCGCGCAGCATCGAGGAAGCAATTGATATCGCGAATAGCACGAAGTACGGCCTGAGCGTTTCGCTCTTTACGCGTGATATCAACGCCATGCTCGAATACATTCCTGCCATCGAATGTGGTATGGTGCGCGTGAATGGCGATACCACCGGCGTTGATCCGCATGCTCCCTTTGGCGGCATGCGCTCCTCCAGTTCGCATTCGCGCGAGCAGGGACCGGCAGCCATTGAGTTCTTTACCGAGACGAAAACGGTGCAGATCAACCCTGCCCGTGGATAAAATCCCACGGGCGGCCCGTCGCGCGGCTCTGCCGCGCCAGAGAGAGGATTTGGTTGATGGAAAAATGCGCGCAGCGCATTTTTCCATCAACCAAATCCTCAAAGCGAGCGCCGCAGGCGCGAGCACGCGAAAGGACTGGGAAAGAGACACACCAATTATGAAAGGAAGCGAAAAATAAATGGAGGCGACGCGACGCTTTCTTGCCTCGATGGGGCTGCCTTCCGGCGACGCCCACGATCTACCGACCAGCGCCAAACGTTTTCCCGATGGCGCGCAGTATCGCATCGAGATACCGAGCACCGAGGGGCCGGCTGCTCTGGCCGCGCTTTTTGAAGCGGCCGACAGGCTGGGCGTGACCATCCATCGCGTGTCGCAGGGAAGCGGGGTGATGATGCTGACCGACGATGAGATCCGCGCGATGGCGCGCCTGGCCGCCGCGCGCAAGGTCGAAGTCAGCCTCTTCGCGCGCCCCAACGCATCCTGGGATGCGAGCGCGATGGCCCTCTCCAGCGCCGGCAGGGCTGTGGGGCCGCGTTTGCGCGGTCAGGATCAACTCGTTTATTGTCTGGAAGATGTCAGGCGTGCGGCTGCACTCGGCATGCGCAGCGTTCTGCTGGCCGATGAGGGCGCGCTGTGGGTTGCCGGCGAGATGCGCCGTCAGGGCGAGCTTCCTGCTGACCTGCAATTTAAAATCAGTGTCATGATGTCTTCCGCGAATCCGGCCTCTATTTGCCTGATGGAGCGCCTGGGCGCCAATACCTTCAACATTCCGACGGATCTCACGCTGGCACAGATCGCCGCCATTCGCCAGGCCGTCGATATTCCTCTGGATATTTACGTTGAGGCTCCTGACGACCTGGGCGGCTTTGTGCGCCTCTACGAGATCCCTGAGATCGTGCGAGTGGCCGCGCCCGTCTACATCAAGTTCGGCCTGCGCAACGCTCCCAATATTTATCCCGTCGGGGAGCACATCGCGAGTGTAGCAGTTGCGCTCTCGCGTGAGCGCGTGCATCGCGCCAGGCTTGGCCTTGATATCTTACAGCGCTACTATCCCGAAGCAACTACCTCGGAACCGGGAGCGGCGGGACTGGCGTTACCGGTTGTGGAATAGCAAAGAAAGCAGGTGCGCTCGAATGTCAGAGACTTTACACGGCACGCCCGCCGCCGGCGGGGTAGCAATAGGAAATTGCCTGCTCTACGATCCCGCGCCGCCGGGCATCCCGGATGAGAGCATCGCGCCCGAAGCCGCTGCCGCCGAGCGTGAGCGCCTGGACCGGGCGGTGCAGGCCGCGAAAGTGGATATCGAGCGTATACATGACCAGGTGCAGGAGCGGCTCGGCAAGGAGGAGGCGGCTATTTTCGAAGCTCACCTCCTGATCCTGGAGGATGAGGAGCTGCTGGGCGGCGCCTACCGGCGCATCGAAGAGGAACACATGAATGCCGAGCGCGCGTTATGGGAGGCGGCGGAGGAATTCGCGCAGATCCTCGCCGGGCTGAGCGATAGCTATTTTCAGGCGCGTGCCACCGATATTTACGATATTCGCGCGCGCGTCATCAATCACTTGCAGGGCCGCACCATGCCAGAATTGCGCCACCTGAGCGCGCCGGTGATTATCGCTGCGCGCGACCTGCTTCCCTCCGATACGGCGGGCCTCGAACCTCGCTTTGTGCTCGGCATCGCCACCGAGCAAGGGGGACCAACCTCGCATACGGCCATTCTGGCGCGCCAGCTGGGCATCCCCGCCGTCGTTGGTGTTGGGGGACTCTTCGCGGCACTACAAGCGAGCGGGCAGGATGGCGTCAGCGTGGCTCTCGATGGCGGCAGCGGCGCCGTGGTGATCGATCCCGACGCGGCCACGCTTGCCAGCTATAAGTCGGCCCAGGAGCAGTATCGCCGGCGACAGCAGCAGCTCCAATCCCTGCGCACGCAGACGGCGACCACGCCCGATGGCGTGACCATCGAGGTCGCGGCGAACATCGGCCGCTCCCAGGATGCGCTCCCGGCGTTAGAGGCCGGCGCGGGCGGCGTCGGGCTGTTCCGCACGGAATTCCTCTTTCTGGACCGCACGAGCGCGCCGGACGAAGAGGAGCAGTTGGAGGCATATAACGCGGTGCTGAAAGCGTTCGCCGGCAAGACGGTGATTGTGCGCACGCTGGATATCGGCGGCGATAAGAGCATTCCCTACCTGGATCTGCCCCGTGAGAACAATCCGTTCCTGGGGCTGCGCGGTATTCGCCTCTGCCTGGATGAGCAATATCAGCCGCTCTTTCGCACGCAGGTTCGCGCCCTGTTGAGAGCGGCGGAGGACAGTGCGGCCTCGCTCTGGATCATGTTTCCCATGATCTGCGACCTGCGCGAACTGCGCCAGGCAAAGGCGTTCGTGGCCGAGACGGAGGCGATGCTGCTCAAAGAGGGTGGGCTGCGGGCGCCAGTGCTGGCGCAGGTGCGCCAGGGTATCATGGTTGAGACGCCGGCGGCGGCGCTGCTCGTGGATGTGCTGGCGAGCGAGGCCGATTTTTTCAGTATTGGCACCAATGACCTCGCGCAGTATACGCTCGCCGCTGACCGCATGAACGCAAGTCTTACAGAGTTGCACCGGCCCTTCCATCCCGCCGTGATGCGCTCGATTGCGCATATCATCACCACGGCCCGCGCTCAACAGCGCTGGGTGGGGATGTGCGGCGAGATGGCCGGCGATTCGCGTGCCAGCGCCTTCCTGCTGGGCCTGGGCATCAACGAATTGAGCATGGAAGCAGGCTCGCTCAACGCCGTCAAGCAGGTCATTCGTCAGACAACCATAGAGCAGGCGCGCGCCCTTGCGGAACGCGTGCTCAAAGCCGAAACGGCGGAGGAGGTAGAAGCCATACTCGCCGAGGTTCCCCGCACGTAGCTTAAAAAGAATATCGATTATCAGAGGAATACTTGCTCTCTGATCCCCCGCCTGATGAGCAAGGTCGGTATCGCTCCATCCCGGATGCCTCCATCTGGTACGATACCTATCGCGGCCATCTTGCCAGAGTGTTAGCAACCTGGGGTCCACCACCGCTCACTCCCGTTCTGAGAAAAGCATTCTTGAAAATGTGGGAGGAGGAGCAGCGCTATGGCGGATTTTGGGATATCTGGTATGCTCAGGAAGCCATGCTCTACGCATCAGGGAGACGAGGGGATTTCTCCGTCCTGGAGGGAATCGAGCTTCCAGCAGAGAGGAAGCGGCTCGCTATGGACTTTCTGGCGTTGGGGCATGTGCGAGCGGATGAACGGTTCGCTGATCTTGTAATGGATATGATATCGAACAAGGGGAGATTACAAAAAGAGGTAGCTCTCGTCTTAATTGAGCGCTTTGCCCTCTCTGAGCAGGAGGCAATCGAGCATGTGAAACTGTTTGGCAGCGACTATTCCGCACGCAGAACTCCTGATGGAGCGATTTTATTGTGAGGATAAGCCGGAGATAGAGGCTATGCTCGGTGAGAAATAGAACAACCGATAAGGGCGCGGCGGGCCTGCTCGCGCTAGCGCGCTCGCTGCGCCCCTACAGTGGTCTCATGCTTCTCACTCTGGCTCGGCGAAATTGTGCTCCACTAATCCGACCAGCGCGGCGACGGCCTCCTGCTCATCCTCTCCATCGGCGGCTATGGCGATCTCGGCATCTCTGCCAACGGCCAGCGAGAGCAGCATGACCATGCTTTTCGCGTTGGCCGTTTTCCCTTTGCTGCTGATGGTAATGTTACTCTTGAACTTTTTGGCGAGCCTGACGAACTGAGCTGCTGGCCGGGCGTGAAGGCCGACCTCGTGGCGCACGACCACCGTTGCCTGCTGCATGCGATGTCTCCTTAAAACAGTGTGAAATGGAAGGTTGATAATACCATACCTCCCCGGATCCATAGTTGTAAAGGCTGCGGTTTCCTCCTAGTGAGGCGTCTCTGGCTTCAGGGCCTTCTGCCCATAGTTTTGCCGCCAGAGATGATGGAGCTTATCGACCTCATCGGGGGGCAGCATGGTGGGTGTGCCAATCTGTCTGGCGATAGCGTAGATTTTCGCGCTATCTTCGAGGGCGTGCGCGATGGAGTAAGTCAGCGCCAGGGTGGGGCCGACGACCATCGCGCCGTGATTGCCCCAGATGACGGCGGATCGCTCACCAAGCGTACTGGCGATCAGTTCAGCGAATTCGGGCGTGCCCGACATCTGGTAAGGCGCGATGGGCACCTCTTTGCCCAGGCAGGAGGCCGATTCGGCCAGGATCGTTGTGATCGGCTCGTAGACGACGCCGAGGGCGCTGGCATAGAACGAGTGCGTATGCATTACACAGTTGATGTCGTGGCGCCGGCGCAGGATCAGCGTATGCAGAGGTGTCTCAACGGAGGGGCGCCACCTGCCCTCAACGACCTTACCATGCTCATCGACGACAACGATATCCTCTGCGGTGAGCAGTTCGTAGTCAGCGCCGCTGGGTGTGATGCATACAAGCTGGCTATCGGGATCGCGAGCGCTCAGGTTGCCCTGTGTGGCGCGAACAAGCTGGCTGTCGTACATCTTTTTAGCGTAGCGCGCTACTTCTGTGCGTAATTCATGTAATAGCATGCGGACTTCTCCCTTCGTTTGCTCTCGCTTCCTCGCGCCTACGGCGCTCGCCGAATCCAGGCTGTTGTGAGCGAAAAATGCGCGAAGCGCATTTTTCGCTCACAACAGCCTGGATTCATGGCGCGGCGAGGCCGCACGAACGCCTGGCACAAGAGGGGGCGCAGATTCCAAATCCCCTCATTGAGAGGATCTCCATTGTTGAGGGTTGTTATAGTAAAGCATATCACGCGGGCGCTCAATCTGCCCGCTTGACGTTCGGCGCCATTCGATGATACGGTGATAATGATGTAATACCCATAATTCGGCAATACCGGAATGGTGTAGGGGCGCGGCGCCGGCCGGGTGGGGCAATGGAGTGGTGGGGCCGATGCGCAAGCCCGCTGAAGCCTGCCGAAACCGAATGAAGGATTGGGGGGTAAGGTCAGTGTCCAGAGAGCAGAGCGCGTCGGCGCGCGTGGTGGCGGTTGTGCTGGGGGCCGGGCAGGGAACGCGCATGGGGCAGCCAGTCAACAAGATATTCTTGCCAATCGCCGGCAAGCCGGTAATACGCTATGCCCTGGAGACCTTCGAGCGCTGCCCGCAGGTTGATGAAATCCTGCTCGTCGCGGCAGCCGGCGAAGAGGAGCAGCTTGCGGATCTGGCGCGGGCTACGCAGTGCCGCAAAGTGCGCGGCGTCATACGTGGGGGCGCGACTCGTCACGCCTCCGAGCAGTGCGCCCTGGATGCGCTGCGCTCCCGCATTGAGAGCGGCGAAATCGAAATCATCCTCATCCACGATGGCGCCCGCCCCTTTATCTCCGTAGCGAAGGTCCAGCAACTCATCGAACGGGCGCGAGCCGTGGGCGGCGCTATCCTCGCGGAGCCGCTGCACGAGGAGGAACTGGTTGTGCAGGTAGACGCGCAGCAGAGCATCCAGCGCAGCTTCGCGCGAGAGCAGATCTGGAAGGCGCAGACGCCGCAGGTCTTTCAGGCGCCGCTGCTGCTCAGGGCCTACGACCAGGCGAGGCGCGACCAGTTTTCCGGCACCGACACTGCCGCCTCGCTGGAGCGCATCGGCTGTCCAGTTGCCATCGTCGCGAGCGATGCCAGCAATCTGAAAATTACCACTGCCCATGACCTCTTGCTCGCCGAGAAGCTGATCCATTACCGGAAGTAACCTGGAAGAGCATGCAAGCATCCGATCCTTCGCTGCACTCAGGATGACATAGGGCAGCGCTCTGCCATAACCCCTGCTCCACTCTATTTTTATTGGCAAATATACCGAATTTAAAGATATGGGATATATTCGGCCCGCAAATGCCTTGCGTCAGGGCCGCCCCGGTATTATACTCTTTTTGTCGACGGAAGCTTCTACCGTGCCCTGTTATCATGCAAATGGGGTCCGGTTACTATACTGTTGTGATGAGGGGGGCGACTATGGCCCGTCGCTTTCATCCGCGCAGCTCTCCTATGGAATCTCTGCGCCTTTTTCTAGGCTCTATACCCTGGAAACTATTGCTATTGTTGCCTGTTATTATCCTTGTCGCTATTCCTGCTTTTGAATATGGGACGCATATTGGCAATAAAATACTGCCATCGGCGACAAACTTTTTCTATGAACTATCGAATCCAGCTCTGCTATCGCCCACGCCCACGCCGCTGCCGCCATTTCCTACCGCGCTGCCGCAGGTAGGGCCGCTGCTCTATACCGTTCAGGAGGCGGATTCGTGCGACGAGATCCTGACCGTGCAGATGCGCATGGCCGATGCCAGCCAGATCTTTAGTGATGCGAATCCTAAAACAGTCAAGGCGCTCAACGCGGCCGTGGGACAGAACTGCGGCGATCTCCAGCCTGGAGAAGTCATGAGACTGTGGCCGCAGTATCCCCTGGTAGCGCTGGGCGGTGTCGTGCTCAAGATATCGGCTACTTCGCCGCAGCAGGTCTTGCCCACGCCCCTGATTAATGTGCCGCAGCAGCCGCATTTCATTGATTGCTCCGGCGGCTGCCTGCTCACGGTACGGGTGACGCCGGAGGTGCAGGTAAAACTGCGCGTGGAGACGACGCTATCGATCCAGGTCGGCTCCTGGGTCTGGGTGCAGGCAATGATGGCGCGCAGCACTATCAAGGGCTTCGGTAACTATCCCTATGCCGATCCTGCGGCTTCGCTCGATGGCATGACCCTGCCGGTCTGTGATTTTCAGGTAGACAATACGCACGATGATAACTCGCTCTCCTGCGATCAGCTCACGCCCAACACCATCGACGACGATGGCGGCGCCTGGCTCCTGGGCGTAACGGGGCCGAGCGGCCTGGGCCACTGGCGCTACCCGCTGCACCTGCCCTCCGGGACGCGCGTAATGCTCTGGCTGACCAGCGTCAACGGCAACTTGAAGTTCGAGCGCGGCAACCCCGTCTACCGCTACGATGAGGAATCACATTTGTATGTAAAGGTGTAAGAGCGTTCTTTCTCTCCAGAATGTGTCTGATTCCGGGCCTCATCGCCCTCACTTACCGAGCGCCCGCGCGGCGCAGTCGCGCCAGGAATGGATAGGGTTTGGTGAAAATGCGCGCAGCGCATTTTCACCAAACCCTATCCCGGAATGCGAACGCCGCAGGCGTGAGCAAGCGATTGTGCCCGGGGATCAAACACACTCTTAGCGAGAAAAGATACCCGGGCCGTTTCATGTTATAATAGGGCAACACCGGTTTGGTTGGCTTGTGTGCTTCCACTGGCAGGAGAAACGAAATGGCAGGTCTGGAGGGAAGAAGGCTCGAACGCTATGAACTGCAACAGTTCATCGGTAGAGGGGGGATGGCCGATGTCTATATGGGCTATGATCCTCGCTTTGAGCGCACCGTCGCGATCAAAGTATTCACGCGCGAGGATGAAGATCTATTGCGGCGCTTCATCCGCGAAGCGCAGCTCATGGCGCGGCTGAGCAACCCGCATCTCATGCCCATCTATGATGCCGGCGAGAGCTGGCTGGATGGCATGAGACGCTACTTCATTGTAATGCCCTATATGGAGGGCGGTACGCTGCGCTCTCTTATACGTCGCGCGCCTCTCCCGCTGCCCCGGGCGTGCCGCTATCTGCGCGATATCGCCAGCGCCCTCGACTACATTCATACGCAGGGTATTATTCATCGCGATATCAAATCCTCGAATGTCCTGCTCGATGCCGAGGGGCGCTGCTACCTCTCGGATTTTGGCATTGCCCGCACGGAGACCGATGCCACGCAGGCGACCAGCACCGGCAATGTGCTGGGGACCGTCGACTATGTAGCCCCCGAGTTGTTTGAGCCGCATCGCCGGGCCGATGCCCGCAGCGATCTCTACTCGCTGGGCGTGCTGCTCTTCGAGATGGTGACGGCGCACCTTCCCTTTGTCGCCGATAGCCAGATCGCCGTGGTGGCGATGCACGCGACCAGGCAGCCGCCATCGCCGCGCAGCTTCGTGCCGGCGATCCCGCCGCAGGTCGAGCGCGTCATCCTGCGCGCGCTGGAAAAAAGACCGGAGCAGCGCTATGGAAGCGCGACAGAACTGGCGGAGGCGTTCTGTCGCGCCGTTGCTGGGGGCAATACCGTCGCGCAGACGACATCTCCCATCTGGAATCCGAATGAGGCGCCAACGCAACTGGCGCCACAGGGACCGCTCGTGCTGCCTCCGGCGCCCGTAGCCGCCCCGGTGAGGCAGGTTCCCCCCCTGCGCTCAACAGAGAATTATAGCCGTGTGCAGGCACAGTATCCGCAGCGCGTGCCGCCCGGATACCAGCCTCCGCCGCAAAGCCACCGCCCATCGCCAGAACAGAAGCGGGGCCGTATCGTGGCCGTGATAGCGTTGTTAACGCTGCTGGCCGTGATCGGTCCGATTGCCTTTGTGCTGCTCACTCATCCCGGCCAGGGACAGATCGCTCCGTCGCCCTCACCGTCCGCAACGGGAGCGCCCTCGGCTACCGCCACACTTTCGCCAACGGCAACACCGAATACAACAGCCACCGCGCAGGCGGCTGCGGCCACCGCTACGCAGCAGGCTCAGAATGCCACGGCGACGGCTGTGGTGGGCGTTACCGTCACGGCGCAGGCCCGGGCCAGCGCCACCGCCGGCGTTATCCAGACCGCTACTGCTGGTCAGCCAGCGTATGCCGATCCGCTGACCGATCCCAATAATCCCGCCACACAGGCCGCGCAGTGGGATCAGAACGATCATTGCGCGTTCAATAGCGATGGCTACCATGTAACGACAGGGTTGAGCGTGGTGGGCCAGGGCCAGTTGCAGGGCTGCCTTGAGGCTGGCAAGCAGTTTCAAAATGCCGCGATCACCGTAGATATGAATATTGTCAGCGGCCATACCGGGGGCGTCTTCTTCTGCGTCAGCCCGCAGCAGCTCGGCGCCTATGCCGGCTATCTTTTCGAGAGCGATAGCCAGGGCAACTACAAAATCTCGCGCTCCAACAATTTCAGCCTCGGCTCCGATAACGTGACGCTGGGCAGCGGGACGATCACCACTGGCTGGAAGGCGGGGAATAACGCGCAAAATACTATCCAGATCGTCATCAGCAACGGCAACCTGTCCTTCTATATCAACGGCTCCTTCCTGACTACCGTGCAGGATCACACCTTCCCGGCGGGCGACATCGCTTTCCTGGCGACGACCACGCCGAACAATCCGAACGCCACCATCATCTACTCAAATCTCAAGGTATTCGCTCTGCCATGAGGCTACTGCTCGCGTTCGCGCGGCGGCACGAGGCGGTGTTCGACGGCATAGGCAGCGGCCTCGCTGCGGCGCGCCAGGCCGAGCTTCTCAAGAATGTGGCTGACGTGGTTGCGCGCCGTCTTCTCGCTGACGTAGAGCGCTTCGGCGATCCGCTTGTTCGTATAGCCCCGCGCGACGAGGGCAAGCACTTCGCGCTCACGCTCGGTCAGCGCTTCGCCAGGTGCCTGAGTCGCTCCTGCTGCCAGCGTCGTCATGCGTGAGAGCGCCCGCGCGCTCGTGCCAGCATCGAGCAGCGATTGGCCGCTGGCAACGAGGCGCAGCGCTTTGAGCAGTTCCGTCCGGCTGACGTTCTTCAGGAGGTAGCCGCTGGCACCTGCCATGAGCGAGGCGAATACGGCGTCATCGTCGGTGAAGGAGGTAATCATCAGTACGGCGATATGCGGGTAGCGACTCTTGATCTCGCGGCACGCCTCGATGCCGCCCATCTTCTCCATGCGCACGTCCATCAGGATCACCTGCGGATCCAGCACGCTGATCTTTGCCAGCGCCTCGGCGCCATTGCTGGCCTCGCCGACCACGTTGATGTCTGGCTCTAGCTCGAAGGCGGCACGCATTCCCAGGCGCACGACCTCGTGATCGTCTACAACCATGAGCCGTATCTTAGGCATGGTAAATCTCCTCCTCAGGTTGGCATCCATACGCGAATTTGTACGCCGCCGGCGGGAGCCTGGCCGAGTTCAAAGCTGCCCCCATGCTCCTCGGCTCGCTCGCGCATGCCGCGCAGGCCATGCCCGGAATAGATGCGCTGGTCTTCTTGCCGGCCGCGTTGATCTGGCGGCAGCCCACGCCCGTTGTCGCGGATCGTGACCTCAATGCCGCCCGGCTGGTAGCGCAGGTGGATCTGGACCTCCGTCGCTGCGGCATGCTTGTAGGCGTTGGTCAGCGCCTCCTGCACGATGCGGAAGATAGCGGCGCCGGTGCGCGCCTGTCTGGTTGCGCCCCGCCGATCTTCGCCCGGCGGTTGTGCATTGTCCTCGACCTCCAGTCGCACCGGCAGGCCGCTGATCGCCTCAAATTCGCGCGCCTGCGTGGCAAGCATCTGCTCCAACGTCGTCGCGCCGCTCATCAGGGGCTTCAAGGAGAACATGTAGTTGCGCGTCTCCCACAATGCCTGCTTGGAGAGCGTGACCAGCTTCGCGAGGCGTCCGGTTAAAGGCGCGATCAATTCGGCGTCCTCTTCCGCCGCCTCGGCAATGCGCTGCGACTGGGCCACGCACGTCTCGGCCTGGAGGCTCAGCATATAGACAAGCTGGGCGATGCCGTCATGGATCTCGCGCGCGATGCGACTCCGTTCGGCGCTCGCCGCCAGTTGGAGCGTCTGTTCCGCCAGGCGCATATTGTCGAGCGCGATGGACAGTTGCGCACCGGCGATAGTAAGAAACGTCTCTTGCTTGCTATCGAATGGCTGCTGACGGCAACTCTCCGCACCCAGGATCATCCGTGCATGCCCGTCGAGAAAGGGCAGATACAGGCGCGCGAGGCCGTAACCGCTCTGGCCCGCGACAGGAAGTCGCTCGAACGCGCTCAGCTTTTGCCCGGAGCGCATGACCTGTTCGAGTGTGATCTTGCTCCTATCGGGCAGCGGGGAATCCGCTCTATCCGCCTCGACGCAGTTCTCGATCTCATGCCCGGCGCTCTCCGCGCGCTCATCATCGTGGACGCCAACCAGCGCGATAATGACGCGATCAAAGTGCCCTCCCTGGCGGATCTGTTCGGCCCCTTTTTGCAGCAGGCGCTCTTTATCGCTGCCCGCGTGCACGATGGTTTCGCCTACGCTCAATAGCGCTCGCTGCCAGCGCCCGTTCTCCTGCTCGCGCTTCTTGCTCTGGGCATAGCTCCCCAGCAGCGAGACGATGAAAGCGGCGAGCAGCGCCGCCACCGGCGTGTCGATGAGCGAGCCGGCGATATCGATGACGTTGGGCGTGTAGGCGGGGCCGGGTGCGGGAACGAGTATGCCGAGCAGGATGAACAGGTCGTAGCCGATGGCCGCTGCGATGCCGCCCGGATAGCGGTAGGCCAGAGCCGCCGCGAAAGCGGTAGACATACCATAGCGATAGAAAGGCGATCCGTTGCCAAAGTTGGGATGTCCGCTGAAAGGGCCGCTGTAATATGTGACCAGGCCGCAGATAATCACGTCTAGAGCGTAGATAGCGATATCGCGATAACGACTGCGCGTGCGCAGCAGAGGAGTAAAAAGCTCAACCTCGTCTTCAAGCGCTGATTGCGACGCGCTGGCTATGCGTGGCCTGATCCTCAGTATGGAAAGCAGGCGCAGGCGCGCGAGTAAGGGCTGAAAGACGGGCGCATAGAACGTAACCACCACTGTCTGGAGCAGCGTCACCACAAGCAGGAGGACGCAGGTATGGTAGATGGGAGAGTACGTGGGGCCAGATCCCAGGATGACCACCAGGGCATAGAGCCACATGCTCCAGCGCCAGATCAGAAAGAAGTAGCTGGGTGTGCTGCGCAAGCGACGCAGCGTCGTATCCGGTATGATACGCAACATGGCTCTCGACTGGCTCACAGCTCTCACGCGCTTTCCAATAGCTGGCAGGCTGCCCGCGGACTGAACTGTACGCAGTATTGCATGGTTTATCAGAGCCTGTCAATGGATAGATAGAGAGTGGGTGTGTGCCATTTTTTTACACGCGTCATACACTCTTCTTTAAGAGGGGAGGGTGTGAGGGCCGGGAAAGGATGCCGTCGTCTACGAGAAGCAGGAGCATTTTTTGAAAGAAAGTGGGGAAAGAGTTTATGACGTTGATTTCACCCGAGGATCAGGCCACGCTAAAAACACTTTGGCCCAGGAACTCGATCAGGATGTGACGATCACTTACTTCACGCAGCGCGAGTCCGTTCTGATTGTTCCGGGGCAGGGATGCTCGTATTCTAGAGAAACGCTCGAAATACTTGAGAAGGTGGTCGACCTCACCGACAAACTTCATCTGACGGCCAAGGATTTTGTGCGCGATGGGCAGGCGGCGCAGGACCTTCTGATTACCCGTATTCCAGCCTTCGTGCTTGATGGCCAGTCGAAAGGCCGCGTGCGCTTTTTTGGCATCCCGGCAGGCTACGAGTTTTCCACGCTGGTCGAAGATCTCATCGATGTCTCAAAAGGGCAGACCAACCTCATCAGTACCGAAGGTGCCATAGGGCAGAAGGAGGAGAGTGAGTTCTGCCTGGCTTCCCTGTTTAGCTGAAAATCTACTGTGTAAAGTTATAAAGAGGCATCGGGTCAGCATTTAAAACGCTCTACCAGCTCGCCAGATTCGTGACCTTCACATCCTTGTATGAGGTACCCACCCCGTGACCGGATCAGTGTAGTAACATCGTCGCCTCCAGTTCCAGGCCAGAGTAATTTGAGCGCTGGAGTCAGCAAGTGGCGATAGTCCGGAATCATTTGGTCCTGGCACGCAAACCTTCGCAAGCGCG